>Ga0207713_1000224_pt1 | contig 76504 bp, 74 predicted proteins | sample KBSS64metaG_FD_184404 | JGI IMG/M metagenome (GOLD analysis project Ga0207713, IMG submission 184404) | Switchgrass rhizosphere microbial communities from Kellogg Biological Station, Michigan, USA - KBS S6-4 metaG (SPAdes) (version 2) | ecosystem: Host-associated > Plants > Roots > Rhizosphere >...
CGTGTTCAAGAGCCGGCCGAGCTTTCGCCCGCTTTTATCCGAACGGATGGACGTGATCCAGCCGCCCGCGCATTATGCCGACGTGAACGCCTAAGGGGTTGGTGCGCGAAGGCTTCGACAAGCTCAGGGCGAACGGATGCTCAATTCTAAAGCTCCGTTCGCCCTGAGCCTGTCAAAGGGCCTTGCGGCTCCCTCTTACCCCAGGCTTTTCACGCCAAACCGGCCCGCCTTGCGATAGCGCAGCATCCAGCGATCGAGGAACAGCCCGAGCGGACGTGCGCGCAGGCCCAATTCAGCAAGGCCGGGCAGTGTGCCGCTTGCCACGCTGCCGGCCTTGAGCAAGGCCAGTTGATCGCGTGAGAGCGGCGTGCCCGGCAGGGCCGCAAACAGCCCGGCCATGGCATCGCCCACCGGCACCAGCACCGGATGGCGGCCCTGCGCCTTGGCAATACGCTGGTTGATGTCCATCATCGTCAGGACTTCCGGGCCGGCTAGTTCGAACGTCTTTCCGGCCTGGGCATCGAAATCGGCCAGGATGGTCGCCACGGCACAGGCCGCATCATCCACGAACAGCGGCTGCAGCCGCGCGTCCGGGCCGAACACCGGCACGACCGGCATCTGGCTGACCACCTTGGCGAACATATTCACGAACGCATCGTCCGGGCCGAACAGGATCGACGGGCGCACCACTACTGCGCCGGGAAAAGCGGCCTGCACGGCTGCCTCGCCTTCGGCCTTGGTCCGGGCATAGGCCACATTCGATCCGGCATCGGCGCCAATCGCCGAAACCTGGACGAAAGCCTGCGCACCGGCGGCCTGCGCCAGCGCCGCCACCCGGCCCGCCCCGCGCCCTTGCAGGGCATCAAGGTCACCTTTGAACGCGCCCACCAAGTTGACCACCGCATCGGCGCCATAGAACGCCGCAGCAAGCGCGCGCTCGTCCGTCACGTTCACGCGCAGCAGTTGCACCTGCCCCAGCACGCCCAGCGGCTTGATCGCGAACGCACGCTCCACATGGCGGCTGCACACCCGCAGCCGCGCGCCGCGTTCCAGCAATTCCTGGGCAAGATGGCTGCCGAAAAAGCCGCTGCCACCCACCAGCACCACCAGCTTGCCTTCCAGATCGCGCTCGTTCGCCTTGCTCATAGCCTGCCTGTCCATTCCACGTTGCGCACAGGGGCAAGCGACATCGCCGCAAGCGCCCAATCTCGTTTCCGCCTTTGGCACACCCCCACCCCTCGCTTCAATGCTCCGGTGCAATGCCGGTGCCCGATCGACGCAAAATTGCCCGTCTGTGGAAAAAAGATCGCACGCAAATGCGCCGACGCGTGTTGACACCCCCATGCCTCGCCCCTATTGGCCCCTCCACCACCAGCGGAGAGAGCTTCCAGCCCTCACCCACAAAGTGCCCAGGTGGCGGAATTGGTAGACGCACCGTCTTCAGGTGGCGGCGCTCGTAAGGGCGTGGAGGTTCGAGTCCTCTCCTGGGCACCATCTCTTATTCCACGGACGTCCGTAGACGTCCGTGAAGTGGCTGAAATCAGCCAAATTTTGTGGTATAGTCGTCCGACAACATCCGGGCGAATGCGACACCAATCAGGAACAAAATGGGTATCCTGATGGGTATCGTTCTCCGCCCTTCGGCGAGGCGATACCCATATGAGCACCCTCTTTGCGACCACGATTGCGAACGCTAAACCCAAAGACCGGCCATACAAGATGTTCGATGGCGGCGGGCTGCATCTTTTCGTCAAGCCAAATGGCTCAAAGCTGTGGCGCCTGACCTACAGTTGGCTCAGCAAGCAAAAAACCCTGTCGCTGGGCCAATGGCCCGATCTTAGCCTTGCCGACGCGCGCGCCAAACGCGAAGAAGCCAGGCGCCTACTCGCCACCGGGATCGATCCCGCCCACCAGCAAAAGATTGACGCCGCCAAAGCCAGGATTGAGGAAAACAGCACCTTCAAGACTGTCGCGCTTGAGTGGATTGCCAAGCAGAAGCGTGAGCAGTTGGCTGAGGTTACACTCAGCAAAGTTCGCTGGCTCCTCGACAAGGCTTATCCCAAGATTGGTACGCGACCGATCGCCCAGATAACCGCGCACGAAGTTCTCGTCGTCCTGCGCTCAGTTGAGGCGACGGGCCGCTACGAGAGCGCGCGCCGCATGCGAAGCGTCCTGGGGCGCGTTTTTCGGTACGCAGTCGCCACCGCACGAGCCGAACGCGATCCAACCAGCGACCTCCGCGGCGCCCTGACCGCCCCCAAATCCAAGCATCTCGCCGCCATTACCACTCCACACCGCGCTGGGGAACTGATGAGGGCAATCGAGGGGTACACCGGCCATACCATCACGCTGTTCGCTTTGAAGCTGTCAGCACACCTCTTCGTGCGTCCCGGTGAACTTCGGCAGGCCGAATGGGCAGAGTTCGATTTCGATCGCAGCGTGTGGAACATTCCTGCCGAGAAGATGAAGATGCGTCGCCCGCACCGCGTCCCTCTATCATCACAGGTTTTAGGACTGTTTGAGGGCCTGTGGGACCTGACGGGTCAGGGCCGTTATTGCTTTCCATCATTCCGCACCTCCACGCGGCCAATGTCGGAAAACACGGTCAATGCCGCTTTGCGAGCCCTTGGCTTTGGACAAGAAGAAATGACCGCGCATGGCTTTCGGGCAATGGCGGCCACCCTTCTCAACGAGACCGGACGTTTCAACCCGGATGCGATCGAGCGGCAATTGGCACATATGGAAAATAACGGGGTGCGCCGCGCGTACACGCGGGGTGAGTACTGGAACGAACGGGTTGTGTTGATGCAGTTCTGGTCAGACGAGCTGGACCGCTTGCGCGATGGCGCGAGAGTGCTCAAGCCGAACTTCGGCGGCCAAAAGTCGTTCGTCTCGGGATAGGCTTGTTGCCGTAAGCATAGTGCTGAGACTTGCCTACGATTGGCTACGGCGCGCCAGACATGTCCTGGCCGCTAGTGCTTCACCACTGCGTCCGGAAGGCGTTTAGCGATGACAGTTAACCGGTGGATTAACGCTTACATGCGCTCAAGACGCAGCCTCGCTCTAACTCTGCCTGTGGCTCTGATCAGGCACATACCGATCTTATCGGCATGGCCATCAATACTGCTGACAGAGGCGCTCCGCCGCTCGATCCGTCGCAAGGCAATAGGCGACCCGGCCCCGGCTGTGGCACTGCGCGCCGATGCGAAACTACCTGCTGTTTCTGGGCTTTACCGCCCTCGCCCTTTCCCTGCTCCGGCCCTTGCCTGGGGCAGCGAGGGGCATCAGGTTGTGGCCCTGATCGCGCGCCAGTACCTCAAGCCTGAGGCGCGCCGCCGCGTCGATGCGATCCTCGCCACCGATCAGGACACGCTGACTGCCCCGGACATGGCCGCGCGCGCCACCTGGGCCGATGCTTGGCGCCGCGACCACAAGGACACCGAGAACTGGCACTTCGCTGACATTGAGCTCGATGACGGAGACTTGGCAAAGGCCTGCCCCGACAGCCCGCCGAGCGATGCGCCGGCCAGCTCTGGCCCGGCCACGGAATGCATCGTGACCAAGCTGGAGCAATTCACCCGCGAACTAACGGCGCCCGGCACCAGCCCGCAGGAGCGCCTGCTGGCGCTCGAGTTCGTGCTGCATTTCGTGGGCGATCTGCATCAGCCCCTGCATGCATCGGACAACCACGATCGGGGCGGAAACTGCGTGGCCCTGGCCTTGGGCGGCCCGCGCACGGTCAACCTCCACGGCTATTGGGACACCTTGGTGGTGGGCGAGATCGATCCCGATGCACAAGCCTTGGCCAAGCAGCTGGGCAAGCGGATCACGCAGCAGGAGATGGCGGCCTGGTCATCCGGCACGCCGGAAGATTGGGCGCGCGAATCGTTCGGGATCGCCAAGCAGGTGGTCTACACCGTGCAATCTCAGCCAAGCTGCGACAACACGCGCGCGCCAATCGCGCTGCCGATCGATTATGATGGCCATGCGCGCCGCGTTGTGGCCTAGCAACTGGCCAAGGCTGGCTGGCGCCTGGCACAGGTCCTCAATGCAGGGTTAGCGCCTTTCGCGAATGCGAGCGTGAAAGGATAAGCATGCAGCTTTACTCTGCACAGCTTTCCAGCTTTGCCGGGATGCAGATGCTCAACTCGGCGGCAGGCATCGGAAAAGCAGCTGCAATATAAATTGCAACTTATTAAATATAAATAACATTTGAAAATGGGATAAGTAAAATTCTTAATCACAAACCATTGTTATTTAATCTATAGTTTAATTCATTCTCCATCCGTGAAATTCTGTCAACGTAAATATAAATAATTTTACACATGCGTACCTACTTCTGATGTTCGTTTTATAGCCGTCATCATATCTCCCTCGTTGAAGTAAATCGTTCCGCTAGGTTGCTTATTAATTATAGAACGGAATTTTCTTTTTATGCGAGGCATATGTATATTCTGCGTTCCTATCCTTGCCCAGCGCTCAATAATATCTGGCTTCCGAAGCTCGATAACTTTATTCGCACCTTCCTTATTAACGCTTAAAACAACCTGGCGGTAGAAGGCGGCATAAACGGTGCCGGCAATCTCGGCATAGCAGTAGCCAGCCATTTGAACTGGTTCTGGCAATACTAAATCCTGCATTTTCGGCTCGATCTTGAGCGTTGTATTCTCCGCCGCTATGCAACTGCGAAATCCGTCCAGTGCATCGGCGTTGTCGAGCAGGTCCGCTAATGAAAGCGTGGGATGCTCACTCGCACGGGTGCAAATAAGTAAGGCATCGAGACGATCCAGAGCCCAAAGAAAAATCTCCCTCTTATCTATCACTGGCGTATCAGATAATTTGGCGTGGTCTAGTATCCGGCCTTCCAACTCATACTTCACGTACATCTGCCCTACACCGAACATGCAGAAGAGTTTGATAATGTTATGTAAACTACGGATTTCATCCACATCTTGGCCATTGATGTGGTAGTGCGTATCCATACGCAGGGACGAAAAAATCCTCGTTGTTAGATACTTGGAGATAAAAGACCCTGCTAAATCGGTGTTCAAATAACCGGTTACGTTTACTCCCCGCGTTTCCCCTTTAACCGTTACACTATCACCGGCTTCATTTTCAAACGTCATTGACGATGCGCGAGGTTTGACGTTCACCTTGTAGGTCATGCCATCGTCTTTAGGTTCGACGGTGCGGGCGGGGATACCAAACCTTGTTTCGCGAAACTCAACCCACTCAGACTTGAAGTCTCGGAGGCCAACGGCGTGTTCGATGAAGTTGGAGATTTCTGTTGCAGGCACCTTGATAGTGCCAACTAGGCCACGACCGCCAACACTGTCCCGGATTTTGCTCTTGTTGCTGGCATAAACGGCGGGCTTTTCCGCGCATTCTGATTGCAGCCAAGGAATCAAGTCGTCGGTGTGTACGTCGCTATTTTGCATGGTGACGGGGATGATAATTTTGTGATGGTCAGCCTTGCCATCGCGCTCGGCCTCGCGCGCCCGCTTCAATGTCGCTTCAATCAAAACGTGATCGAAGTGCCGCGCGTAAATCTCGACGCCATTTTGCCTCTTGTCCAGATGGTACAGCACGATGAAACATGGTTCATTCGCCTCTACGAAGCGTAGCATGTTCGACAGCTTTACGCGTGCATTAGGCTTAACCTGGCGGCAGGATTTAACCTGAACACGAGCCGTGCGACCAAGAACCTGTCTATCTCTTGCAATCCCGATAAAAGGTGTTTCGTCCCATTCTACAATGAAGTCCCAGCCACGTTTGTCGCGGCGTGGCGGATTAACGACCACACCAGTTCCGGTACCAGATTCCTGAAACCTGTCCTCTGCCCAGTCCTCAAACTGATCCATCTTCAACGGCGGAGCAATCAACATCAAACCCTCAGAACGAAAACATTGCCTCATATTCTATCCGGTTGAAGATAATGTGGCACCGAAAAATCCGCTAATGCGATAAATAGCACTGGCGTTAGCAATTCATCGCATCGCCCAGCGATCAACCGTACTGTCGATCGACAGCGAACCCAGCCAAGTTCGGCACATTGCTAAGGCCGCCTCGGGCTCGCCTTCCAGCTAGGCACCCCACTGATCCGGCCGCAGCACCACCAGCATGCGATCATGCACGTCGGTCATCAAGGCGCTGCCCTCCACCATGACCATGGCTTAAGTCTGCCCCCATTCGGCGGTCTGGCGCCAGATCCCGCCGATGGCAAAGACCTCGCCGCCGGGTATGCCATACTACGTGCGCGTCATGCCGCCCGCCTCGCCCTCCGGTTCGGCCCATTGGCTTACCGGGATCAGGCAGCGCCGCCGGGCGAAGCTATCACGCCAGAAGGGAGTGTGCAGCTTGTCGTCGCGCGCATTGGTGACGGTCTTGGGTTTAAGCGGTTGGCCCTGCTTGCCCTTGAGTACCACGGGAAAGCCCCAATTCATCGCTCCCACGCGCCCGTGCGCGACGACCAAGCCGGGATAGCCGGGATAGACCTCGTCCGCATGGTTCACGCCCGGCACCGCCTCGGCCGCGAAAATCTGGGCCACTTCGGCCTCGTTGGCGCGCAGGGGGTAAAGGTTGCACTTCGCCCAAATCTCAGCCGCCCGCCGCGCAGAGTCAAATCGCAGGCCGGCTTGCGCATTTGCTCCCATTATGTTCCAATTGTCGCCATGGAACGGATCGACCTCGACATCATGGCGGACGCGATCCTCGAGTCCCCTGGCTGGGCGCGCGTCGGCATTACCGCCCCTTCCCCCAGCTTGCGCGAGGACGCTGCACGCGAGCTCGCCGGCGCCATCGCCGAACGCCTGCAAGCCGCGCCACCCAAAGCCGAGCAGCTCGGCCTGAAGCTGTGACGGCCCGTGCCGCGCTGGAACGCGGCGGGCCTGATGGAGCCCACCTCGATCACCGATGCCGCCGCGCTGCGCCTGGTCGTGCGCCCAGTCTGCCGCTGCGGGCATTCGATGACGTTCGATCCGCACGGGCTGTGGTGGCATTTCCAGCGGCGCGGGTGGGACGATCGCCTGCCCGAGGTGCGCCGCCGGTTCTGGTGCATCGTCTGCATGGCCAAGTTGCGGCAGAAGGTGCGGCCGGTGAGGATCGAAACGGTGAGCGAGCGCAGTGCGGCTGTGGTGCTGCCAATGCCGTCGGAGCGGGAGTGGAAGCAGCAGTCGCGGGCTCTGCGCTGACTCCTATTTTCCTATTACGACCCTGATTTGCCATGCGGGCAACATTGCCCCTCACAGGAAAATCCTGTCCCCAAATTGGTGATATTGCTACCGAGTCAGGCCAATCCAAAGCGGGGGTAGCGGGAATCCAATGAAAAGCAATTAAACAAGCAAAATCAGATTTTTAGCGAAAAAGCTATTTCATGTAGTCCCCCAATAAGAACCCGGGAATCGTTGGCTGCGATTGGACTGCCATGGACTCGGCTGGGTTGTGATTCGTTGCCCAGGCCCCCCGCAATGTCGATGACATCTAATTATGGCGGCACGCCGCTTGGTTTTTATCCGGTTCTCCGAGGGCAGCTGAGCCGTCTCTACCATCCTGCCGAACCGCCCAAACGACGAGGTGTGGGACGAAGCGGCCGGTCCGGCTGGGCAGCTTGAACGTCCGGTCCTGCCAGAACTCGACGTTCGGTAGCTTAGCCTCTCGCCTTCATGAGAAATGTCCGATTATTAAGAGACTAGGCCCTTCGGGAAACAAAGAGTGTACCGGAAATTTGAGCTGGAGGTGCCAGATGCTGCAGACTCAAGTCTGACGCGTAAGCCGCGATGGTCTGGAAATCACGGCATCCATACCATTCTCGAACGTACCCATCGACGCGTGGAGGCTGCCGGAATATCGCTTGGCCAAGAAACCGCGCATCAGCCATTGGCGATGCTCTGGATCATTCTTGCTGGAAAGCACCGCATCGATGCTCGCGCCGCGGCATGCTGATAGCAGCCCCTCGAACTCGGTAATCGAGCATATTGCATAAGGGTATCGATCGAGGAGCGCCGCATCGAGGCCACGCTTCTGGAAAACCTGCGCGACACATTCGCGAAGATGCTTGTAGAAAAAGGGTCCGAAAGCGAACCATTCGTGAAAGGTCACGATGATCGGATGGATCGGCCGACCGTCGGCCTGCCAATGCGGATAGGCTCCTCCCAAAGCATCGGTCAGCGTTGCGTAAAGCTGGCCGACATGACCGGCAAGCCGCTCGATTGCGGCAAGAAAGGGCGGAGTATTGGCGATCTCGATCTGTGAGGCGATATCGAGCCGCCCAAGTTTGCACTCGACGAAAAGTGCCGCTGTTTTGTCGAGAATGATCCAATCCACGCTCCGCCGCTCGGGCTTGCCCCAGCACGCCTCCGGCCGCAGCTCGAACCGACCATCGCCGATCGCGGATGCGACTGCCCCGACATAGTCTTCAAAGGCCTTGCCGCTGGCATCGCCGAAATGGCGATCGGCACGGATCAGGTCGAAATAGAGTCCATCGGTCAATCGCTGATACAAAAAGGTTGGGATCGGGCACATCAGCGACCGAGGATTGCCCGCATGAACTAGCGGCGAAGCCCGAAGCGGATTGAAGCTGAAGGCCCAGTTGACGTCGAAACACTGGCTCTCGACCATTTCCGCTCTCATCTCGGCTGCGGACTTGGACAGCCGCCCGATCAGAGCCCATACCGGCTCGCGCACGGAGGGTTCGGCCGGTCGCAGAAACTCCAGCGCAGGCGTCGGGCGCTCCAGCATCTCGGCCATCAGCAGCATTACGATCTGAAACAATTCGGTGCTGCTCAAACCGAATTCGGCCTCGATCATCGGCGCAACGCGCGGATGCCCGTAGATCATATGATAACGGGTGAGTTCGCCGTTGGTCAGTTTCCCCAGCCAGGGGAATTGCTTGAACGCGATCCGGGAAAGCTGCAGCAAAATGTCGTTCGAGCGCGAGCTGTGCGATGCCCAGCTCTTGCCATCGAGCGTATGAATCATGCTCATAGCCTTGAAGGCGATGGCTGCGGTGTTGAAGCGCTTGCCGCCGCGCACCTCGGCATTAATCAGTAGCTCGCGCGCCAACATCTCGACGAGATGCCCCCAGAGACCGGCGCTGATATTCGACGCGCCCATGCGGAGCTTAGGCGTCAGCAACACCTCGGGCAAAGCTTTGCCGAACTGAAGGTACCGTGCGTAGCAATAGGTTGTTGCGAGCCCGCTCCAGAGGTCATGCCCCCGAAGGAAATTACGAAGCGGCTTGTAATGTTCGAACATCGGCTAAATTCGTTCGCCTGACTGCCGCTCCGCACACCCGTATTCAGGCCGCCCGTTGCTCGGCGCCCGCGTCGAGATCGTCATCGCTGATCGCCGATGGCGACGCTTCGAGTATGGCGACTTTTGCGCGCAAGGTTGGTGCATAGGCATCTGGGCAGAGGAGATAAAGTTCGGTGCCGTGCCCATAGACGCTGCCCCAATTCACGCGAATCGCCGTCCAGTCATGCTTTTCCTCCCAAGCCTTTTGCTGCGGGTCACGCCACTCGGCCCGCCCCGGATAGGGTTCCGTCGATAGAATGTGCGCCTTGGCATCGGGGTCGAACCAGCAATTGTCATGGTCGGCGATCGGGGGGCGATTGTCCCATTCGCCTTTGGGATAGCAACGCCGCGCGCGCGAGGGTTTGAGGCCGGTGGCATCCATGAATTGAAGGGTGCGGGCGATCTTGCCGATATCATGGACGCTGTCCTCGCCATCGCGCGTCCAGCCATCGCTGACGATCAGGCCGTCGCCATTGAGCCGACATCCACCCAGATTTTCAACGAGATGCTGCGGCTTGACCACGTCGGTAAGCGGCTTGCCCAGGCTCACCGTTACGCGCGCCGTGCCGTGCTCACGGGTCTTACGCACAAACCAGCGCTGCATGATCTCGACCGGGTATCGGACCGGAGCCAGCGCCTGGTCAGGAAGCTGGCGGAGGGCATGCATATAATTCTGGAAACCTCCCCGACGTGCGGCTTCGTCGAGCGCTTCATGACGCTGCAGGTTTTCCTCACGGGCAATGCGCCGCGCGCGGTTCTTGAGGTCCGACACTTTGAGATAGATATAGGCCATCATCGTTCTCCATCGGCTTTAAAGAAACGTCGCCCGCTGCCGTCGCCCAAAGCCGTGAAAAACGGATGGGTCTTAATCATTGAGCAGTGCCACAAAGGCTTCGCTATTGCAGGCGGCTGGCCGCTGCGAACGACCACGCCTTCCCTCTCATGGTCGTCGTTCTCCTGTCAAGCTGGTCGGAGGCAACCACACGTTGCCGCGCCAATCTCCGTCTGGCAGCGCACCCGATGCGTTGCGCTTCACGTCGGCATGGTCAATGCCCAAACCGCTTCTTCACGCGAAACGGGTTCTTCACTTTCATCCGGGAGCCGTGGACTTTGAGGTCGCGTGGGTTTTTCAGCCCGAACGTCGCCCTTGCTGTCGCCAGTTCCGCTTTCAATGCGGGCGTCCAGTCCGGCGCATCCATCGCGACCAGATCCTCCGACCGGGTCTTGATGACCCCGTCCTCTGAATAGATGTCGAGCGCCAAGCCGACGATCGTCTGCAATTTGCGCTGCTCGTCAGCAAACGCCATGCAGTACGTCTCGAGCATCGCCGCGCGATGCTGGCGGTAGTCATCGTAGCTGCCGTCCCATTTATGATAGGGCGCGACCAGAAACAAATAGCCTGTTCGCCGCTGGGGTGGCTTGCGTGCTATGAGAAGTCGGCGAGCGAAGCGCGCCATATCGTCTGCGACGGCTTGTTCGATTGCGCCTTTCAGGGCCTCTGCCAATTGGATGCGATTGAAGCGGTTCTCAGCGGCCATCACGCGGAGCGCGCGCTCTGACAGACTGGCGGTAGGCTGATAACCGAGGATGGCGATCGACGTACCGCCAAGGACATCCTCCGAGATGATCTCGATCATCTGGTCCCAATAGAGCGACGCTTTCTTTCGCTTCGAAAACGCCTCGTAAACAGCCGATGACACATAGGTCTCATATTCGCCCTCCGGTATCGAGAGCACTGCACGGCGCGCCTTAGTCCTTAGCTTTTTTGGTACGAACCCTGGACTGCCATCAATGAAACCGTTCATCAGATAAGAGGCGAGCAAATCCTCTTCGCCGGTTGCAATCCCCAGTTTGCCCGACCTGAAGAGGCGTGTGCGTGCGACCAGATAGGCTGTAAGATCAGCCGCCGTGTCCAACTCTTTCAGGACGAACTCCAAGCCGATCGGATCGAAGATGTGGACGAAACTTCCGTTCGGGTTCGCGTCGCCGACCACAAACGGATTGTAGCCCGTCCGGTTCTGATCGACATGGCGCTCGCCTTTGACGCCCGGTTCGAGCATGAAGGTTCCGCGCGCATGATCGAAAAAGCGCCTGCAGGCAGCGTTAGCACCGCTTGCCACTGCGATGAGATGCACGATGCGATCCTCGACCGGCGGCAAATCGATCGGGAGCGGCTGCGTGCAGGCCTTGTCCGTATAAATGCGATCAGGATGCTGTTTCAACCAGCGCTCCGCACCTTCAAGCTGGCCGATCGATTCCTTGATTGCTTTGCGGTACCACCGGGACCAGGCGAGCGGCAACGGACTGTGCGTCTGCCATTCGATCTCCTTGTCACTGAACAACAAGACGTGCTTGCCGAACACGACCAACAGGTCGGTGAATTCCTGCCCCCCGCCGCTCGCATTCTTGGTGCGGTCGTTGAACGTGTTAGGATAGGACCAAAGGCGCAGGAACGTCTTGTCTGCAAGTTGACCAAGCTTGCGCTCGGAAGCGGTAAATCCGTCCCCCCGGATGATGCTGGACATCTGTCCTGTTACCCGTCTTTCGTTGCAAGATCAGACCGCAACCGGAACGACAGGCTTGAGGCCGACTCTGTTTAGCACCTGCGTGTAAACGTCGACCTCGCCTGGCATTTCCAGCGTTGTGACGATCGCGAAATTGGCGGGAAGGTCCCCATCATCCGCCTCACGCTGAATATCGAGATCGAAAAATCCCGCCGCCGCGATGGCGGCAGCTTTTTCACCATCCCAACGACGATGCACAACCGTGCCTTTATGCGCCTGCTTCGGGTCGGGCTGAATGCCGCTTGCCTTGATGCCTGCCGCGCCAAGCTGGCTTGGCTCGACAATCTTCATTCGGACAGCGCGGTAGGCGACCGCTCCCGGCCGCGGCGGAGAAAACCAGGCCAATGTTGCCGAGAGGCCGTGCGGCTGCGCTTTGGTCGACATCGTCGCTGGCCAGGGAATGCGGAACCGCCTGCCCTGGTTGGCATTGATCGACCCCACGGCCCACAAGGTCGCGCGGTCATCCGCACAATTGATGATGAGCTCCGGATCATATGCGCCAAAGCCGAGATAGCGGCGCACATTGTCCTTCTGGCGATAGCTGAATTTGCCCTCTGGCGGCCCGAGCACCTCGACCAACAGATCACGAGCGTTGGTCCAGCGTGCGCCATGCACCAGGAGCGCTTTCAGAAGGCAGGCGCGTTGCGCGCTCGGAATCGCGCCAAAATCGGGATAGGCGGCCTCCAGTGCTTCATGGGCGCGTGCAGCGACACCGGTGGCGAGCGCAACCGCGACGCTCGTGCCGATGGACCTGGCTGTGACATTGGGGCCGAGGGACGTCGCCGAGGGCGGCGCTGCCACCGCAATGCCCCCAAAGGCAGCAGCGTTGGTCGTCAGTGGCTGAAGTCGGTGATCCTCGCCTTGCGGCCAGAGCAGGACATGGTGCTGTCCGCCTGGCGCCAGGATCTCCGGTTTGGTCGCGCCATTATGGCCCGGGCCAAGCGCGCTCGAGACGCTGCACAGCCCGGTGTCCTTCCAGATGTTGTAGTTGGAAGCCGGCAAGGGGTGCGGATAGGTGAACTGATCCGCGTGCAGCGCGCCGACCGTGATGGCGTTCATCGCTTCGGCGGGGGCGAGAATGCGCCGCGACGCCAGTTGTGCGGCACTTGCTTTGAGCGCTACCCGGACTTGCTGGGGGGGCGCCAGCGCCTCGAACTGTCCGGCGGTCATGCCGACGGTATCGAGCGAAGCGTCGTGATTGCCGGCGCTGATGATGAAGAGAATACCGTAGGTGCTGGCGAGATGGTCGATCACTCGCGCCCAGCCCGAAAGGCGACCAGCGAATGGTTTGTTCGGATCGCCGAGCGAGGCGTTGACGATGATAACGTGGCGCGCGGTGGGCGCGTCTCCGGCGCGCATCGTAAGGATGGCGCGCTCGAACATATCGGCCGGCAGCAAATCGGGAAAACGCTCGGGCTGGCCGGCGTCTGCCGTCGCATAGAGCATGTTGACGAAGTGGACGCGCCGCTAAGCGGGCGATCCCAGACGCTGTTGATATCGCCGTGTATGACCGCGGACGCCATCGCGGTTCCGTGTTTTCGGGCGCCGACCGCGAGGTCGTCCAGTCCGAAAATGTCATCGATGCTGAGGGTGCCCGCCAGACGCGGATGTTCCGATAACGGCACCGCGTCGAAAATCGCGGCGATCGGATCGCCGTCGAGCGCCGGCACACCACCGTCTGGTAACCCGGTCACTTCCTCGGAAGGGGTGATCTGGAAAATGCTCTGCGGGCGAATCTGCAGAATCGCTTCAAGGCCCGCCAAGCCTGCCGGGTTCCGCGCGATCACCGACTGCAGGGCGGCAGCCGGAATATCTGCCAGCAAGGCATGATATCCGGCACCGGCGATCCGTGAACGGGAAACGACAACACCACCCGCCGCCAGAATGCCGGCCCGTGCCTGCGCCTCGACAGGGTCACCGTCGCGGCGAAATACCAACTCTACCTCGACCCGCGTTGCCGGTGCCCCGCGCGCCAGCTCATCGCTCAGCACTTCGAGATCCCCCGCCGTCACGCGGTCCTGCGGCCCCCAAGGCAGGATATCGCGCAACTGGGAGAGCATCGTCTTCCAGGCGCTGAATCGTGGCGGAACAGTTCCAGTGTTCTGCCAGCCGCGCCACAGGGTCACAATGTTCCGAAAAGCAGCTTCGCTCGGCACCATCAGGTAGACAGCCGGATTCTTGTCGAGATCGTCCTCTTCAAGATCCTCGGCGCCCAAAAACTCCAGCCCCGGGACGAGACGTACCGCTTCGGTGAACTGCATCACGCCGCCGGTCAGCTCGAAGACCAGCAGCCGCTCGGGCGCCAGCGCAGCGGGATCGGCGCGCAACTGGAGCATTGGCGTATTGGCATCGAGTTGGGCCGCAAGCGCCGTCAGCTTCTGGCCAGCGGGGTTCTGGGCCTGCTCGCCAGGCTCGAACTTACGCGACTGGCCGAACCCTCCCCCGGCTTTTCTTGGGATCGCTACGGGGACGCCGAGGCGCAGGAGCGGCTGTTTCGGGGGAAGTGCCATCGCTCTCCGGTCTTATGCGGGTTTTCCAGAGATGAAGTTCTTGCGCGAGAACGCTCTTCAGCGTCTCGGCTCCCTGGGCCAAGATATGTCGACGCCGGATGTTCTGGCAGAATTCGAAAATGTCGGCAAAGCTCGATGCGCCCATTTGGGTGGCGACCGCTGTCGAGGTCATCCCGGCCGGCTCGGGCCATGCTTCAAAAAAGCGTTCGATCAGCACGGCGGCAGAATCGCGCGTCGGGAGCGGCATGTCGATCCTGAGCTGGAAGCGCCGCCAGACGGCGCGGTCTAGCAATTCGGCATGATTGGTCGCGGCGACTACCACGACATAGCTCGGTAACTGGTCGAGCTGCATCAACAGAAAAGAAACGACGCGCTTGATCTCACCGGTCTCGTGGATGTCGCCGCGCTCTTTGCCGACCGCATCGAATTCGTCGAAAAAGAGAACGCAGGGCGTCGCCCGCACATATTCGAATAAGCGCGCGAGCCGCGCATTGGTCTCACCGAGATATGCACCCACCAGCGCGTCATAGCGAACCGTCAGCAAGGGGACGGCGATAGCCTCGGCGACGGCCTCAGCGAGCGACGTCTTGCCATTGCCAGGGGGGCCTGACAGCAAAATCCGATGCCGCGGCTGCATGCCCTGAGCGCGCAAAAGGTCGGCTCGGCGCTGCTCTTCAACAAGCTGGCGGGTGAGGTGCTCAGCCGGCAACGTCAAAATAAGGTTGTCGAGCGAGACACGGGGTTCTGATTCGATGACGAAATCGCGACCGGGCGCGCCGCTCCGGCGCAGCTCGCTAGACGCGGTAACAGGAACAGAGGCCAGCGCACGATGAAGCTTGTCGGCGAGGATATGGTGGCTTTTGGCGCGCTCGTCGGCGACCAGCGCCTCAACGGTGGTCGTCAACGTCGAACGATCGCCAGAAGCTCCTGCCTTCACCAACGAAACGAGGAGATCACTTCTTGCCATCGGTCCTTCGCATGCTCTTCGCTCAAGGAGCGAAGCTACCACGGTGGGCGACCGATGTGAATCCCTCTCAGACGCAATCCCGAATGCGTTCGGGCGGTCCCTTCGGGTGCGGCCGGCCAGCCGGGCCGCTCCACCATTCTGGGCGGTTCGATCGCCTCCTCCGCAACATCAGCGAGTATCAACGTCGGCGGTCGTCAGTCTCCGCTTGCCGACAGCACGGACATCGCTTTCGAAGCCCTCTCGCCGTAGCAATAAAATGACGCGGGCGAAAGCGACACGTGGCAACTGCAGGCTGAGTTGTCGTGCCAGCGCCGAGGCGAACGGCATACGTACGAACCTTCCATTTCCGTCCGAAAAGGGGTGGGCCATGGTCCTCTTCGCAAAGAGATAAACAGGTCTTTCGGAGATTTTGATGCCTCCGTTGCCCGAAGACTGGAGGATTTTCGACGAAGCGAACCTCGCGATCGAAAAGATGGTCTGTGGAGAATAGCCGAGGATCTGGCTCCTGTCATAACCGCATGACAATACCGTCTCTCTATACTTTGTTATCGAACTGCGATCTTGTTCCAACCCAGGCCAAGCCCTTCGGACTGATGCGCGCTAGACCTCCGAGAGCGACGGATTTTGGGATTGGCTCCTTTCCACAGCTACGACTTGGGTGTGGCGCAAAGCCAGCCGGCCGGTTGCGCGACCCGAATGGCATCTGTGGACGCCCCTTCGGATGCAAGCAGTAAATCGGGGTATGTTGGCACGTAGTCGGATGCTGTCATCTGTCCGGCCTTGATGAGCAGCCCCATAAGCTGCGGGCCAGTATGGGAGTTCGCGGACTGGATCCATTACAGGTTTACGCGCTTGGCTAGCGCTCTGCCATTCCCTGGTTCTTCCAGCCCCGTCTCGCCGACTGTTATGCCATACCCTCCTTCGACCGCCTACGTCCCCGACGCCTCTGACAGCAGTCTTGGCTTACGCCGCGACCGCTGTCGGAGCTCTGTAATCTTCCTTTCTGGTGAGCAGCGCCCAGACCATGCACGCCATCTTGTTTGCGAGGGCTACCGAGACGAGCATGCGCGGCTTGCGCGCCAGCATCCGCTCAAGCCACGAGCCGCCAGGCGTGCCAAACCGGCATGCCTGGCGTACCATTGAGCTGCCGCCGATGATCAGTAGTCGTCTGATCGTCCGCTCGCCCATCTTCGATATGCTACCGAGCCGCTGTTTGCCGCCGGTCGAGTGCTGACGGGGGGCGAGGCCAAGCCAAGCCGCGAAGTCGCGGCCCTTACGGAACGTCTCGACCGGCGGGGCCAGTGCGATGATGGCGGTCGCCGCGATAGGACCGATCCCCGGAATGGTCATTAGCCGCCTGGCCGCTTCATCCTCCTTGGCACGCCGTGCGATCTCACGGTCCAGCACGGCAACCTGCTTGTCGAGATCGGCCAGCATGTCGACCATGAGCTTGAACATGGGCCGCGCCGCTGCAGGCAGACTTGAAGTCATTTCCTCATCCTCGAGCAGGTCGGCGAGCATTGTCATATGCGCTGTGCCGCGCGGTGCTACCCAACCATACTCCGCTAGGTGCCCGCGAATGGCGTTGATCAGCTGAGTGCGCTGCCGCACCGCTAGGTCACGTGTGCGGAACACGAGCCCTGCGGCCTGTTGCTCTTCGCTCTTCACCGCCACGAAACGCATGCCTGGGCGCTGCGCAGCCTCGGCAATCGCTTCAGCATCAATCGCATCGTTCTTATTCCGCTTCACGAATGGCTTCACGTAAGATGGCGGGATCAGCCGCACATCGTGCCCCATTGTCTGCAGCTGACGCGCCCAATGATGGGCGCCACCGCATGCTTCGAGTGCCACCACACAGGCTGGCTGACCGGCGAAGAACTCGAGCAGTTTGCCTCTCGTCAGCCTGCGACTGAAAATCATCGCACCCCGCTCGTCAGCGCCATGCGCATGGAAAACGTTCTTGGCGATATCCAGACCGATTGTGGTAACCTGTGACACGGACGCCTCCTCAGTGGTGCTTCAACACCTCCACTTTGCCATAAAGGCTGTCGGGGGGGCGTCCACCCCATCAGGTTTGAGCTAAAGCCGACGCTCACATTAACAACGCTGAATGTCTGAAGCTGGTCGAACACTGCCGGAGCTGACATCGATTGTGCGCTGCACCTACCAAGTCGTTGCGGCACAACCGGCCTGCGGCTAGAGAAGCCGGCCGGGGGGTGGCGATGACAGCGAATGATCAGGGTCCAAAAGGTGCGCATCTCATCTGGCCGAGCCTGCGTAGCCAGTGGCCCTTTCAGGTCCGGGTCGTCGAGCCCGACAGCTATGATTTCAAGCAGCACGCCGCCATCTTCCATTCCGTCCTCGCCGACCTAGTGAACCTGACGCCGCCGCAGTTGGACGGGTTGACGCAGCAGAGGGCCCCGTCAGGCCCGCGCAGGTTTGATCTCATCACCTTTCCCGAAGCATTCATTGCACCGGATACGCTCGCAATCACCCTCAAAAGCGTGAAGCAGGCCGGCCTCAGGGGCTGCGTGCATGTCGGACTGAGATCCGAAGGAGACCACCATCTCTTCACCACCAATGCCGTGCGCAAACTGGTTGATGACCTCTCGCTGCTGATCGACTGCCCAGAGGACCTGGACCTCTTCGAGGCTTGGCTTTGCGAGCAGGACGACGATCAGTATTTCAACATTGGCTGCGTCTTTATGATCGATGCCGATCATAAAGTGCGGCTCTGCCTCCATCCGAAGCTCGTCCGCTCGCGTTTTGAGGAAAGTGTAAGACCAGAGGATCACATGCGTGAGGCCAATTTGCTCACGCTTATTACCTTGCAGCCGCGCAACAGGATTTTCGGGTCAGTAACCCTGCAACCCCTCATCTGCGCGGATGCACTCGGCGGCACCAACGACTGTCTCACCTGCGCGCCAATGGCCGCAGTCACCAGATATGCTTCAGCTTTCGAGGGGGATTTGCCGAACCATGTCGACATTGTGTCCCTTGCGACATGTACACCGCAACCCGTGGAGCAAACGCTGAATGGCGAGCCTTATCGGCTGTGGCACGTGGATTTTCTCGATGCCTTCCGTAACGCTGCGAAGGAGGATGCCTATGCACGCCATCATCACGCAGCCTTGGTCCTGTCGAATTTTCTGAACACGCCCAATCATCGGGAAGGTGGCCTTTCCGGTATATTTCTGCCCATGCCGCCTGGCTTCAAAGACACATTGCCAGGTCTCAGCGTCTGCTGTTGGGGCCGCCCCACGCACGGTAGTGGCAACAACAGATGGTCCACGCCAGACGATCAGGCGCTAACCAAATGGTCATCGATGGGCTTTGTTGCGGGTCTCAATCCTTATGCCGAATCCGCGAAGGCGACAGCACGCATCTTCCAGTTCGAGCTGCCCCGGCTTCCAAGAGAACAATCGCGCTGGGGCCACAAGGAGAGCCTCGTCGATCTTCGTGTCCATCTGTGTGTCCAGGACGATCATGGTGATCTGGTAATCCAAGCAGGGAAGAACGCCAATGCGTGAGGCGTATGAAGCAGCCCGGGCGGAGAGCTTCCGCCGCGACTATCTCCTCTGGCTCGTGGTACGGCATTTCCTGCCGGCAGGCCTTATGCGCGAATTGGCCATGGCGCTCGTGAGCGCAGCGTCCGCTGAGAGCCTGACGCTCCAGGCCCTCTTCGAGGAGACAGTGCCAACGGGCAACCCGGATCTTTCGACCTGGGTCGTGATGCCGAAGCGTGATCTGCCATCGTTTTCAGACTATCTCCATCGCGTGGTGCTAGCGATTGTCTGGCAGGGTGACCAGATACCCCATGGGATGGACAGTGAGTTCACGCCGCAGGAACGCAAGGTCGCTACTGACATTGCCCTAGCCCTGCAGATCAGCACGGCAGGCTTGGCCGATACGGGACTGGACCAAGCAAAGGAGAAGATGCCCGAGCCGCTGCGCCAGCTTGCTGAGGTGATGATCGCTCATGGTGACCCTACCCATAACCAGGCTGATGTGGCGGATTTGGGTGACGATATGCCGTTGAAAGCGATGCTTACCAAGCATCTAGGCGATCTCCACGCAGACGCTGACCAGTGGGATAAGGCGCAAATTCACTACCGGTTCGCCGAGACCATGCTCGAGTACGATGAGCAGGCGCACTGGTCTGAACTCACAAGATCGCTACGGGCTATCATCACGCAATCACTTGGAGCAGCGAGCCGTATTCTGGAGGGCCCCGAGGCGTCGTCCCGGATTTTGCTGCCTCTGGTCTTTCAAAATGGGTTGGACGAGACGCCAGCCGTGCGGCTGAATGCCGCCATTGACGTGATCAACGACGAGATTCGGGCTGGCAATTATGGTGGCGCGGTCGATTTTCGGGCCAACCTGCTTTGGCCGCCGCAGTTGAGCCGCAGCCATCGTCTCGAGAGCGCGCTCGACTATTCCCTCGGCGGTCATTTTCACGATGCCCATCGTTGGTATTGGGCAGTTCTTAGGCGCCAGGCCGCCCTGGGCAGTTCGACCGATGTGCGTGCGACGCGTCTAAACTTCAGCCGATCAATCTTGAAGGAACTGCGCAGCACGGTCGACAGGCGCCTCGCCACGAAAGACTTCAGGCTTGCCGTCCAGATGCTGCTCCAGTCGGGACAACCCACCAAGGACATTGCCGACCTGTGGGACGAAGCGCTCGTCTCTGCCTATGTCGACGTGGATGAAGTCGAAGAGGTCACCGAGATCGCCTTTCGCTTCGCTGGCTGCATCAAGGAACGCGCCAAGGTGCTTGTCGACATATTCGAGGCGTGGCTGAAGCTCCTTCTGCCCGAGCGCGAGACCGTGGCCCGCGCCCTGTTGAGCCACGTTGCGCGCATGGCAAGCCCAGGCGAAATTGCGGCATTCATCGACCATGACGTCAGCATGCGCGCCCTCAAAGCCTTGAATGCTGTGGGACAGGCGCGCCCGGAATTTCGGCAGCTGGCTGGTGAGCATATTGGGAAGGCGGTCAGCCGGACGATCGAGACCTTCGGCCAGCTACACGTGAATGAGGCGCTGGATCTCGCCTTGACCTATATTGATGACCTCGAGAGCGATGAGCTGGCTGCTCTCCTCCACAGCCTTTTCAGGCTTATCGAGGAACGTCTGACCGAACGCGAGGCGCCCTGGCCGATCGTACACGCATTGATCCGCCTGTTGACATCGCGGGCTGTGAAGCGACGCGGTCAGTTCAACAAGAGCTTCGAGCAGCAGCGCATCGGCGCGCTTGTGCGCTTCGGTCTCAACTCTGAAGCCGAGCATGCAGAGCTACTTAGGATTCTGGGCGATGCGGATCCCGCCAATTTGCCCGAGGCACTTGATCGCGCGCGGCTCGAAGAAGTTGTCAGCGATCTCATGGTCAAGGCGTGCGATCCGCGATCGAGCGGAGCGGTAGCCGATATTAGCGCGCTTCTCGCCGCGCCGGCGATTGCGGGGGCAGCCGGCGTCCGGGCAGCGCTCGATGGTCTCACCCAGATGCTGCAGGCAGCCGCTCAAGGGCGCGTACCCATCGCCTTCGGAAGCGCTTGTTTTCCCCTTCTACAGCTGGCGCAGACACGAGAGAAGATCGAAACGGCGTTCGGAGATGCGCCTGCCTTCAACGAAGTCATGCAGCAGCTTTTTAGGCTAACTGTCCAGCTATGGGCTAGGGCGACAACCGAACCGACGATTTTCGCATCCTTCTCGATCCCGCCGCGCGAGGTGCCGGACAGGGTGACTGTCCATAACTGGACGTTCGCCTCGCTTGATTTTGCGCGGATGCTGGGCGAGGAGGACGCCATGGCGGACGCCCTTGCCCCAGCCTTGGCGCATGACGCGCTGCGCGATGCCATGTCCATTGCGAGGGCAGCACGCCTTCTGGCGCATCCGCAGGATGCGGTCGATCTGACCTGGCTCCATAGCGAGACGCGTGATGCCTTCTATGCGGCTTTGGGGCAGCGGCTCAGCGCCATGCAGGACCTGACGCAGGAGGCGCGCAAAAGCTTCATAGGGGAGTTGCTGGCGCGAACTATGGAGGTGGGCCCCCGCGGCGAGGATGCCGCCGTCCTGCTAGCGGCCGCCCAAGCGGGCTGTTTACTCGATCCCGGTGACAGGCCGGTCGCAATCTATCGGGAGCGGATTTCGAAGGATCTGCGCCTCCAGTTTTCCCTGGGGCCTTTCCTGTTGCGGCTGATCCCCGAGTCGCTCTGGCAGCACGACGCCTGACATTTTGGACATCGCTCGGCGGCGTCCGTGCCGATCAGAAGAAGTCGATCTTCGCGTCGATGATCTCACAGCCATAACGGGTCTGACCCTGGCGACGGCGCACGCGCTCATCCCCATCATCGGCGGATATACCGACTTTAGGGCCAGTCCCTTGCGATTTAGCCAATAGCTCAAATTATGCAATCGCCATCGCGGCCATTAGATCATCTATAAGGCGATCTTCCGCAGCAATCCTGGCAGTCGTTGTGCCGGAGGCGAGCGCTTCGCGCTGCTCATCCCTCATTTCCGCCACGACTGCCGTCAGCAAAGCCCGCAGCAGGACAGGATGGATTGTCATAGCCCACGCCCTTCGCGACCAGCGGCAATCAGCCGCTTCAGGCTCTCGAAGGGGACGAGGGTCATGGCCCCGACCTTGACGATCTCGATGCTGCCGTCGGCAATAAGCTCGTAGAGCTTCGAACGGCCGATACCGGTGAGGCGGCACGCCTCGGGAATTCGGACTGTCAGCGGCTCGGTTCTGTAGGGCTCGGGCTTTGCCTGTTGGGACGGGCTGCTCATCGCTCGTTCTCCTGGCTATTGGATGGGGCCGCATTGCCCTTCCGACTTGTCCTTCGCGCAGCCAGTTCGCCCGCCGTCCGGACGAATTGGTCGTAGCGGCGCTGGCCCAGGCGCTGCATCTCGGCATCGAAGGCGGGATGGTGCGCGGTCAGTGTCAGTTGGTGTCGCACGAAGAGGCCCAGCGCTTCGGTCAGGTAATCCAATCGCTGCTCGAGCCGCTCCACCGCGCGCGTCTGCCGGGAAAGGGCCTTGCCGAATTGCGCATCTGTCTGCTCGTCGTCAGCTCGCTGCAACCATGCGCCGAGCGCCTCGCTCAGGATCGTCGTTTTCGACACCCCTGGCTCTGCCGCCATGGCATCAAGCCGCGCCGAGAGATGGGCCGGCAGGTAGAACTGATGGCGGGTCTTGTGGGTCTGCATGCCGGCGATGATGCGCGGCGCATCGGCTTGGCAACAGGTCCTCTCCGGTATCCTGAGGGTGCTGTGGCGGCTCAGCCGATCTGCGGCCCGGAACGCCGCCGTCCGAAGGTCCAGTCGATGCCGCCGCCGCGCTCGATGGTCCCAGTGACCTGACGGCCCAGTTGCTTCTCCAGAACCGGCCGCCACGGCACCAGCGTGAACTCCCTGGACTTGGCGATCACGGCGAATTTCTCGCCACCCACGTTGACAGCGCGCTGGTAGGTGCCCTCGACGTGGGTGCCCTGCAGCGGCGTAAACTGCAAGCCAAGCTCCCGCGAGAGCTGGGCTCCGACGCGGTGCAGTTAGCGCTGGCGAAGCGTCGCCAGCAAGTTGGCGCGGTAGCGGATCGTATCCCCCTCCTGCACTGCCAGGCCCTGCTCGATCAGCCATTGCCGCCGCTGCTGCAGCGACTGGCCGATCGTGGCGCCAACGCGGCCCTGCAGCCGCTCGGGGTTGGGCGCGACGCACTGGCGGTCGAGCCAGGTCTCGCCATCGTGATGGACCAGCTGTTCGAGCGGCCGGTCAGTCAGCACGGCGATGGTAACTGGCCGCCGCGCAGCTTGCCGCTCCTCATGGCACAGCGCTTCGCTGTCGGCCGCGCTCGGTCTTGGCGAGGCGGCCAGGTCCGGCCGCCGGGCCGCATTCAACGCGATGGCCGGACAGAAGGCATCCAGCACTTCGGAATCTGAAGATGGTTCATCGTCGATGCCCGGATGGGCGCGCGCGATGCAAACCCAGCAGAGTGCTCGCCACCACCGCCAGACCGCCCTGCACGTCATCCAATCCGGCGACCGTGGCGGTCACGGCGCGACCCCCGATATCAAGGAAAGAGAGGACTGATCCCCATGCTCGCGAATTCGAAAGTGTTCAAGCGCGCTGTGCAACGATACGGCCATACCCCCGAGCCAGAGACGCCCTATCAGCGCGCCGGGCAGCTTTGGGACGAACGCATCGGCTCAGCCCGTGTTCAAGCCCGCAACTGGCGGCTGATGGCTTTCGGTTGCCTTGGCCTCGCCACCGCACTTTCGGGCGGCCTGCTGTGGCAATCGCTGCAAAGCCGTGTCGTGCCCTATGTGGTCGAGGTCGACAAACTGGGTGAAGCGCGCGCCGTCCAGCCCGCCGACAAGGACTACCGGCCGACCGATAGCCAAGTTGCCTGGTTCCTCTCGCGCTTCATCGAGCATGTGCGGTCGGTCTCGCTCGATCCGGTGCTGATGCGGCAGGACTGGCTTTCCGCTTATGATTTCACGACAAAGCGCGGCGGCCTATTCCTCGGCGATTACGCCCGCGCCGCCGATCCGTTCGCTCATATCGGGGAGCGCACCGTCTCGGTGCAGGTCACCAGCGTGGTGCGCGCCTCGGACAAGTCGTTCCAGCTCAAATGGGTCGAGACCGCCTATGAGCGCGGCGCCCAGGCAGGAACCGCGCATTGGACCGCGATCCTGACCATCCAGATGGTGCCGCCGACCAGCGCCGATACGCTGCGGAAGAACCCATTGGGCATCTATGTCGATGCCATCGACTGGAGCCGCGAGCTCGAGCCGGTTGCTTCGTCCCCAGCACCACCAACGGCTATCGCGCCGGCGCGTGCTGCGCTGCCGCCGTCGGCCAGCATCCCCACCGGCTCGCCGCTCGATCCCAATCTCGGCGCCGCCGTCAATCAGGAGCCCCAGCCATGAAAACCGCTTTTCTCGCGGTGACGGCACTGGCCGTCGCTGCTCCCGCCGCCCCCCAGACCACGTCGACCGCTCCGTCACGGCCTGCCAAGGCAGCGGCGCCATCGACCGTTGTCGCAAAGCCGCCGAGCGGTCCTGTCAATCCGCCACCAAAGGCGGCCACGCGAGTGCCGCGTCGCCGCCCTTTCTCCTCTTCCCCAGCCGAACGGCGTGTCCGGGCCGCCAATCACGCCGCGACACTCGAACCGGCGACCGGCAGCTATCTCGATGCCGTGCAGGTCTTTCCCTACAGCGACGGCGTGATCTACCATGTGCTGTCCGCGCCCGGGCAAGTGACCGACATCGCGCTCCAGCCCGGCGAAGCGTTGGTGGCGGCGGGCGACACCGTACGCTGGGTGATCGGCGATACCACATCCGGCGGGAGCAGCAGCGGTTCGGGGGAGACCAAGCGTACCCATGTGTTGGTAAAGCCATTTACCGCCGGGCTCGCCACCAATGTCATCATCACCACCGATCGGCGGACCTATCATCTGGCGCTGACCAGCACCGCACACACCGCCATGGCCGCGCTCTCGTGGACCTATCCGCAGGACGCGCTGATCGCGCTCAAGGCTGCCGCCGAAGCGGCGCGCGCGGCGCAGCCGGTGGCTACCGGGCTTGCCATCGACCAGTTGCACTTCGGCTACGCCATCTCCGGCGACACGCCGACCTGGCGACCGCTGCGCGCGTTCGATGACGGGCGCCAGACGTTCATCGAGTTCCCGGCCAGTCTCGGCCAAAGCGAGGCGCCGCCGTTGTTCCTGATGGATGCCAAAGGCAAGGCCGAACTGGTCAACTACCGCGTTCTGGGGCGCTACTACGTCGTCGACCGGCTCTTCGATGCGGCGGAGCTGCGCCTTGGACTCAAGCATCAGGACGTGGTGCGGATCAGCCGGACCGGTGAGGCGATCAGCCTGCGGAGGCCGTCGTGACCGAGGCAGCCGCGACACCGCCCGCCAAGCTTGACCCCGAGAGCCTGGCGCTGCGTGCGCGACCGCCGCGCGCGATCCGGTTCAAGCGCAGCGTCATCATCGCCATCGCGGCCGCAGGATCGATCGGCCTCGTGACGGTGACCTGGCTGGCGCTGAAGCCGCGCCTGTTCCACGGTGCCGCGGGGCAAGAGGATCTCTCACAGCCCGATCAGCGTCCCGCCAGCGACACGTTGAACGGATTGCCGGCAAGCTACGGCGATGTGCCACGGCTCGGGCCGCCGCTGCCTGGCGATCTTGGCAAACCGATCCTCGATCGCCAGCCGCAGCTTGTGACTGCGATCGACCCGAGCGACCAGCAACGCCAGCAGGCCGAAGCGGCTGAGCGTGAACGCCAGCTCGCCGAGGTGAAGGCAGCGCGCCAGTCCGGTCTGCTGGTGCAGAAGCGGCAGGCGGCGACCGCGCCCCAAGCACCGGCGCCAAGCGTATCGGCCGCAACCAGCGTCCAGCCCAGTCCACCCCAACTGACGCTCGATCCTGCGACCGATCCCAATGCGCAGGCGCGCAAAGAGGCCTTCGTCGGGAACCTCGATCCGCGCGGCGATGTCAATCCTCATGCGCTGACACCACCGCCCTCACCTTACACGCTGTCGGCGGGCAGTGTGATTGCGGCGAGCCTGATTACCGGCCTGCGCTCCGACCTGCCGGGGCTGGTCACCGCGCAGGTCACCGAAAACACCTATGATAGCGCCACGGGGCGGATCCTGCTTATTCCGCAAGGCGCGCGGCTGATCGGCAGCTATGACTCGGTCGTGGCCTTCGGGCAGAGCCGCGCGCTGATTGTCTGGCAGCGGATTGTCATGCCTGATGGCAGCTCGATCCGGATCGACAACGTGCCGGCTACCGATCCGGCGGGCTATGCCGGCCTGGCGGACAAGGTCGATCGGCACACCTGGGCACTGCTTAAGGGTGTGGCAATTTCGACCATGCTCGGCGTAGGGGCCAACCTGACCTTCACCGGCGAAAGCGACCTTGTCCAGGCGATCCGGGAATCGACGCAACAGAACGTGTCCCGTGCTGGCGACCAGATCACATCCCGCAATCTGCAAATCCAACCCACGATCACGATACGGCCCGGCGCGCCCGTGCGGCTTGTCGTCCATCGCGATCTGATCCTGGCACCCTGGAAGCCATAGGAGGCCTTCGATGCCCGAACTCAAGCTGGCCCGCATCCCCGATCGCACGCCGGTAAAGCTGACCATCATGGTCATGCCCGACCTGCACCTTGCCTGACCGATTATGCCCGGATCTACGCCGACACTTATGGCCGCGAGGAACCCGTCGCCGAGCTGATCCCAGCCATATTGTCCGCCTTTCTGGACAGCGATCGCGGCTTCGTCCGCGCCCGCGAAACCCTCGCCCGCGAGAAGTCAAAATGACACCGTCGTCGGAGGGATGCGATCGGCTGCTGAGGCTCGACGAGGTGAAGCGCCGCGTGGGCCTCGGCAAGACAATGATCTACCGGCTGATCAAGCGGGCGGATTTTCCAGCACCCTACAAGCTGTCGCCCTTCACGGCCCGTTGGAGCGAGCGCGAGATTGTCGCATGGATAGATCGCGTCAAGGACGGCTTCGAGGGTAAGAAGCGCCGATGGTAAGGCTATCATATACATAAATACCCCTTATTTTCAATATTTTGAGGAAAATTCAAAATCTGGGGCATACGAAGGGGTATTCCGCCGGACGACGGGGCCTTCGGCCTCGGCAAACCGGGCTCGAAAGCCGTCCGGTTCGAGGCCCTGTGCGTCCATGACAGATCGGGCAATCAGCGCGTTGAGGCAAAAACGGACTTGCCAATTCGCCGTCACACTATCCACGCTTCATCTTTCTCCAGGATCGCCTTCGCTTCGCCCAACCAAGGTTCGAAACGTCGCCATTCCTCCAGTGCATCGCGATAGATCGGCTGACGCACTTGTTCCGAACTGGGCGTGCGCACAGGTTGTCCATTTGCATACCATGTGAGGCAGGCTTCCTCAAACGGCAGCGCGAGCGCATCAAGCAGCCGTCTGATCTCGCTCTCGGTATCCGCAACCAGCGCTTCATACTCGATCCGCACAGAGGCCCCTGGCAAGACATGCTCAAAGCAAGCCATCGCCTCCTCGTAATCCCGGCGAGCCTGGGCAATGTCCGCCAGCGAACCAGCATATTCCGGCAGACCTAGGAAGTGTTGCCTGAACATGGCCACGCAGTTCGCCAATGCCCCGCGCCGAACCTCCACAATCCGGGCTTGCGGTAGAATGGCTTTGATAAGCGCGATATGCCGATAGTTGATCGGCTGTTTGTCGACAAAAAACGGGCGCCTAGTCTTCCGATATATTTTACTTTCCTCAATATATTCGTTCGCGAGCGCAAGGACATCTATTTCGGTAAGATCGCCCTGGGCATCCATTAGCCGACGGGCAATCCGCTCGAGACAGGGCAGCTCGGACGTCGCTTCGACCTGCGGATGGCTGCCAAGGATTTGCTCGACCAGCGTCGTTCCCGATCGCGGCAATCCGACGACGAAGATGGGTATGGGCGCCCCGGCCGGATGCTCAGTCAATCCGTCCGCGGATGCCCAGGCGGCTATCGACTGTTCGATCCAATGCCTGTTGCGATTCGCCGCAAGGTCAGGGTCCTCAAGCGCGCTAGCACGCGCCATAGCTTTGGCGCGCGCATAATGGCCAAAGGCCACCGCGTCATCGCCCCGTTGCCAATGGGCGCGGCCCAGCGCGAACTCCAAATACTGCCGCTCTGCATTTGACAGATCGCCTCGGCGCCCCAGTTGCTCCATGGCAACCAGATCGGAATCGGCAAAGCGGTAGGTTTTCAGGCTTGCCAAGCACGACCAACCCTCCCCGCTCGCCGGATTGCAGCGCAGCGCCTTCCTGTAGGCAGCCACGGCCCCATCTCTATCACCGAGAATGCGCAACGAGTGGCCGAGGCCGAGCAACGACGGATAGTGATTGGGCTGCTCGGCAAGGACGCCGCGATAGAGCAAGGCAGCGTCGGCGTTATCGCCAGAAACGCCGGCTACGGCAGCCTTCAGCAAGCGGGCCGGCATATTTACCGGGTCTAGCCATAGCATCCGATCAACAAGGTTCCGGGCCTGCGCCAGGCGGCCCATCTGGTAATGGCAGTAGGCCTGCCCATGGAGAGCCGCGAGATGTCCGGGCGCAATAACAAGGCTTTGCTCAAACCGCGCTATCGCTTCGCGGAAGCGGCGTTCGCGCACATCCACTTCCGCGCGCAATGCAAGCATCACGGGCTCGGACTCATCTTCCGCGAGCAGCGCGTCCAACATCGGACCTGCTCGATGGAGGTCTCCCGCCTCCAAGGCTCGACGCGCAGCGATAAATCGCGGATCCGCAAGGGTGCGAACAGACTTTGTGGGATTTGCCCATAGCAATATATCATCGGTCCAATAGGCCATTGGTTTATCACCGTCCCCGTCTCGCAAATTATAACAGTGACAGCGAAATAATACAATCAATGGGGCCAGCGCGATAATCCCGAAATGCTCTTCGGCTTTGACCCACTGACCTGTCGCCGTATGGGCAGTGGCGCCATGCCGATCTGGGCGCGGCCCCGGATTGCCCCTTCACGCCCGCCGAGATGCGTACGCTCACCCGCGCTCTGCTCGATCATGTGCGGGCCGTCACCGGCCACAGACTCCCGGTACGCGGGAGGCCGCATCATGCGCGCGGGTGGGGCGGCGCTGCGCCTGCGGGCGCGCCGGCGGATGTGGTGGGGATGCGGCACGGCCCATATCGCCGAACCGCAACGGCCGGTCCAATCCTGTCCGGCCGATCCCGCCCAACTCGCCCGCATGGAAGCCGCGCTCGTCGCCATGCCCCAACTCACCCGCGAGATTTTCATGATGCGCCGCTTCGACAACCTGCCCTACCGCCGCATCGCCCGCCGCCTGGGCATCACCACCGACCAGGTCGAGACTCACCTGGCCTGCGCCATCAAGACCCTCGGCCGCGCCGCACGGGGCGAGGAGGTGTGAAGACCGCCAGCACAGAGCCATGCGCAACCCGCAAAAGAGGCCGCAATTACAGACGCTTGCCACCCCACCAACACCACGATGGCACCGCCAGCATCGCAACGGTGCCATCAATTACGCAAGAAAACGACGTGCAGGCAACAGGTTACCCCCAAGGGGGTGCCATACCTTTCATCTTGCCTTCGCTAGAGCTGCGCCATTCAACCTCCGGACGCAGTTCATTCCGATCCAGAAGGCCAGCGATCCGCGTCATATTTGCCATTGGCGATGAAGTCGCCAGTGATGCGCCCCTGATCATCGACCTTCCATGCCCCCACGATCGCTTCCGGCGGGATCGCATCAGAGGGACGGAAGGCTCCTGCGATACGATAGACCCACCCGCCAGCGTTCGATTTAGCCTCCGCTATTTCTTCCGGGAGGGGCGATGTCATTGCATTTTCTCCTTGAGAGAAGTCATCCATTGTTGGCGAAAGCGCTGCTGCTCATCCACCGTGCCGACCTGTTCGGGCCGCGCCTCGGCAAAGATGTCGACCAACTCCGTAGCCGGGTTGCCTAGCTCAAAAATATATGCCTTTCGAGCGTTACCCATGCTTCTCGCCATGCCCGAGGGATAGACGTCTCGGCGTGCGCCAGCGCAGAGCAAGCGGAAGCCGGCGCCCTCTAACTGCTTTCGCAAGCTCATCAGAGCATCGAACAAGTCGCTTCCTTCAAATATCCGGCCCTGCATCCCTAAGCCGCTGACCACCAAGCTCCACGGCGAACTAGCTGAGAGAGATATGGCCACCTGCTCAGTCGAACCATCTTCGGACAAGGCCCGGATTTTGAAGGTTTCACTCATGGTTTGTAGTTCGGGTTCAAGATGGAAACTCCCCGGTTGGGTAGGGTGACGGCCCGCACATTACCAGGCAGTACCCTACCGGGAATGGCTATTTCTAGCTCATTGGGGAACGGACTTGCAGGCCCAAGCACCCTGTTCACATCAATGCCATTGGTGGAACGAACGACGTAGACGTTATCAGCGAAACCCGCAGCGACTTCGGCCGATTTTGAGGTCGAGACATATGCGCTGGGGGGGGGCAAGGTGTTATCGAATGCGTGGGCCAGCAAGTCGGTGCTGCTGCCACGAGGTGCAAATCCCTCGTTGAAGATAACATCCGGACCGCGACTGTCCCCTCGGAAGGTGAAACGGGCAGCGCCGCCGCCTTCGCCGATAGCTACCCTCTCTGCGGCAGAGGCTAATACTGGGCCTGCTCTGAGGTACGAGTTAACTTGCGTCCCTGCCCCGATATCTGCACCGATCGCTCCCGCCATGCTAAGGCGAAATGCATTGGCATAAACGAAGCCACGCCCCGCCTGATATAAATCTGCCCCGCTTGCTCCAAGAGGCAAAGTGACTGGGCTCAAGGCAACACCCAATCCAATGCCAGCAAAAATTTCAAGCTTTTGTCGGTCAAGAGCAACGGCCAGATCATTTTTCACAATAAGATCATAATTTTCCTTAAATCCGGCGGCAATGCCCCTGTAGTCATATTTCTCCATATTGGGGTCGTTGTCCGCGATAAATTTGGAATACATCGCTTCCCACACCAGCAAGGTGTTCATGTCCAAAGTTTGAGAGACAGGCGTATAGGGTGCGGCGGGCAATGCTGGCGCAGAGGGTTCATCCCCGAATGTACCCGGCTGAACCAACCCGACTGGATGGCTTCTTCCTCCCGCTGCCTGACCACCACCCGCGCCAACGCTAGCTGTGGCTCCTGCATCCGCTGGCAGCACAAGTTGCAGATTGAGATCATCCAGCGCGGAAGTGTCGATCCGACCGACCTGTACCGGACCCACGTCTTGCAGCGCAGTAACGCCGCCTGAACTCGACCCTGCTCTGCTGCTGGCGCGAGGCTTCCCGCCCCCCGCGACGGCGTCTGCCACGATATTCCCGATGGTATTGGCGAGTATAGAAGCCCCGACACGGGTTCGGCCGCGATGATGGGTTTTCCCGAGACGATACAGTGGCTTGCGGGAGCTTTGCCCCGGCGCGCATGGGAACGCGCGGATTTTACCCCCTGACGCGGGTTTTGGGCGCAAGGGTATCAGCGGCTGAGAAGAGGATTCCCCATCAGCCGGGCAGGATTGAGGCTATGGGCGTGCGTTCAGGCGGCGGGGCGCTGGGCGTCGTCGATTTCGCCCACACCGGTGAGCGTGAACGCGCCGGTGCCGGGAAGCTCGACGCGCAGCTCCAGCTTGCCGCCAGCGGCCTCGACGAACCGGCGCAGGGTGGAGAGGTAGAGGTCGGCCTGGCGCTCGATCTTGACCACCGAGGGCTGCTTGATGCCGAGGCTCTGGGCGATCTGCTCCTGGCTGCGCTCGGCGAGCTTGCGCAGGGCCTTGAGCCCCTCGACCTCGCGCCGCAACTCGGCGGCGCGGGCCTTGATGCGCTCCTGGCGATCCTTGGGAAGGCGCGCCATCAGGTCTTCATGGGTAACCGGCATGGTGCTTATCCTTTCAACGTTTCGAGGTGCTCGGCGAACCGCGCATCGGCCTTGGCGATCAGGCCCTTGTAGAACCGCTTCTGCGCCACCCCGCTCTTGTCGCCCGCCACCAGGATGATGGCCCGGCGCTTGGGATCGAACGCGAAGGCAACCCGCCATACCCCGTCATCGGCCGTGAAGCGCAGTTCCTTCATGTTGGCATACTTCGACCCGGCAAGGGTATCGGCATGGGGCCGTCCCAGCCTCGGGCCGCTCTCCGTCAACACTTCGACCATGGCGAGCAGTTCGTCCTGTACCTCGTCCGCGAGCGCTTCCAACTCGGGCACGAAGGCATCGTGATAGAGAACCGTCCAGGCCATGCGTCAATATATCCTCTGGGCTATAAATTGTCCATAGCCCTAAGGCTATATTTCAAAGTGCCGTGCCGGTCACGACTGCCCCTGTCACCAGGACCACGGAAGGGGCCACGATGCTACGCATCGGACCCGTAATTGGGATACACACCTCACGCACGGGTGCATGACGGTTTTCTGCGGGTTTGGCGGGATGCTATCAGCATCCTCGGCCGAGGCGTGCCGGGAGGATTGGCGGTTTTCCGCCATTTGTCGAGATTGCGGATCGCACTCTCAGCTTTCCGCGCCATTGCCTTCTTCATCGCCCTCGGCATCGAGGAGAGCAAGCAGCGCTTCGGCCTCGTCGCTGGGGCCGCCGGCGTCGTGTCTGCTGGCATCACGGTGGGCGGCAAGGCGCGATCGGATCACGGCCGCAATCATTCCAGCATCGGCGCCACGCGCGATCTTCACCGCAACGCCGTCGATCTCCAATTCCATGGCCGCCGCCGGTACACGCCGTCGCCGCTTGCCGCGTCGCGCCGGAGTTGGAGAAGCGGCAGGTGCCAGTGGAACGGTCGGTTCGATCAGTGCTGGCACAAACGTTACGGCGCCCGACTCTGCCACTAACGGCGCCAATCCGTGGTCCACCAACTGCCGATGCAAGTTCTTGCGCCAGGCATAAATCTGCGACGGATCCAGCCCATAGCGACGCGCCACAGCACTCACCCCTTCGCCGCCGGCATAGCATTCAGCGACGATCGAAGCCTTCATCTCCGGCGGCCAGTCCCGTCGCTTGCCAGCCCCGGTGAAAACCTCAAACCGCTGAGCACCCTTGCTCACAGGATCGTCGCCCGGGATTATCATAGGAGTAGCGCCTCAAACCAACGTCAGGGCGCGGAAACTCAACGATCACTGCCACACGCACAAGGTGGGGGCGAAACACCGCTTACGGATCACCGCTGTCAGCGCCCGTTCGGCCATCCGGCGAGGTTCGAGGAAGCCGGGAAAGTAGCTGCCCTTGCGCAACTTGGGGATGCGCAGTTCGACTGTCCCGGCCCGCGTTTGCCAGTCGCGCTCGCGATAGCCGTTGCGCTGAACGAGCCGGTCTGCGGACTTCTCGCCGTGCGCGGCGCCGGTCAGACCGCCAACCTCCATCTCCATCAGCCGTCCGGCAGCAAACGAGATCATCTCGCGCAAAATATCCGAGTCAGGGGCCTTCTCGACCAGCGCGCGCAAGTCCATCATGGAATCGGTCATCGTGGTTCTCCAGGTTCGAGTGTCGCAACCCAAACCTATCCGAAATCCACGGTGACCACCCGCGCTGCTGGCCGGACGCTACAGCGCAAATTGGAAAGCGCGCGTCCGGCCAGCAGCGCTACCGTCAAAACCTACACCACGTCCGGGGACGTGATCCAAGATGCCAATTTCGTTCGCGATTCGCCCTGCTCTCGAAGCTCGATATGCGCTGAACGCTTTCGCCGTTAACGCCCCAACTCCAATACCGAGCAAAGCTTCCACGGCCCAAGATACGCCGCCACTATCACTGGGCGAGACCGAAGTGGGCGCTTTACCGAGCAAGTAACCGCCACCGTTAGTACCTACGAAGTTGTTTACATCCCCCAAACCTTCTGCAAGCGGCTGCACCAGCTCGGCCGGAAGATTTTCAATTCCAATTGAAATCCCTTGCTCAGCGCCATAACTGAGAAGCGGAGCAATTCCGCCTGTAGCCAAAGTTTTAAATCCAGCGATCGCGAATCTGGCCGTACTGCCGTAGCGTTCTTCCAAGCCTTTGCCATAAGACAGGCTATCGACCACCACGCGCCCAACCTCTGAGTCGGCTCTAATGGGGCCGAGAGCTTCGACGACGATGTCATTTGCGTCAAACAGTGGGGTTGGCGGCTGCGCTCCCGATGAGAGTCGCACGACACTGTTATCTGCGCCGATGGTGTCGGCGGCCGTAAAGCGCCCCGCGTCCTCGCCGTACTTAATAAACGCAGCACGACTGAGAATTGCACGGTCCCGCAAGCCAGGATTCGTCATCACTTCAAGAGTTGATCTAAGCTCCTCGACGCGGCTGCTATCGCCAGCCTCGAGGGCACGATCCAATTGACGTTGAACTCTTTCAGTTTCACGATCAAGCTGCTTCGCGATCCGTTCTGTGCCAGCATTTTGATCCGCTTGATCGCCGTTCAGCAAGCATCTTGTTTTATCATCGCGCCCATCCCCCGCGATCCCGTCTGCCACGATATTCCTGATGGTGTTGGCGAGTAACCCGGCCACCTCTCTGCGCTTTTATTTACATTTGTTTCTATAAATGAATTTTATCGGAACATTACCATTTTCAAAATACAGATACTGCTCCTCCAAAGGTCGCATGGCAATAAAATAGCTTACATCTTGATCAGATGGCCGAAAGCGCGCGCCATTTTCCGTGTATCGCAAATTGCCCTTCAATACTATTATATATCCCTTAGACTTATAATATTTGTTAACTATATCCACTTCCTGAGAAAGTTTCCCATCATTGGATAATAACAACATTTTCCCGCTTGAAATTATCAATGAACTAGATTCATAAAAATAGCATCCATCGATATTGCCATCTCCACTCATCATACCCCAACCGATGACTGCAACAGCAATCACGGCAAGGGCAATATTTCGTATTTTCTGAGCGCTATTTATATTCATAACATTTTATCTCTTCATCTTTATATCATAGATGTACGTATATACCGTACTTACAGCCGCCCCCTTACTTCCATTTAAGCCTACTCCCGCAGAATACCCTGAATAATGCAGTTACCCATGACTATCAGGAGAATAGCTCAACGAGAAAGAGGACGGCCCTCCTTTTAGGCCAACGTTAATAGAATATCCTGAAAAGGCGCCTATATCTGTAGAAACTCCCATTGCCCCGTTAAATCTTTTTGCAACATTAACGGCCTTCAAACTGTCACGAATATTATATAGCTCTTCGATAGATGGGGCCGCGTTGCCACCAACAGTAAAATATTTTCCAGTAATTTTATCTATCACAAATTCACCGACCTCCGAAAGGACAACTATTCCACCATATCCAGCGTAGGCTCTACTAATCACCTTACCGCTAAAAATTTCGGGATGATTGAGAACATATTCCGCACTGACAGTGCCTCTCACCCTGACTCCACAGAATGTTCCAGCCCTTTTTCGCCAATGCAAAGTCATTCTTCTGCGCCTCGTACTGATCGGAAACCCAATCATAGGCGCGGGAAGCCGGTTCGCTAAAAAACCGTCCCAACCTCCCCAATGCATCCGTGGCTCCATCCCACAAGCTCTTCCCTGGATTGGTCCATGCCTTAGGCAGGAAATTAACAATATCGTTCGGATCAAACGGATTGCCACTAATTTGCCGAAAATCTGCCGGGCTGAGCAGGTGCCCATCTACAAAGGTTGGAATCGACGATGATTCCAGTGGGCCGGAGTCCATACCCGCTACATCGCTGAAGTCCGCAAACGGCGACGCAATTCCGCTACTCGCAAGGGCAGGCCCCTGACCAACCCCAAGCCCCTGAGCGTAGAGGTTGCGTATATCGCTATCCGACACCCCAACCTTGAGCATATCCTTGACGTGCTGTCGCTGCTCTGTGGTGGCTCCATCGGGCGCAATTTCCTCCAGGAGATCAGCGGCATGGGCGTTGCGGTCCATGCTGGCTATGCCATCAGCGGCGAGATTCCCTACGGTATTGGCGAGTATAGAAGCCCCGACGCGAGTTCGGCTGCGGTGGCGGGTTTTTCCGAAGCGATACAGTGGCCTGTCAGCTCTCCACGCGGGCGCGAAGCGGCGCGCGCGGATTTTACGCCCTGACGCAGGTTTTGGCGCAAGGGCTGCCAGCGGCTGAAGCCTGGATATGCGCAAGCCCCCCTTCATTGATCGATGTGTGACGCGCTGCGAGGAGCCGGTCAAGGCACAGGCCCTGACCTTGCTTTTTGTAGCACTCAGTGCTACTTTACCGCATGACCAGCATCGCCCCCGCCCGCGCATTCAAGGCCGCCGGATTTGCCAAGGCGGCCCGCAAGGCCAAGATTACGGACAAGGCGCTGTGCAAGGCCATTGCCCAGGTCATGGCGGGCCAGGCCGACGATCTGGGCGGCGGCGTGTTCAAGAAGCGGCTGCACGATAACGACTACCGCTCGATCGTGCTGGCCCGTTCAAGTGGGGCTGGGGGCGGGGCCTTCTGGGTGTACGAGTATCTGTTCGCCAAGAAGGACCGAGCCAACATCGACGATGCGGAGCTGAAGGGTTTCCGCCAGCTCGCCAAGGCCTATGCCGGACTAACCACCGGGCAGGTGGAAGCGCTGGTGAAGGACAAGGACTGGATCGAGATTTGCCGGGAGACGGCCACGCAGGAGACCGCATCATGAGCAAGAGCAAGTACAAGAGCGACGCCTTCGCCGCGATCCATGCCTCGGCAAGTGCGCTGCACAAGGTGGGCGCGATCGACAAGGCCACCATGCGAGATTTCGATACGTCCTGCCTGACAGTCCCTCCCGCCTTCACCCCTGCCGATATTCAGCACCTGCGCGAGGCGAACAACGTCAGCCAGCCCGTTTTCGCGCGCTATCTCAACACCAGCGAGTCCACGATCGAGAAGTGGGAGACCGGCGCCAAGCGCCCCAGCGGGATGGCCTGCAAGCTCCTGGCCATTGTCCAGAAGCACGGCCTGCAAGTGCTGGCTTGAAGGGCCGCGATGCTGCGCATCGGGCCGGTCATTCAGGGGCACACCTCACGCACGGGTGCATGACGGTTTCCTGCGGGTTTGCCCGGATGCTGTCCGCACTCTCGGGTGGGGAGCACCGACGGGATCGGCGGTTTTCAGCCGCTGGCCAAGATTGCGGATCGCACTCTCAGCTTTCCGCGTCGTTGCTCTCATCCTCGCCCTCGGCATCCAGGAGGGCGAGCAGGGCTTCGGCCTCGACGCCGGCATCGCGCTGGGCGTCCTGGCGGGCGGCGAGCCGCGATCGGATAGGCTTGGCGGGATGGGTGGCGGTGTGGACGGCCTTGAGCGCCTTGATCGAGACCTGGGTGTAGATTTCGGTGGTCTTGAGATCGGCATGGCCAAGCATGGCCTGGATAAACCGCACGTCCGCCCCGTTCTCCAGCATCAGCGTCGCCATGGTATGGCGGAACATGTGGCACGAGCCGCGCTTGCCGATGCCGCTGTCGTTGACCGCCTCGCGCACGATCTCGGCAAGCCGCTCGACGCCCAGGCGCTGACCGTAGGTCGATAGGAACAGCGTGCCGTCGTCCGCCCCACTGGCAAGGTCGGGACGCACGTCGGCAAGATACTTGTCGATCCAGGCAAGCGCCCGGCTGCCGATCGGGATCACCCGGTCTTTCCTGCCCTTCCCCTCGCGCACCATCATCACCCCGCGCTGGCGGTCGAGATCGTAGAGATTGAGGTTTACCAGCTCGGCGCGGCGGATGCCGGTGGAGTAGAGCACTTCCAGCATCGCCCGGTCGCGCACGCCCATGGCCAGATCGAGGTTGGGAACGGCCAGCACCTTCTCGGCCTCCGCGATCGTCATGACGTTCCGGGGCAGGCGACGGCCGATGCGCGGGAGTTCCAGGTCCGAGGCCGGATTGTAGAGAATATGGTTTTCCCGCGCGAGCCAGCGGAAGAAGGCCTTGAGCGGCGTGATGTGGGCCAGTTGGCTCCTGACCGCCAGCGGCTCGCCGTCCTGCTTCCGGTAGAGGAACAAGTGGCGCTGCCAGCGCTCCAGGATCGGGCGCGTGATCTCCTGCACCCGGACCAGCCCCCGCTCGGCCGCCCAGGCCGCAAATACCCGCAAGGTGCGCGCCCGCGCCTCGATGGTGTGGGCGGAGAAGCCCCGCTCGCTCTGCCAGAGGGTGAAGCGCAGCATATGGTTCCAGATGCTTTCGGGATCGTGGCCGCCGATCGCCTGCTCGGGCGGGTGATAGAGCCCCTTGTGGGGCTTTCGGCCCTTCTTCGTGCCAAGCCCGCGTTTCCTGGGCATGTCAGCGAGCGACGACTGAGACGGTGAAGGCTACGGGCTGCGGGTATGACAGGACCGTACCGCTCCGCTCCAGGAGGTGCATTTCCGCAGCGTCCGCCTCAGGCAAGCGTGAACTGGCGGATTTCTCCCGCTCAGCCGCCATTTCGTTGCCCCGACCGGCGCCCGACCGAGGGGCGGCGGAAGGGCGACCAGGCCCCGACCGATCTCCCTTCAGCCCCGACCGGTCGGCGTCGTAGACATGGGACCGGGCTGTCTTCAGCCCCATCAGGAACGGCGCGCCGGTCTCGCCTTCCCCCGCGTAGACCAGTTCGTATTCATGGGCCTGGCCCTGGCGCACCCGGTGGGCGAGCACGTATTCGAGGTCGGCCAGGCGTCCGAGGTGAACCTTGAGCTGGGTATCGCCCCATCCTGTCACCGCCCTGATCTGACGACGGCTGAACCGCAGCTCGGAACGCTTGAGGTGGAGCCGTTCGCACTCGGCCGAAGCCCAGTCATGGATCATGCCAAGCAGGCGGCGCGTCTGCGGTGGCAACTCGTCCAGTGTGCGGCCCAGCACCTCGTGGGCAAGCCGATTGGCCAGCGCGATGTCCGATTCCACGACCTCGATATAGCGCACCGGCTTTCCCCGGTGCTGGACCTCGCGCATGGGCCGCTGATGCTGGTGCAGGAGCGCAATGGCCTGGATCAGCGTCAGGTATTTCATGTGATCGCGCCGGGTGCGGGTCTTGTCGTCGAGGAAGGTCAGCTCGTCGGCGAAGGGGTCCACCACCTTGACCGGCTCGAGCAGGCTCTGCGCATTCCGGTGCAGCGCGAGGGTGGCGGCGCGGTCTTCGCCGGCCAGGAGACCGGCCAGCGTCTGGCGATGGCGCTGGGCGGCATGGATCGCGCGGGTCTGCTCGCGGCTTTCATCGACCGTGAGCACTAGGCAGCGGTTGAGCAGTTCCTCGTCGATGTCGATCGCGGTGGTGGTGAGGAACAGCATCACCGGGCCTTCCACCCGGTATTCCTGGGTGACCAGGTTGCCCGTCGCCGCATCCTTGCCGGTGCTGGCGATCGTCACCTCGCCATCCGATTGCAACAGCTTCAAGGCATAGCTGGCGGTAGACGCGCCTTCCTCCTCGGCAATGGCGAGCACGCGGTGCTTGAGGTTGGTCTCGCCCATGTAGAACAGGCTCTGGCCCGTCATCGCGCTGTAGCGCACCTGCGCGGCAGGCGGCATCAACCCCAGCACCGCGTCCATCAGCGAGGATTTGCCCGCCGCGCTAGACGACTGGATGATGAGTGCCAGAGGACGGTCGAGCAGCCGCGAGACGCAAGCGAGATAACCGGTCAGCGCGTTGGTCTCCTCGCCCACCACCCCGCAGGCGGCAAAGTCGGCGGCGATGCGGTCCACCAGGTCCGGCGCCGTCAACAGCGCCATGGCCTCGGCATGCTCGGCCTGGTTCATGCCAGGGCGCTCGTCGTGACGGAGCGCGCCTGCCAGTTCCGCATCCTGCAACGCCTCGATCTTGAGCAGCACACGCCCGAGGTCATGCTTGAGCGCACCCGCGCGCTGCTCGATCATGTGCGGGCCGTCACCGGCCACAGACTGCCGGCACACGGGAGGCGGCACCGTGGGCTCGCATGAGGCCGCGCCCCGCCCGTGGGCGCGCTGGCGGAAGACACCCCGGCCGATCCAATCCTGTCCGGCCGATCCCGCCCAACTCGCCCGCATGGAAGCCGCGCTCGTCGCCATGCCCGAACTCACCCGCGAGATTTTCATGATGCGTCGCTTCGACAACCTGCCCTACCACCGCATCGCCCGCCGCCTGGGCATCACCACCGACCAGGTCGAGGCCCACATGGCCTGCGCCATCAAGACCCTCGGACGCGCCGCACGGGGCGAGGAGGTGCCGTGACCGCCAGCACAGAGCCATGCGCAACCCGCAAAAGAGGCCACAATTACAGCCGCTTGCCGCCCCACCGGCACCACGATGGCACCGTCAGCCGCCCCACGGTGCCATCAATCTCTCCAAAAAACGATGTGCAGGAAACAGGTTACCCAAAAGGGGGGCCATACCTTTTATCTTGCCTTCCACCTTAAGGAACAGGGTGCGCCTCATTTAGGGGTTATAGTGCCTGTCAGGGTAATTCCGGCGGGGACACACGCCAATTAAGTATGGCGTCCCCGGAACTCCACCGTCATCCCTAACGTAAAAATATTCCGTATGCAGCCTTCGTTGCAATGACCTCGCCAAGCGTAGCCACATTGCCCTTCAATGCGAAGGGAACGTAGCAAACCACCGCATCCATTCCGATACCATCTAGGTGCACCCGTATTGCTGCAGAAGATTTTTCTGCAATGGTGTCTGATAAATTGACGCTCGAGACAATGCCCACACATTGATAAATGTCATGCGAACTACCATCCCTTATCTCATCGATGAGGTAATTTATAATATTATCTGATTTTGGGCGTCCGTCATCCATCATCGCCTGAATATGTCTAATCTCTTCATTATTTGTCATCGCAACTGCAAAAGGAAAAAATTCTCCTCGTTTTTCGAGTAAGTGCGTGGCTGTTTCAATTGCTTCTTGGAGCACTTCGTCTCTGGCAGATTCGTTCATCACCTGTCCTGTCAATTGCCGGTTCGATTGAGATTAGTTTGGATAATTTTTATCGGACTACCAGGATTCAAGTGCTCTCTAAGCAGCGGGCCGGTTATCGTAGCCCGGCTATCGATGATAACATCCACCCGTCCAGGCATACCGCCTCTGGTAACAAAGGCCGCATCATCCAAGATCTGAGACGTCAGTGATTGACGGCTAACATTTTTGGTTTCGGCGATATACCGAAGGTCAAGCGGTTCAAGGTGATCTGGAACCCGGAACATTCGCTGACCAGAAGCTGATGGAATTCGGCTCGTGTTCTTGGCTAGGCCGGTCAATTCCGAAGAAACCAACTCGCCAGCCCTACCAAGCTCGCCTGCCGAACAATTGGTATTGTGAACCCACGCACCTTGCAACCCAACATAGTAGGTGTGGAACCCATCTACCTCGAAGTTGAACACCTGATCGAGCACGCCAGTGTCGTGCGCCGATGCAACCGTAGCACTGCTGCCATCAGCCAATTGAAGTAATTGCCCCGGCTCAAGAAACTCTGCCGCCGTCCAACCAATGCCCTCAACCCAGAACGGGTGATTACCGGTGGCGTGGACTGTCTCCGTCTGGCCGCTAGAATCAGCGTAGCTGACTTGCCAGATGGCCTTGTCGCCAAAAGACACGGTCCTGACAATTTTTCGAGCATCGCGCTCCCCGCCAGTTTCCGGTTGTGAAAGTACGAGATCGCCGATCTGCAGCCGCTCAATTGGTTGCAAGCCGGCGGGAGTGTGGACAAGCGTACCTGCGACGAAACATCCGCCAAATTCCAAGATTGTTCGCGGAATAGTAATGTCTGCGGCTCGTGCTGTTGACGATGCCATTTCATATCCAGCACGCAACCCAACCCGCGAGGCACTTGGAGACATTGCCCGTGCGGCCAGTGGAACAACGACTTCCATCAAGGCCGCCCGCCCTCCTGCTACAGCAAGTTGGCCAACTGCACTGGCACCGCCCGTGACCACAAAATCCATCGCAAATCCTAATCCGCCCCCATCTCCTAGGGGCAGGTCAGAAATATATTGGCCAAAGCGCGCCGTTACACCAAGCGCATCGAAGCGTTCTGTTCCTCCCATGTAGAGATACGTTTGATCGCCTCGTGAAAGGAAGCGCATCGCATCACTATCACCAACAGTGAGCCAATCACTCGTGAAACCGTCGCGGCCAGTAGAGGTGTCAAAATTAAATTGGACACCGCCTCCGTCTACACCAGTCACATGGCTTGCACCGGTATCCAGGAAGCCTGTCCGATCGTCCGCCCATTGGATGGCAAAATTATCATTGCCGATCCGAATTAAACCAGCGTCTCGATCCTTGGACAGGGAATTCCGCGCGTCTTGCAAGCCGGTGACTTTAACGCCATGGCGAGTTGCCTCAAGCGTGATGCCTTTGCTTGCGAGATATGCCTTATCAGTCTCGGATAGACTCTCAATTTGCTGTCCCGAGCGCTCCAGTATGCTTTTGCTTTTGCCCCTATCCGCCACGGCGTCCGCGACGAGATTCCCTACCGTATTGGCGATAACATCAGGCAATGTAGCGATGATATTGTCGCCAAAGTCGGTGCCATTAACAACACTACGACTCGCAGCATTTGCCAAGCCACTTGCCATGCTTCGTAACGCATTACCTACGGGCCTACTGGCGTCGATCTGGCTGGACAACCCGGCCCCTATTGTAGCCCCTGCCACGCCCGACCAATCGAAATCATCCTGCAGGCCCGTAGCCACGCCGACACCTTGCGTGATTGCGTTGCCCAACGCCCCTCTAATCATCGCATTGCCGGTAGCCTCTAAGCCAGTCACAGACTTGCCAAAAACGTTTAGCTTCCCGAATGCGCCTCCGACAGCGCCCCCCAATGCAGCAAGGCCGACGGACTTCCAACTAAAATTATCCTGCAATCCGGTGACGACACCGATCCCCTGGCTCACGATGCTGGCGGCCGCGCCAACAACGGCGCCCGTTGTGACTGACGCGGCTAGCGCACCTCCCGCAGTCAAGAATGTACCAGTCGCCGCCGGTATTGTAACCCCACCCAACGTGACCGCAGCGCCTGATATGGTGCCGCTGAACATACTTGTGAAGAACTGGCCAACCGGCGCATGCAGGACAGCCACTACGGCAACAGCGATCACCGCCAAGACTATCATTCCAAGCACACCACACCCAGCCTTCTTAGGCGGCTGGGGTGTGGTCGGGGCAACATTACCAATCGCCGAGTTGGCATCATACGGGGTGAGAGTGGAAGCGTTATGGTGAGTGCGCGATACTCCAGCGGGCAGCGACAGGCGCTGACCTTGATTGAGCGCCATGTCGCCGGAGATGCCGTTGGCATCGGCGATCTCGTACCAAAGCGATGAATCGCCGTAGAGCGTCTGAGCAATCGAGCGCAATGTTTCGCCGTCACGCTGTACGACGTACGAGCCCGCCGCCGAACTCTGGCTGTAGGAGTTTATCTGGCCCGCCGTGCTCTGCGCGAAATCGGTGCTGCTGATCGCGGACGAAGAGCCATTGCGGAACGTGCCGTTACCCTGGTATACTTGACGGTCATAAATCGAGCTAGATTCCGTCAAGTCAGATGCCAAAGGCCCGTTGTTTCCAATATAGCCCAGTTCTTTACCCGCAAAGCGGTACCAAATTTCGTGCGGATCGCCGTCGGTTTTTCCGTCTTCTTCGTCCCGCTTGATGATCTGGCCATCACCATTGGTCTGGTAGGTTACCGTGCGCGGCCGAGGGTCGGCGATATAGACCGATTTCAGAGTGCCGTTGACATCATAGTTGAACGTGGTTGTGTTGGTCGTCGAACTTCCGGTGTCTGGGCTGTAGACGATTGTTCCCTGCACCGCCCCATCCCACCACTGGTAGGTGTTCGTGGTCGACGAACTGTTCTGGTAGGAGCCGCCCTTGGAGAGCGAGCTCGTCACTGATCCCACAGCCCCCAGCAGATACTGCCCGCTAGATGAAGTCGCACTATAGCTGCTCGACGTAGTGTATAAACTCGTCGAGCCGTTTGACTCATACTTCTTTGTCGTCGCGCTATCCGACAGTAGGAACCCATTCAGTGCATAGTTCGCCGTACGCGAGAAGATCACCGTGCCCCCTGCGACGTCATAGTCGGTCTGGCTGGTCTGCCGGCCCATCAGGTCATAGCCGAATACCGATCGCGACGCGGTGGTGCTGGTTGAGGAGGCCGCAATGGGTACCGAGGACGGTGCTATTGGAGCCCCTGTGGAGGGGTCGTATGTCTCATCAACGGGCGTGCCTTGCGTAATCTTTATAGCGGATACTCGCCCTGCCCCGTCGTACTCCACATTCTCACGAGTTTCTTGGTAATAGCCAGGAGCAATGAAACCAGAATCTGAAGAATAAGACGCACCTGTATAATCGGTACGTATGGCGGCAATGCGCTGGCTCGCCTTATCGTAGACGTAGTCTTGCGCTTTGGCGGTGGAAGCGTAAGGCATGGTTGCGGCACGCACGATCTTAGTATTCGCAGCGCCCGCTACGCCCGAGAGTGAGCCCTTGTCCGTGACGAGGCGATTCATGCTGTCGTAGCGGAACCAGTAGTCGTCGGTGGTCGTCCCGCTGACCGCGCCGTTGCTGTTGAGCAGCGCGTGAGTGGATTTCGTGCGGCGGATGTTACCTACCGCGTCATAGTATTCATTGATCGTGGCGGAAGGTGTGGTGCCACCGGACCATGTGCCAGCGGCAGCGGTCATCCCAGTGAGACGCCCCAGGGCATCGTATGTCGCGCTCTCGTTGACAAGCATATAGCTGTAACCGACGGGCGACTGATAGGAATAGTAGTTGCTGCCGTAGGTAACGAGCTGGCTCCCATCGTTGACAGTAACCTCGCTGATGCGATTGCCAACCTTATCATAGCCGTATGTCGACAGCTTGCGGTCCCAGGTGTCGGAGCCCAACGTACCAGTTATGGCCGCACTCGTGTTCAGCAGACCGGTATTGTACCAGGTGTAGACGGAGCCGCCCTTCGTAATCATTCGTCCGGCGGCGTCGAAGGTAGCATTGTACTGGTGACCACCCAAATCCTTACTGAAGACCTCGCGATCATAGATATCCTGCTTGGATATCGAGGTGAGGCCATTGGCCATCGTGTCCGTTTCAACCCATCCTCCGAAGACGACGTTCGTCCCGTTGACGGATGTGGCGAGGGTGCCGTTCCAGGCATAGGCGTTGGTGGTTACGTAGCCTGAGGCATCGATTCGAGAAGTTACTCGCCCGAGAGCGTCATAGCCCGTCTTGTCAAGATAGGTGAGGTAAGTCGTGGTTTGGTAAGAGTAATAAGGCCCCACGTAGTTCCACGTGATTACAACCTGCTGCTGATTGTTGCCATGCTGGATGTTTTGTCCGAACTGATCGTAGACATATGTGTCTATGAGCCGCGTCGGATCGTCAGCAACGTTGGTCGTACGATTGTGCTTGTCCATGATAAGCTGGCCGAGGCGGTTATAGTAACGCTCCTCGACATGCAGCAACGGCTTTCCACTATCATAAAGCTCATCCCGAACAATGCGGGCGTCGCCCATGATGTCGTAAAGCACCTGCTTCTTGCCGGCGTCAGCATGAAACTCGGTGGAGACGAGGGCTTGGCTGTTATCGTACCCGGTGCCGGCCAACAGCGTTAGCGAAGTGAGATTGCCGGTGTTGGCATCCTTGGAGGTAGCTGTTCCGGACGTCGTGCCGGTCGTGGCGTAACTACCATTGGCATCGCGCACAGCGATCCGCCGTCCACCGAGGTCGTAATAATAGTCCTCGCTGGGCTTGATATAGTAGGAAGCGCCGGTCTCGTCAGCTATCGCCACGGCCGGGCTTTCCGAGCGGAGCATCCGCCCCATGGTGTTATAAGTATAGGTAATGACTCCGCCGCGTGCGTTGGTTTCGGTCTTCACCTCGCCGAAAGCATTGTAAATGCGGTTGGTGGTCAATGTCTGGCCGGTCAACGATGCAGTAAGATCGCGGCCTTCCTCGACGACCTGGGTGGCCATGCCGCGTTTGTCATAGACCGTGTACGTGCCGTTGACTTGCGCGCCATAGGTGGCGTCGCTGGTCAACGCTTGGGCAGCCGCAAACCCCGTCGAACTGGCAAAAGCATATCCGGCTGAGGTGATGGCGGCGGTCTGGTTGCCTTTGGCATCATAACCAAAGAATTTCCAGATACCATCGCCCGAGTTCGTTCCGACAAGCCGTCCGGCGCCGTCATACTGGTTGGTCACCTGGTACAGCGCGCTGCCGGCGCTAATGTCGGTCGAAGAACCGCTGCCCTGACCCTGGGTGAGAACCTGATCGAAGCTATTGTAGGTATAACTGGTCAACCCTACCCGCTTGAACGTTCCACCTACGGTCGAGTAGATCGATTGGCTAAGTACGCGCCCCGCTAGGTCATACGTGCTGGCCTGAGCCTCGGCTACCGTGGTCGTCGTGATTGCCGTATCCCCGTTGACAGTCGTGTCGGCATTGACCTTCCGATTATAGGCATCCTTCTTCAGGCGTCCCATCGCGTCGTAATAGTACTGATGAACATTGCCTTCAGGATCAGTTGCCGCAAGCAACCGGCCGCCTTCGCCATAACGGTTGAAGGTTTTCCGATCTTCCGCAGTGTAGGTGCCGCTAGACGTGCCGGTCTGCGTCGCAGTGACGAGATCGCCAAGTGCGTCGTAAACATAGGACGTCGTGGGGGTGACCGTGTTTCCATTAGCATCGGCGAAAGAGGCGCGCGTCTCGGCGGTGAGTCGTCCCGTGTTGTCGTACGTATAACCTGCGATTTGAACCAAGGGGGTCCCACTGACCCCTGTCGGCTCGCTCTTGGTCACGACTTGGCCGAGCGCATTGTATTCGTATTTGATTACTGCGCTTGTCGTTGTGGCGGCGGCCAGCGCTCCGCTCGAAGTATTTACCGTCCAGGCAACAACATTAAGACGAGACTCGCTGAGACGATTGCCGTTGAGATCATAAGCGAATTGCGTGATGCGATCGTCGCCGCTGGTGCTGACGCTAGGCGGGGTGCTTAACGAAGGCGTGCCGGTGAACTTGGTTGCGTAGCGGGTTTCCGAGAGGGCGTTGCCTTCCGCGTCATAAGTCCACTTGGTAAAATAACCTTCGCTGTCGAGTTGCGCGGTCTTGCGCGAGAGCTTATCGTACCACGACCACGTCACGCCGTTGTTTGGATCCGTAAGCTTCACCACATTGCCATCGGCGTCGTACTGATATGTGCTGGTGAGACTGCCGATCGAGGTCACATAACTGGAACCGTTCCAGCTTCCTGAATTAATGTCGTTGCCGCTGTTGCTCACTACCGTGGACGTAAGCATGCGCCCAAGACCGTCGTAAGTGAAATTGGTCTCGCGCCACGTACCCGAGGGCACGGTGGGCGCTGTACCGCCCATAGCCGGCGTTGCGGCGATCGCGGTGCTGTAAACCTTCGTGGTCAGAAGGTTCCCGTTCGCGTCATACGCATAGGAAGTATAAATCCATTTGCCAGTGGCCACTTGCCGCAGATTTGCCTTCTTGCGGTCGAGATCGTCGTAGTAAGTGTAGGTTGCAGCGCCTCCAGCATCCACTGACTTAATGACATTGCCGCGCTTATCGTAATCGTAGGTTTCCGTTGGAGTCACGGTGGAGTAGGTGACCATGTCGTCGGCAACGACGGTGACCGCGTCGTGGGTGACGCTAGTGAGCTGGTTTGCGGCGTTGTAGATGTAATTGGTTGTGCGCATCGCGGTGACTGCGCCACCGGCGGCAGTCGCATACCCTTCCACCTTCTGAGTCAAGTTGCCATAGCCGTCGTAGCTATACCCCGTCGCATTCTCGATACCGAGCGTGACAGTATTGCTCTGCAGCGCGCCGCCCGAGTAGTTGCCTGTCGCAGAGTCATTTGCCGTTTTCGCATAAGTCCCGTCAGTATTCTTAGGGGCGACACCCTGGCGGATGAGCCGTCCGATTTTATCGTAAGCATAAGTCGTTACCGCGCCGAGCTTGTTGGTGCTGGTAACGCGGTCGCCAAATGCGTTATAGGTATAGCTCTCGGTGGCACTAAGAGCATCGGAACTCGACAAGACCCTGCCGAGCTTGTCGTAAATGAACGAGGTTTTGGCGGAGGTCCCCCCGCCGGCAGGAACAGTGCTTATGGCTGGCGTGCCAGTGAGGGCCGTCATATATCGCGTGATTGCGGCAACGTCGCCGAAAATCGTATAACTAGTGGTGGTTAGGTAATTCTGAGCATCCTGTACGGCGATCACGCGGCCGAGTTGATCATACCAAGAATAGCTAGTGGCGCCAGCAGGATCAGTCTCTTTCCACACTTCACCAAAGGCATTGTAGCTATAAGTGGTTACCCCTCCAGCAGCATTAGTGATCGACTTAACTCTGCCGTCGAGGTCGTAAATATAGCTGGTGGCGTTGCTCAGCCCATCTGTCTTAGACGCGACGACGCCGCGCCCATCGTAGTTAACGCTCGTTGTCGTCGCTTCACTCGCCCCGGACGCCTCAATAACCTGTACCGAGTGACCGGCGCCATCGAACGTCGTTGTGGTGACCGCTTGCTCCTGCACGGAGCCGTTCGCTGCGCGCGTCATTGTCCGGACCAGCGTGGTCATGCCGAAATAGATATAAGTCGTGTAGTTGCCGAGACCATCTGTGGCGCGCGTCACGCGGCCCAGAGCGTCATAAAGCCAGGACTGCGTTTCGCTCGGCCCGGTCAAGGCCGCAGCGATCTGTGCAAAGGTCGTCGTATCATCCACGGTGATAGGCGTGGCCCAGCGCTGCACCGATGTTGCTTGGCCCTTTGCGTCGTAACTCGTCAGCGTCACATCGCCTTGGGCGTCCACCACATAGGCCACCTCCCCGCGCGCCGTATAGTACGTACGGGTGATCCGGTTTGCCGTGTTTGAGATGTTGGTAGCCGACCATGCATCCATGGTGTTCAACGCTGGTTGACTTGTTGTAACGCGCGCCGTGGCATAGGCTACCGTGCGGGTCATGCGCCCCATGGTGTCGTAGGCATAGCCTGTTACCGATCCGGCCGCATCGATCGCATAGGACAGACGGCCGGCGGCGTCATAAATATTGTATGACGTGCGCGCGGCGGTCATCGCCGTGGTGTTGGTATCGCCAAATACCAGGCGCTTCACGTTGTCGAAGGTATAATCGCTCGTTGCGGGGAGCGCGGTCGTGTAGACCTGCACGCTGGCTGGCTTGTCGATATTGCCGGCGTATTGGTAGGTCGTGATCTGATTAAGGCTATCGACCTTGAACCGCAGCAGACCGCGGCCGTCATAGACCAGATGCGTGACCCGATCCTGCGCCGAGGTCCCAACGCTCGCGAGCAGCGTCGTCCAACTACCGCTCGCGCGGTCTGCACTCGACGTCGCGTTGGCATAGGCCGTGGTTGCGACCAATCGCCCTGCGTTGTCGTACTCTTTCCGGGTAAGGTACCCCTCCCCGTCCATCGTGCCGATCAGCAGGCCGTCGTCGTCGTAGAAATTGCGGCTGACGGAATCGTTGGGAGTTCCGTTAGGTGTTGCTGAAAAGGCTGGCTGTCCGGTTTGTGATGTACCTGCGATGGAGATCATCGGCTTGCCCACGGCAATCGTTTGATCGGTATTCAGTGCGGCGTCAGATGAATAGACCCATGCGATCAAACGCGCCGTAACTGCACCATCAGGAATATCGACGAAGCCAGATGCATTTACCGTCCCGCTCCCAAAGCTTGAGAATTGTGCCAGGTCTACATCCCCAATTATATTTCCGTCGGCATTAAGAAAATTGATTGTCAGTCTAGCAAGCCTTATGCCGCTTGAGACAGTCATCTGATCGCTGACAGCCAAACGCTTTGCCGGGAAAACCGATCGTATGTCGTTGTCCACCAACAGTGCGAATTGGTCAGTCGTTGTCGAACTACGAAAAGTGGCTTGAACCTTTCCGTTATTCAGCACCGGCCCGGCTGATGCCGTGATATTGGCCGTTCCCCACTGTAGCCAATTCCACACGCCACCATCAAAGGTGGCATTCTGCACAAGATTGAAAGCACCTGGCGGGTTGACAAAAAACCCAGCCATTGTGGAGGGAGACAACTTGTTGGCGAATTGTGTGGTCTTTTGCAGCCGTCCAGCCGCGTCGTAGGCCATGGTCGTGACCGAGCCATCGCCTTCGATGGTCTGAAGCACGCGATCTTCGCTGTCGTAGACCGTCCAACTCGACACGTCCTGCGCGTTGGGTGTATTCGGACGTATCGCGCTCATCACCACGGCCGCATCGGGATCGGCCAGCGTCGTCAGAGAAAACGCCGTGGCGTTGCGATAACGAATTGTGCCGATCAAGCGGTTCAGGCTGTCGTAGCGGTACTCGGTGACGTAGCCGGCGTTGTCTACCTCGCCAACCTTGCGGCCGGCGTTGTCGTAGACGTAATAGGTTTTTGCACCGCCTACCGCATCGGTGCGTATTCTCACGCGGCCGAGCTTGTCATAGACATAACTGGTCGTGCCACCGGCTGTATTCGCGCCGCTGTCGGTCTGGCTGATCAGGTCGCCGGCCTTGTTGTAGGTCTGCGTGACCACATAGCCCGAGGCATAGGTGATCGTGGTCGTGGTCGCGGCATCGTTGTAGACGTAGGTCGTCGTCCCGCCATTGACGTCGGAAGCGGCCTTGACGCGCCCCATGCCATCATAGACATACGTCGCCGTGTTGTAGCCGGAGGCATTCTTGGACAGCAGCTGACCCGCTTGGTCGTAGGCATAGAGCGTGGTGCTCGATCCATCGGTTGTCTGTCCGCCGCCAGTCATAGTATAGCTACCGTAGGTAGTGATCTGTCTGATATTGAAGCGCGCGTCGTACCCGTAATTCACTTTCACCACCGACGAGCGGTCCGGCAAGGCATCGCGCCAAGCATTAAGATCAGCTTCACTCGGCGTACCCGCAGCGGTGTAGAGTGCTTCGGGATACTCCACTTCAGTTACTACGACGCCGGACGAACGCACTTGCTCGGCCACTCGCCCTTCCGGACTGATCGTGTACCGCAGACCGCCGTATTTATCGTAAACGTAGCGCGTTACCTCATTAATAGACGCACCACTCTGATCCACGCCCTTGCTCGTCTCACTAAGCAGAACGTCCGTGATAAAGCTGCCATCGTCAGTGGCCACGTAGGGCATGGCATCGCTATAGGCAGTCGCGGCGCCAGTCGTCCGGTCGATGCTGCCGAAAACGCGGGTGACCACGTTGCCCAGTGTGTCAGTGATCGTCCGCGCCTGGCCGTCGATGGTATAGTTGCCGTAGCTTGTAACCTTGCCGGCATAATCGATAACCGACGCCAGATCGCCATTGGCCGTATAGGTGAATTGAGTGAGTTGGCGAGCGGCTGCGCCCGCGATCAGCGGCGCGGTAATCCGGCGCAGATTGCCCGCACCATCGGTCTCCAGCACCGTCACCTGACCGCTGGGATCGGTGATGGAACTCATCACCCCACCACTGAACAGCGTACTGGCCGCATAAGCAAAGCCGGTGACGCGCGTCACCCCGCTTGACGCCGTCTCTGAAAGCTTGGTCACGCGTGCCGTGGCCGAGGTCGATTCATATTCGATGATCAGTTGTGAACCGTCCGACTGAGCAATGCTCGTCACATGTCCGGCCGCATCATAGCCATAGGTCGTGGCGTAGGAAGCACCATCCCCGAGAGTCCCACCAATGGGCGTCAGATCCGTCGTAACAACGCTCAGTCGACCGTTGCTGTCGTAGGAATAGTAGGTTTTGATCGTGTTCGATTTCGCTGGCGCCGTCAGACCGCGGTCGGTCATGTATGTCTGATGCTCGGCGCTCTCCGATAAAATGAGCAACATTTGACCTCTGCTCTGCCCCGCGTCAAGCGCGGCGACATATGTAGAAAGGCCATTAGAATCGGCAGCACGCCGAAGCACACTATTATAAAGAAAATCAACGAACTGTGTGTTGCTCATAGAGCCAACACCACGCCCTTGATACTCACTGCTACTATAAAATTCGTCCGCTATGGCGGACAAGCTCTTTCCGCCGGATAGCAAGAAATTAATATAACTGCTAAAACCTTCGGCATCTGGAATCCGGCCAAACGCCGCATCATACAGCCGATAAAGCTGCTGCGTATAAGTTTCCTCGATCGCAGACCGGGTATACGATGTCGACACCTGGATAATATTGTTGCCAGCCCAAGTATACTGAATCGACTCCCCGCTTGCAGTAGTGATGGTCGAGAGTCGGTTGCTGCTGTCGTAGGCGTAAGCTATCGCCAACCCTGCTGCATCCTTCAGCGCCTTGATCTTGCCTTGGAGTCCGGCGGCTGCTGTCTCGTCGTAGTAGCTCTCCCGTGCCGACGTATCACCGTCGTACCAGAACCACTCAGCGCCGCTCTTTATGATCGTGTCATAGGCCCCCGAACCGTCGGTCGTCACATAAGCACCACTGCCATTCCGCCATGAGGCGTTCCAGGTGTAGACGACCTCCGTCCCATCCCCCGACACGCGCCGTACCGTGCTGCCGGCCGTGTTCAGCGTACCGGTCAGCCCGTAAACCCGCCGATCCGAGCTTTGCCTCCAGTCATCGCCATTGTCGTCGGCCAGCGTGGTCAGGCTGTTGTAGGTGCGGGAAACGCTTGCATCTGGCCCCTTGCCCACCAGGAACTCGTCCTGCTTGGACAGAACAAGGTTGCCGGTCGTCGCGTTGACATAGACCTGCTCGCCACCTCGCCCCAGCGAACCGCTCCCGAGCAAGCCCGAACCACCCAGAACATCCCCCGAGCCGCCCGTCAGCCCCAGCAAACGACCCGAAAAAATCCCCACCATCACGCTGGCCCCGTCGCAAAGGCCAGGCACAACGCCGGCCGTTCTCTATTCCCAGATCCGCCGACAACCCGAATTGTTTAGAAATTTTTTGCGCCACCTTGCAGCATTTTGCATCTGGCCTCCAACCGCGCGGCAGTTTAGCCACTAAGGCGAATTACGGGGGATATTCACCTTGGGAGCCGATCGCGCCCTTTCGATCATGGATCAGATGCTGTGGACCGCAGCAATCGTAGCTGGGCCGATCCTAGGTGCGATTCTGATCGTGGGCATTCTGATCAGCGTCATCCAGGTAGCGACGCAGATTCAGGAAATGACGCTTACCTATGTCCCGAAACTGATCGTCTCGGTGGTGCTGCTCATCATTCTGGGTTCGTGGATGATCGGCAAGCTCGTCCAGTTCAGCCGTGGCCTGTTCCTGCTGATCCCGAGCCTCGCCCATTGAACTCCAGCGCCGCCATCAGCGGGTTAACGGCGCAAGCAGTTATCGTGCTGCTTGCTGCGGTGCGCCTTGTGCCGATACTTGCGTTCTCTCCACCATTCACCCTGGTGAAGATGCCTGCGGCAGCCCGGGCCGCGACCGTCATTGCCATTGCCGCCTTCCTTGCCAGCATTGCGGCGCCTGCTCAGGCACAACCGCCGCGCGATATTCCCGCCGCAATGGCCGGCGAACTCGCCATGGGCATCTCGCTGGCGCTGGCCCTGCAGTTCGCCTTTGCGATGATCGGTATGGCAGCGCGCGCGCTGGATATTCAGGCCGGCTTCGGCTTGGCCTTCGTCATCGATCCGACCACCAAGGCCCAGATGCCGCTGATTGGTGCTCTTTTCGGCTACGCGGCTGCGGCGGTGTTCTTCGCCACCGGCGCGCCTTTCGATCTGCTCTCGATCCTGGCCTTGTCATTCGAGCGTGTTCCGCCCGGACTGGGCCAGGGTCCACACGATCTGACCGCCCTGCTCGCTTTCACAGGCACCGTTTCGGTCATGGCGATGGGATTGGTTGGCCTGGCAATCACCGTGCTGTTCCTGATCGACCTATCAATCGCAGCCCTTTCTCGCACCTTGCCACAGATGAACGTTCTGGTGCTCGGCTTTCAGGTGAAGGCCTTGGTCACACTGCTGATCCTGCCAATGACGACGGCCGTGACCGGTGCGATGCTAGTACGGATCATTCGCGTATCGCTTGAAGCCATGATGCGGATTGCCTGATCCATGGCCGAAGACAATGCCGAACAGGACAAGAGCGAAAGCGCCACGCCCTTCAAGCTCGACAAGGCCCGACGCCGAGGTATGTTGGCACGCGGTACCGACTTGGGTTTTGCCACCACGCTGCTTGCGCTGGCCGTTATCGCCCAGACCGCAGGCGGGGAGATCGTGAGCAACCTGGCCTTCGCGATGCGGCAAGGCTTTCACGCCGCCGCCCGTGGGCAGGACCCGGAATGGATTGCCCACTTCGCCGGGCGACTCACCTCTACGGTCCTCGCCACGTTGGCTGTTCCTGCGCTCTTGCTTGTCGCCCTGATCGGGGCGGTCGAAATCGTCCAGAACCGGGGCATCGTCTTCACCGCCGCCCCGCTCAAACCCGACTTTACACGGCTCAATCCTGCCAAGGGCCTCAAGCGCCTGTTCTCCAAGCGCATGCTCAAGGAACTGGGCAAGAATGTGTTCAAGGCCGTGGTCTATGGCATGGCAATCTACCTTTTCATTCACGCCGCCTTGTCCGACGCCGGAGAGACGACCCGATCGGCGCGAGCGCTGGCCACCCATCTTGTCGCCATGGCAGGCCGCTTGCTGCTACTGCTACTGCTTCTGGCAGCAGGAATTGCTGTGATCGATCAGGTACTGACACGCCGCTCATTTGCCCAACAGATGCGCATGAGCCGGCGTGACGTGACGCGCGAAGCGCGCGAACGGGAAGGAGAACCGCGCCAGAAGCGCAAGCGTAAGCAGATCATGGCGGAACTGCTGAAGCAAGCGGCCGGTGCTTCTCAGGTCAAGGGTGCAGACGTGCTGATCGTCAATCCGGTCCACTATGCAGTGGCCCTGCGCTATCGCGACGAGGAAGACGCAGCTCCCACCATCGTTGCCGCCGGGCGCAACGCCTGGGCGCTGCGCATGCGCCGCGCGGCCGAGCGTGCTGGCGTTCCGATCATTCGCCAGCCAGGGCTTGCGCGTCAGCTCTATCGCGATGGCACGATCGGCAAGCCGATCGGGCAGGCGCAGTTCGTGGCCGTGGCCGACATCTACATCTTGCTGCGCCGCAGAGCGCAAGCAAAAGCAACTAGCGGTACGATCTGATGCTTTCCCGCCTATACCAAAACAATCGCGATCTCTTGCTGGTGGGAGGGCTGCTTGGCATCCTCACTATCCTCTTTGCGCCGATCCCGCCGGCCGCAATCGACATGGCGATCGTCTGCAATTTCGGGCTCGCGCTCACCATCCTGCTGATGACCTTCTATGTCCGCAGGCCGGTTGATTTTTCGACGTTCCCCTCGCTGTTGTTGGTGGTCACGCTGCTGCGCCTGGCCATCAATGTTGCGGCAACCCGGCTGATCCTGACGACCGCCGATGCTGGCGACGTGATCCGCGCCGTGGGCAGCTTTGCGGTCGGCGGCAATTACATTGTCGGTGTCGTCGTTTTCAGCATTCTGGTTGTCGTCCAATACGTCGTGGTGACGAGCGGCGCCCAGCGCGTGTCGGAAGTGGCGGCGCGCTTCACGCTGGATTCGATGCCGGGACAGCAGATGAGCATCGATGCCGATCTCAACATGGGCCTGATCGACCAGCCCGAAGCCCAGCGGCGACGGCATGAACTGGAACAGGAAGCGGCCTTTTATGGCGCGATGGACGGGGCCAGCAAGTTCGTCAAAGGCGATGCGATTGCCGCCATCATCATCCTGCTGATCAACATCATTGCCGGATCGCTGATCGGCATCCTGCAACTGGGCCTGTCCTGGGCCGAGGCGCTCCAGCGCTTCACGCTGCTGACTATCGGCGATGGCATCGCCGCCCAGCTGCCGGCGTTGATCGTGTCGGTCGCAACCGGCATCATCGTGACCCGCTCTTCGGCTGACCGCGACCTGAGCACGGAAATCTATGCGCAGTTATCATCGATCCCGCGCATTCCGCGCATCGTTGCCGTGGCCCTGCTTTTCCTGCTGCTTCTTCCAGGCATGCCCAAATGGCCGATCCTGGTGCTCCTTGGTCTTTTGGGGGTAAGCTTTTGGCGCTCGCGCCTGCGGGCCGCGCGAAGTGAAGAGAGCATCGCGGGCGAGGTGGAACAGGATCAAGACGACGAGCAGCGCCTGGATGGTATCGAGATCGTGCTGGGGCGTGATCTGGCCACAGCCCTACTCGATCGCCGCACGACCATCATGGAAGGCGTGGCCGCCATACGTCGGGCTCATCTGGCTGAATTCGGGACACCCCTCCCGCCAGTGCGGATCGTTGAAGGCGAAGGCACGGCGTCAGGCGAATTCGAGGTACGGCTGTTTGGCACCCGCTTCGGACGCACGGTGATCCATTCCGACCGGTTGCTCGCCGTTTCCGGCCGGGATCGCCAGGCCCGCCTCGAAGGGTTGGAAGCGAGCGACACCACTTTGGATCGGCCGGCTTTCTGGATTCGGCCCGACCAAGTCTCTGACGCCCGCGATCGCGGCTTCTCTGTCGCAGAACCGACAGCCGTCATGACCGCGCATCTCGCCGATATCATCCGTGGCGAAGCCGCCAACCTGCTGACCCGGCCGGTCATCACCGAACTGGTCGACGGCGCCCGCCGTCGCCAGCCAGGGCTGGTCGACGACTTGATCCCTACGGTCCTCTCACTCGCCGATGTTCAGCGCGTGTTGCGCAACCTGTTGGCCGAGAACGTGTCGGTGGCGCGATTCGATCTCTTGCTGGAGCACCTGCTCGATCTATCACGCCAGACCCGCGAGCCCGACGTCCTTTCGGAACTGCTCCGCCAGCGCATCGGCTTTGCCATCTGCGACCAGTTGCGCGGTGCCCATCGCGATCTTGCGGTGGTCAGCCTGGACCCACGCCTGGAAAACGAGCTCACCGGCATTTTGACCGGCGGCGCAGCGGGTATCGACCCGCGCATTGCCGACACCCTGGTGCGCCGCTTGTCCCCGCTCTATGAACGTATGTTCCGCGAGGGCCGCGCGCCCGTGTTGCTGTGTGGCAATGAACTGCGCAAGGCCATCAAGACCCTGACCCGCCGCGCCTTGCCAAGGCTTGCCGTCATTGGCGTGGGCGAAATCCCAGAACGGATCGAACTTTCTTCGTTCGACGTGGTTCGCCTCGACGCCTGATCATCTCTATAGCCAAGGAATGCCATGCCGACGCCCGACACGAGCCGCCTTTCGCGCCTACAAGGTTATCTCGCCGCTGATCCGGAGAACCGGACGCTGCTGGTGGATACCTGCCAGGAGGCTATCAACAGCGGCGCCCACGATCTGGCTGAAAGCCTGATCCAGCGACTCGATGCGCTTGCGCCTGGCAACGCCGATGCGCTTCATCTGGCCGGGCTCAGCGCCATGTACCGCCGCGATTTTGGCCAGGCGACCGACCGGTTTGCTCGCCTCATGCCTTTGGCCGACACACCGGCGGTGCGGTTCAATCTTGCCTGGAGCCTCGCCATGCAGGGAGACAAGCCGCAAGCTCTGGCGTTGCTGGATGGCCAGACGGTCGAAGCTGTTCCCGCAGCGGCCATGCTGCACATGCAATTGCTGCACGAGGCCGGCGAGTTCGATGCAGCCATGACGGCAGGCAAAGCCGCCATGCACCGCTTTCCCGACGACGCCGGCCTGCTGGCCGCCCTCGCCACGCTGGCGCTCGATCTGGAAGATATGGATATGGCGCGGCAATGCGCTGATAAAGCGGGCCATCATCCCGAGGCATTGGCCGCGCACGGAGTCATCGCCCTGGCTGACGGCGATCCGGTCCAGGCCATCCAGGCGTTCGATCATGCACTGGCGATCCGAGCGTTCAATCCACGTGCATGGGTCGGCAAGGGGCTTGCCAGCCTGACGCAGCGCGATCCCGCCGCAGCAGCCGATGCCATCGATCGCGGCGCCGAACAGTTCAGCGACCATATCGGCTCCTGGATCGCCGCTGGCTGGGCGCATTATCTTGCTGGTGACAGCGATCGAGCAGCACTGCGGTTTGAACGCGCCTTGGCGATCGACCCGGCCTTTGCCGAAACCCAGGGATCCCTTGCTGTCATCGCTGCAACACGCGGGGACCTCGATACCGCCCGGCGCCTTGTGACCACCGCTCTGCGCCTCGATCGGCAATGCTTTTCAGCTGCTTTTGCCCAGATCCTGCTGGCCGGGGGCAACAGTGACAAGGCCCAGGCCTTGCTACGCCAAGCGCTGGATACGCCGATCAACGACCAAGGGCTGACGGTTGCCAGCTACATGACCCGGCTCGCCTTGCCGACCGTGCACTGAGGGGAAACACGCGCACTCTTGGCGCTAATCGAGTTCTTGCAAAGCACGGGCGAGCAAATCTCGCCCGGCTTCCGATCCTTCCAGAATGTCGGCGACCTGATCACTGAGGGCCTGAAACTCAAGGCTGGTGACCAGGCTCGGCCCGAGGGCATCGGCGAGCAAGGTCCGCACGAAAGCGCGCCTGATTTCAGCAGCCGTGAAAGGCCCTCGATCCCCGAGGGCACGGGCTGCGCGCAGCGGATCGACGATGTCCGGGCGTTTCGCGCTATCCGTACGGCTGCCTCCCTTGGTGCGCTGTGCGTCAAGGCGCTCCAACCGCTGGCGCAGCAGCAGAACCGCCTGATCGACACGACCGATCGACGCCATGCCTCAATGGGTCCGGCGTTGGCCAAGCAGCAGGGACGTTGCCGAAAGTGCCTCGTCGGGCTCGGTCCGCGAACCTTGCCAGGCGCCACCCAGATGCTGCTCACAACGTTCGATGATCAGGCGCATGTCATTGTTGAGCGGGAGGTTTTCGGTGTTGGCCGCGATACCTTGCCGCAGCAGATCGATACAGGCCTCGAACCGGTCGGCAGCCAGACTTTCCAAGCCATCGATGAACAGGCGCATCCAATGTCCGTCCGGCAAAACATGGAGCGGAACCCATGTCTCGCGCGCGGCTTGCGCTTCGCCCGAGGTCAACTCAAAGAAGCCAAGTTGGAATCGAGCGATGTGAAAATCAGGTGCAAGCTCGACAGCACGGGACAGCGCCTTGTGCGCAAGAACCAGACGTTTGGCACCGATCAGCAGCGAGCCTTTAAGAAAGTGCAGCCTGGCATCACCGGGATGTTCGGCCAGCGCGCCATCGATTGCCGTCAGCCCCTCTTCGGAACTGCGCGCGGCGGTAGCCAGAATGGCCTGGATGGTCTGGTCATCACAGGTCTCGTCGGAATGGGACATCATCGCACCGCTTTCATCGATTTGCGCAGCCGCGCAAGCGCGGACTTGTGCAGTTGGGATATTCGCCCCCGGCTGAGATCCAGCATAGTGGCAATTTCGGAAAAGAGCAGGTCATTCTCATAGTGCTGCCGAACCACCGTCTGCTCGAGATCGGGAAGTTGGCGCACACCTTCCAGCAGCAATCCCTGCATCTCGCGCCAGGCCAGACGATCAAATCCGTTGTCCGGTAGTCCGACCACATCATTCGGGCCGTGCCGCATTTCGGCATCGAGCATCAATCCCAGCGCAAGCTCGGTGATGAGTTCGGTCAGTTCGGCGATCGCGGTTTCGGCGTCGCGATCGCCTGCGGGCATCAACGATTGCAGCCGTTCGCGTTCGGTCCGGCGACGGAACCGCAGTTGCGCACCACGCTCATCCATTCGACCGATGCCGTCCAACACGGCCCCGTTCAGGCGCGACCTGGCAAATGCAGCGAAGGGCACGCCCCGTTCCGGATCGAAACGGTCAATGGCCTCAAGCAAGCCCTTGAAGGCAAATTGGACCGCGTCGTCGAGAACATGTTCGGGCATGCCGTTGCGCCGCACATGCTTGCGCGCCACGCTGCGGGCGAGATGGACATAGCGATTGAACAAACGGGTCCGAGCCGTGGCGGCCCGGGCATGATCGCGCAGGTGGCGCCAAAGCGCGGCTTCCTCGCGCTCTGGCCAAGTCAGGAGTGAAAGCCCCCGAACAAGACCAATCGCGCCCGCCACTACCGGAAACTTCCGACCACCCCGGTGATGATCAGCGACCAGCCATCGACCAGCACGAACATGAGCAGCTTGATCGGCAGTGAAATCGTGGTTGGCGGCACCATCATCATGCCTAGTGCCAGCAGAATGGCCGAAACAACCAGATCAATCAGCAGGAACGGCAGGAGAATAACGAAGCCGATAGTGAACGCCACGCGCAGTTCGTTGATCATGAAGGCTGGAACCAATTTAACCGTGGCCACATCGGCAGGGCGCTTTGGCAAAGGCTCGCGAGCAATACGATAGATCGTCGCCAGGTCCTGGTCCCGCGTCTGCGCCAGCATGAACTTGCGCAGCGGCGCCACGCCCCGATCGATCGCGGTTTCTACCGGAATCTGGTGCGCCAGATAGGGCGACAAGGCATCGTGATGAATCTGCGTGGCCACACTACCCATGCTGAACAAGGTGAGGAACAACGACAGGCTAACCAGCACCGAATTCGGCGGCGTTTCCGGCATGCCAAAGGCGTGGCGAACCATCGACAGAACAATGACGATGCGCGTAAAGCTGGTCATTGCGATCATGATGGTGGGCAGGATCGCCAAGACAGCCAGAAGCACGCCGGTGCGGACCACGTCGCCGCCGTCTTGCGCCACCACCACCGGTGCCGCCCAAGCCACGCCGGGCAGGCACAGCAATCCCAGCGCAAGAGTCAATCCGCTGAGACGCTCAGGCTGCATCTTCGCCCCCAGCAACTGCTGAGTGTTCCCGCACTGGAGCAGGGCCGTGGCGCAGAACCGTGATGCCCGCAGGCCCGCATGCCAACAACCACTCCTCGCCCTCGTTGCGAACCAGGCACAAATCGGCGTGAGCAGAAACTCGGCGCGCTTCGACCACTTCGATCCGGCGTAGAGTGCCCATCCGACTGAGCCATTGCCCCACGCTCGCAGACGCGGGATGCTGCCCCATGCGCGTTCGCAGGAATAGTGCCAGCCCGAATGCGCAAGCCAATGCGACCAGCAACGATATCAGCACTCGGATCGGAGAAATGTCCGGAGACCCTCCGCCACCCAATTGCTGGGCATGAGCAAGGCCGGGCCAAAGCAAGACAAGGCCTCCGCAAAGGCGGCGCGTGTCGGACATCACTGCCCTGCCAAAGTCTTGATCCGAATCCCAAAATGATCGTCGACCGCGACCAGTTCGCCGTGGGCTACGACTGCACCATTGATGCGCAGTTCGACCAAATCGCCCAGCGTTGTATCCAACACGAAATCCTGACCTGGCTGCAGCGCCAGCAGATCTTTCACGGTTACTCTGGCAACGCCAAGGATGGCTTCTACGGCAACAGGCACACTGTCGAGCACCGTCGCAGGAATTCCCTGCGCCTGGACGGGCTGGTCGGATCGATCAGACATGGAAACGGTTATGCTTTCTCTCAATGCGAACGGATTGGGTAACGGCAACTGTGAGCCTGTCGCCCTTGCGGGCAACTCGCGCCTGGCCGGCTTGCGTCAGATCACCATTAACGGTCAGTGCAGCGGGCTGGGCGACAACGCCGTCAAGCACGATGAGATCGCCCGGTGAAAGCGTCGCGATATCGCCCGCCACAAGACCGGCGCGACCCAGATGGCAGCCTAGATCGACCGGCACCTCACCCAATGCTTCGAGCAACGGAACAGGGGCCGTCAATGCTCGCGCCGTGCCCGCAACCTGGCGACGCAGTCGCACCACGGCATCAGACCGCATAGCAATAGCAAGGGTCCAACCTTCGCCTTGCCGCCGCAACCGATGATAGAGCGGTGACGGAACATTCGCCTTCGGCTCACCCGCATCGCTGTTTGTCGGTTGAAACCCCAGCTGCCCGTCGAGCAGATCGACAATGCCCTGGGCAACCTGCCTGCCCAGATTGTCGAGAATGCGCCAGTCAGCAGGATTATCAAGATCCCCCTCACCGTTGCAGGCGGCCTGTCCAAGGGCGGATAGTTCGTTTTCGGCAATTTGCAGGCTGCCGAAAATGCCGGCAAAACGGATACCCCGACCGGCTAGGCGCCCCGGCGCAATATCGAGCGAACGCCCCTGCGGCAGCCAATGGGGCAAGACCTGCTCCATGATCTGGCGCAAGCAGCGGACCAGATCACCATCCTGTGGCGGGGGTAACCAAAGCGACGCCATGTCAGCCCTGTCCACGGATTCCGAACAGCTGCTGGATCATGTCGTTAGACACGCTGATGATCTGCGAACTCGCCTGATATCCGCGCTGGATCAGGATCAGATCGCCGAACTCCTTCGACAGATCGACATTCGAGCCTTCAAGGCGTTTGGAGCGGACCAAACCGACCCGGTCATCAGCACTGGCCATCAACTGCACATCAGCGCCCACCTTGGCCTGGAATAATCCTGCACTTTCCTGCGTCAGGGCACTGGTATCACGGAAGGTAGCGACGGCTACCGCACCAAGATTCTTGGTCTGCTCGTTCGAATAGGTGAGTTGCAGTTCGCCTGCATCGTTGACCGCAACGGTGGTCAAGGCACCCACCGCATGGCCATCGACTGAGGCCGCCCGCAAGGACGATACCGTCCCGGACGAGAACGAGGTGACGCCCGATGAAAAATCGAACAGGACCGCCAATCCAGTGGAACTGTCCGTGAAGGTCGATTTGGCACTGGCCGCTGAGGGAATGCTATTCTCGAAATTCAGAGCACTGGTGCCGATCGTGGCGCCGGTGCTGTCCTTGACGGTCACGGTCCAATTCGTGCTGTTTTCCGCACGGGTAAAGGTTGCCGTCCAGACATGCTTGCCGCCTGACGCATCGTAAACCGCGATATCATTTACCGATGCCGTAGTGCCGGTGGACGAAAGGTTGTCAGCAAACACGACCTTGGTGGTCGTGACCGGAGCGTTGGTACGACTGCTATCGATCGACACGGCGACCGCGCGCCCAGTGCTGTCGAGCGTGGCCAGCTTCCATTCCGTCCCGGACAGCACGATGTTTCCGCTTTTGTCCGTGGTAAAGCTGCCGGTCCGCACATAGCGCACATCGCTACCCTTGAGCAGAACCAGGAACCCGGTGCCATCCACGGCAAGATCGAGATCGTTGTTCGTAGTCTGTAGGTCGCCAGCCTTGAAGTTGATCGTGCTGTCCGAAAGGCTGACGCCCCCACCCCAGGATTGCGCACCGTTGGTCAGCGCGCTGCCGCCGCTGTCGCGCGTCGATTGCAGGTTGGAAAACGTGACCGTGGATGTCTTGAAGCCGGTGGAATTGAGATTGGAGACGTTGTTGCTGACTTTTTTGAGGCCCTCGGAATAGGCTTCAAGGCCGCTCAGCCCGACAAAGATCGATCCCAGCATGTCAGCTTCCTTCCCTGATCTGGTTGACTGCCGTCAACGCGATGTTGGCGATGGTCTGGCCATCGGAGGTCTTGATGGTGATTTCTGGCGAACCTGATGAGAATGACACGGCCGTGACCGTTCCCGTCAACGCAGCGCTCCCGCTCGTACCCGACGCAATATCGACTTTCCGGCCAAGCAGTCCGGTTGCCTGCGCCGTGGCCTGGGCTGAAACCAGCTGGCCCAGATAGTCGGACATGACCTGGCCTTGCTGGATTTGCGAGAACTGCGCCAATTGCGACACGAACTCGAAGTTTTCCATCGGCTTGAGCGGATCCTGGTACGTCAGTTGCGTCAGGATGATCTTGAGCAAGGAATCAAAGCCCAGGCCAAAAGCGTTGCTTGCGGCTTGAGCGTTGGATGTGCTGGCCGATGTGGCTGTACCGCCAATCGCCGTAACAGGATTGGTAGCCATGTCAGAAGCTCCCATACAGCGAGAAGGGCTTGCCATTGACGGTCACGGCAGAGATCGAAACCCCTGCCCTTTCAGCCTCCTCCACCAGGTGCGCAACGGTCTCCTGCGATTCATCATCGGGCATCCTTGCCGCGCGCAGCACCAGTCGATGCCCGCCGGCCTCCGCCAGAAGCGCCACCTGCAGGGGAGCAAAACCCGCAACCCGAGCGGCTCGCAAGGCAAGCGCAGCCGAGGGCAGCTGGGCCTTTGGCGCTGAAACCTGCACGTCGTCTTCGCCGACGAGACCCAAGACCTGCGCCGGCCCCGTCACAGCAGAGGTCGATGATGGCAGCAGAGATAGCCCAACCGGTCGCTCACCGACCGCAGTCATGCCGACTGCACTGCCAGCCGTTGCCAGTACCTCGTGAAGGTGTTCCAAGCTTTGGGCCATCGCCCCTCTAAGCTTGACATCCACTCCCTCAAGCGGCGGAGCCAAGGCAGCACCGGCTTTGGCATTGGGAGCGGTACCGCCCGGTGCCGCTCCAATCCAATGGCCAAATAATGGCCCGTCGACAAAACGGGTGGCACCTGCGCTCAGCACACTCTGAGCTGGGCCTGTGGCATTGCCGATGCCTTGCAGGTCACCAATCCGCGCTGCGAGCAGTGCGGCGAAATCGGCAGTCGCGCCGGCCTGATTTCCCTCTCCGGACACCATATTGCCCGCAGGCATCACGGCGAAACCAGGCAGGCTCGCAATGGCGGTCATCGCACTTTCCTTGCAAGGATCAGATCGGCCGCTGCATCGTCGGTCTGCCGGGTTTCGTACCGCAAAAGATCACGCCTTGCTTCGCGCGCGATCTCGTCGGCCACCCGACGCTCAGCCACAGCGCGTGAGTACCGGGCAAGCGCATGCTGTTCGCGACTCTGCGCAGCATCATGGACCAGATTGGCTTCATTGACATGACGTTGTTGCGCGACCAGCCAGGCTGCCGACAACTGCAATTGGGCCGGATCAGGACGGTGAAGGAGTTGGCTTTGCCACAAGTCCTGCGCCAAGAACTGTCGTTGCTGGGCCTGCTGCAGCCTATCGGCTTTCTCGATGGTCTCGGTACGAGCCTCCAGGGCATCTTGGCCGGCGGCCGTTTCTGCCAAAGTGCGCAGTTGCGCTAGGCCTTGCGCATGATCTGATTGGGCACGCCGTGTCATGCAGCCACCTTTGCCGCTGCCAGCGCGCGCAACGCGGCTCTGGTCTGATCTGGTGGTACGGCTTCGCCATGATCCTGTTGCAGGAACGCTGTGATCGCCGGCCGCGCCGCCACCGCCTGATCAAGATCGCAATCGCCGCCGGGTTTATACATGCCGCTTTCGATCAACAGACGGGCTTCATCATGCCGCGCGATCCACGCCCGACAGCGTTGTGCCGCGTCGCGTTGGCCCGGATCGACCAGTCTATCGAACAAACGACTGATGCTGCGGCTGACGTCGATGGCCGGGAAATGCCCGGCCTGGGCCAGGCGGCGAGAAAGCACGATGTGCCCATCGAGCAGCGACTTCATCGTTTCGACGATGGGATCGTCGACATCATCACTTTCGCTCAGCACCGTGAATATCGCCGTGATGCTGCCACGGCCACGCACGGCGCCACACCGTTCGACCACCCGTGGCAATTCACGAAACACATTGGGCGTATAGGCCCTCGCGGTTGGTGGCTCACCGGCTGCGAGACCGATTTCGCGCAGGGCCATGGCAAGGCGCGTGATGGAATCCACCAGCAGCAGAACATTTTCGCCAGCATCGCGCCAGAATTCAGCGAGCAGCAGCGCTGTATCCACCGCCTGCGCCCGCATCGGCGCCAGTTCATCGGATGTAGCTGCCACCAGAGTGACGCGACGGTCCGCCTTGTCGCCACCGACCAAGCGCCAGAAATCTTCGACCTCGCGGCCCCGTTCCCCGATCAGGCATACGACAATACGCTCGGCATCGCTTTGACGCAGGATCTGCTCGACCAATGTGGTCTTGCCCACCCCGCTGGCCGCAAAAATGCCGATCCGCATCCCGCGGCCGATCGTCAAAAGACCATCGACAGCTCTGATACCGGTGGCCATCGCAAGCAGCCCACCTGTTCGATCCAACACCGGTGGCAGGCTCCTGCGCGGCGCGGCTCCGGTGGGCGCAGCCCGTCCGTCGATCGGCCGCCCCAGCGCATCAACGGCCCTGCCAGCAAACGAAGGACCGACCGCCACACTGGCATGATCCGTCACCAGTTCGACCTGATCGCCGATCCGAACATCGGAGACAGGCTCAAACGGCACCAGGGTAAGTCCGTCGCGCTGAACGGCCGCCACATGTGTCAGTGCCAACGCACGGCCGGTGGCCCGCGATCGCAACAAGCAGTGACTGCCAACGGTCGCATCAGGGCCATCTGCCATAACCACGCCCGAGGTGACTTGGGCCACTTGGCCAAGCACGGGGAACGGCTCAAACTCCATGAGCCTCGGGCGCATCTCAGTCGTCATCGGGGTGATCCAACGCTCGGAGCGCAGCAAGCAGGCGTTCTCGGCCCTGCGCGGGCTCGATGGTGATCGCCCCCAGCTTCAGCACGATCCGCGCAGTCCCTGCTGCAACAGCAGCATTGGGCTTGATGTCGGTTCCAGCAGGCAAGGCACTGGCAAACGCGCTCGATCGTTCGCTGTCGAACAGGGCTGGATTGACTTCGATCGCAACCACCGCTTCTGCCCGCACCCGCTCCAACCGACGCGAGACCGAGCGCCCTAGCCAGGCAAGTTCGGTCTCGTTCGGGGCAACCAGACGTTCAAGCGCCTCGGCAGCCAGCGCCCCGACATTCCCTGCCAGAGTTTCATCAAGCATCCTGTCGAATGCCTGACGGGCTTGCTCGCACGATTTTTCCAGCTGCCGCGCCATGGCTTCGTCCTGGCGAACGTGAGCCTGCGCCGCTTCGGTTCGGGCCTGATCAATTGCCTTTGCAAGCGCCGCGCTCCACGTCTCGCGCAATTGCTGCAATTCTTCGCGAAGCCTGCCATTCTCCGCAACAAGTTCAGCAAGACGGGCATCTCGCGGATCGGGCTGCCGGTCTGCGGCCATATCGCTCAAGACAGGATGCTGCGCGTCAGGTGATGACCGGCCGCTATCTGCCATTACCGCGTTGCGGGCGATCACGCTGTCATGCTTGAACAGCACGGTCTAGCGCCCCCTGCCACGCAAGCCGCCGAGCACGCGATCGAACCAGGCCACACTGCCTACCGCAGCGCCTGGCTTGCTCTCGGGTTCAGCGGCCATCGCATCACCGTCTGGCACCCCAGCCAGCGCTGTGGTCGCCGCTGGCGTCATACCTGACGGAACGATGCCTCGCCGGGCCGCCTCAACCAGCTTGATCAGCCCGGCGGACGGCCGGCTCACCTGACGCTCAGCCAAGAGCTTTTCGGCTTGGCGACGGGAGGGCGCAGGCATATGCGCCAGCACAACACCACGATCCTGCGCACCCAGGGCGACCAGGGCATCCAGCATTTCGGCAAGGTCCGGCTCGATCGTGGTCATACCGCGCGATCCCCGGTTTCGGCCAGGCGGGCCTGCAAAGCATCGGAAAAGCGCAGCAGATCCTTGTGGCGCGTGACGCGGTTGCGACGGCGATCCGTCCACCATGCCAAGGCCAGGGCAGCAAGGCCGAGCGCGGCCGCAAACGGCCAATACCGTTGCCACGGCGACGGCTGTGCCGGCGGCAACGGCGGGGCCGCCTGGGCAACAACCTTGTCTCTCGGCACGACGCCTTGCGGCGTGGTGGCAGGCAACCTGGCCGTTGCCGTGAGCATGACCGCATCGCCACGCTCCACATGCAGGCCGGCTGCCCGCACAATATCGGCCTCGAGGGCGCGCAGTGCCTGGGCATCGAGCACGCGATCCAGGTTGACGCGCAGGGTGATCTTGGGGGCGCCAAGGGCCGGATCGATCAGCGCACCAAGCGCCACACCTGCTGGCTTTGTCGTAGCACTGGCCAATGGGCCACCTGGTGACGCACTGCGATACGTGAAGGCGACTTCCACTTGCGGGCGCATGTCGGGATAAGCAGCTTCGATCGCATCGAGCACCCGTGCCTGAAGATCAGCCGTTGCAGGATCGACCGGTGGCTGGCCAGAATCTGCCGTCACCGCATCGGCGCTGACAACCCGCCCGCTGCCATCCAGAACGGCCACCGCATCGGGGGAAAGATCGGGCACGGCCCCTGCGACCAAACGCTGGATCCCCCTCACTCGGCTTTCGGTAAGCACCTGCCCCGGCTTGAGCAGCAGCGTGATCGAGGCCTTGGGCGGCGCGGCGTCGCCGGCAAAGACGGCCCGCTCCGCCAAGCCGAGATGCACCCTTACCTGCTTGATCCCGTCCAGCAGAAGGATCGTACGGGCCAACTCCCCCTGGAGGGCGCGCATGTAGTTTATCTTCTGGTCGAACTCGGTCAGACCCATGTCGGACTGGTTGAACAGCTCGAAGCCGACCTGGCCGCGCATCGACAAGTCGGAACCCAAAAGCTCCACACGCGCCTTGTCCGCTTGCTCCTGCGCCACCAGGACAGTTTGCCCCCCGTCTGCCAAACGATAGGGAATTTTCTTTTCGTCCAAAAGCTTGGTGATGTCTGCCGCGTCTCGCGGATCGACATCGGTCATGACCGTCGCATATTGGGTGCGCAACACAAACCAGTACAGCGCAAAGGCGATGGCAAGGCCAACCACAGCAAGCGCGGCAACCGCACTGCGGGAAAGTGGCTGGCGGGATGAGCCTTCGCCCGGATTGGCAGCAGTCTCGGTCACAGCTGCATACTCATGAAATCACGATAGACTTCGAGCAGGCGCGTGCGCACCTGTACCGCAAGCTCAACCGAAAGCCGCGCCTGCTCCAACGCCAAAGTCACTTGATGCACGGGAATGGCATCGCCTGCGGCAAACGCGCTCAACAGGGCATCGGCGTGAGCGACCTTGGCGTCCGCTGCATTCAAGCCCTGGACCAACAAATCGGCAAACCCCGCAGCCGGCCGCGCAAGCCCCGAATTTTCCGGCGCGATTGGATCAACAGGAGCCATGCCGATGGCTGCCACAGAAGATATCATGCTCATGCCTTACCGAGATCCAGCGCGCGCATTGTCATCTGCTGGGCAAGCGAGAGAACGGTCAGATTGGCTTCGTAGGCGCGGGCTGTCTTCACCAGCAGTGCCATCTGTTCGGCATGGTCGATCGCCGGATAATAGACGTTCCCGGCACGATCGGCATCGGGATGTCGCGGATCGTGCACCGCCCGGTAACCGACCGGATCGACTGCCACGCCCAAAACCTGCGTACCGGTCGGTTCGGCCACGACCGTACCGGCAGCGACGATTTGCGAGAACGCGGTCGCTGGGCCGCTGCGGAGGCGCAACGGGCGATAACCGCCGCCTCCCACCACCCGCGTGGTGTTCTCATTGGCAAGGTTTTGCGCGATGACCTGCATGCGCTGCCATTCGACATCCAGGCCGGTTCTGGCAATGGCGACCGGGTCGATGCTCATCCTTGGGCTCCCAGCGCGGCGCGACCAATCGCAAGGCGACGTCCGAGCATGTCACTCACCGCAGCATATCGAGCCGCTGTCGCCGAAGCATCTGCCAGGATGAGATCGAGGCGCCGCTCGTCGCCGAGGCCTTGTACCGGCCCGGCGATAAATTCGAATGCCGCGTCGCGCACCGCAATCGCGCCATGCCTGGCCGCAGCACGCAGGGTGCCTTCGAAATCGACCTGAAGGGGCTGAAAGCGCGGCGTACCAACATTGGCCGCATTGTGAGCCAGGGCGGCCATACGCATTTGCAGGCCATCGAGCGCCTTGGCGGCGACGACAATGGCAAGGGGTTCACTCATGATGCAATCCGATTGCAGGCGCCACAAAAACCGCGCCGTCATCGGCACGCACAAAGAAACGCTCGCCCCTTCGCGCCGATTGCAGCACCGTGGCACTGCGCTGAACAATGGCGTGGCCGATCCGCGCCATGACAGCGACGCGATCGCCCGGCACCACGATTGGCCGGTCGATGAAATGAACCGGCCCCAGTTCCTCACCCGGCTGCAAATCCGCACGGGCCATCGCCTGTTGCGTTACCGGATCAAGGCGCAGCCGCGATGGCGGGATGGTCCGCGCGCATGGGACCGTTTTCGTATCCTGCGCGGACACGAACTCACCCGCGTGCCGCTCGATCACCATGATTCGGCAAGAGGGCGCCACAACGGCCGCGACGGCAAGGGCAAAAAGTGCCGGCGTCATTGCCTAGCGTCGCAGCCCATTGGCGACGCCGTTGATCTCGTCGGCAGCCTTGAGCACTTGGGCATTGGCCGCATAGGCGCGCTGCGCCACCAACAGATCGACCATTTCGCGGTTGAGGTCGACATTCGAACGTTCGAGCGAAGCCTGTACCAACTCACCCAAGCCTTCATCGCCAGGCTTGGCAGCAAGCAATTGGCCTCCGTCAGCGACCTGGTACAGTCCACCGTCCAAGCGTACGAGATCGGCTCCATCTGCTGCCCGGGCCAAGTCCAATCGCCCGACTTCCTCGGTCTCGCCCGACGCAGTCACAGCGGTGACCGTGCCGTCACGGGCAATGGCAAAGCTGGTAGCGTCCTGCGGCATAGCAATCGCGGCCTTCAGCATGTAGCCCGAAGCGGTGCCCAAGTGGCCGTCTTCCAGCACCTTGAGCGCGCCACCACGCCATAGCAGGGTCTTGCCACCAGGCCCGATCAGCTCAAGAAAGCCCTGCCCGTCAATGGCCAGGTCGTTGGCACTGCCTGTGACATCGAGTTGCCCCTGAATGCCATAGGCTGGCGTCGCGACTTCCAGGACCCCCGATACGAAATCCGCCGACTGCTTAGTGTCCGCGACATCGGCAACCGAAAGTAATTCGCTGAATCGCAAATCCGAGCGCTTGTACGCTGTCGTGTTCATGTTCGAAATGTTGCCGGCAATGATATCCAGCGCCGCCTGATGCGCACGCATGCCCACTGCAGCAATCTCAAGCGCAGCACTCATCGCGCTAAACTCCCCAGCATGCTCGACGCGCGGCCGAGCAAGTCGTCATAAATCTGGAATACCTTCGCGCCGGTTTCGGCGTAACGGCCCGCCCGCGTGAGTTCGGTCATCTCGGTGGCCATATCGACATCGGACGGAACAAGCTGGCCTTGCATCACTTGTCCGGCATCATTGCCGTCAAGCACGCCATCACCACCGGCGCGAAACACGCCCACGCGTGCTTGCGGCTGACCATCGACAAACACTACACCCGATCGGGTGATCGTGGGATCGCCCGCACCGATGATCACGTCACCACCACCCGAGGCCTGCAGCAATCGCCCCTCGCCATCGACCAAATGACCATCGCTGTCGCGATGCAACTGCACTGAACGGACGGCATGCAGACCCTGCGCATCGCGGAGTTGGAACACCGATGCTTTGTCAGCAGCGAGGTCCATTGGGTTTCCCGTCACTTTGATCGAAGTTGCCCCGGCAGTGGTGATGTGCGCAGCCCCGATGGGCAAGCCGGTACGCAAATCCAGCAGCTGCGCAAACACGCGCCGCGAGCGAAAACCCGGAGTATTCACATTTCCGATATTGCCCGCAGTAATATCGATGCGCTGTTGCGCACCCGTCATCATCACTGCCGCCAGTTCCGCCAAGCCCGCCATACGATCCCCATTGCCCTCCAAAAATCACACGGGAAACCGGGTGGGTCAAGCGAGACATTTCAATTTGCGCCGCTTTGGTTGCAAATTTTTGCTGTAAATTCTTGACATTGTAACTCGCGCCGGGTCCATTGCAGCCTGGAGGGCTCGTACATGCATCGGAAATGGGGGAATCCGCTTTGCGGCCTGCTGCTGGCTGCACTATGCTGGACACCGGTGCCGGTGTGGGCCGATGATCTGTTCAAGCCCGGCGTGACACAATCCCTCAGCAGTGACCGCCGCGCCACTCAGCCCGGTGACACCATCAGCATCGTGGTGCTTCAGGCAGCCGAGTCGAGCACTTCGCTGCAAAGCGGCACGCGACGCTCGACCGCCTTGAGCGGACAGATCACCGCCGGCAAACTTAACGAAAGCGGACAACTCGGGCTCGGCAACTCATTTTCCGGAAGCGGCGAAGTGCGCCGCACCGAGCGGTTCGTTACGCAGATGAGCGCAACGATCACGTTCGTCCTTCCCAATGGCGACCTGCGGATCGAAGGCGCACAGCATATGCTGATCAATGGCGAAAGCACGACGGTCGAGGTACGCGGACGGATCCGTCCAACCGACATAGACAGCGACAACCGCGTTGCCTCCAACCGCATCGCCGACGCTCAGATCAACTACAACGGCAAGGGCTTTGTCTCACGCAGCGGGAAGCCTGGCCCTATTCAACGCATCTTCAGCTTCCTCGGACTATGACATTGCGCATCTTGACTTGGGTGGCCCTTGCCTTGGCCATCTCCTCTCCAACAATGCCCGCGAACGCCCAGGAAGTGCCTGTCAGGGCCTTGGGTCGCTTCGACGGTTGGCGCGAGAACGCCTTGGTTGGCTACGGCCTGGTCACAGGCCTTTCCGGTAGTGGCGATTCGCGCAACAGCACGGTGACGCGCCAGGCACTGCGCAACGTCCTCTCGCGTCTAGGCACGACAGTGCAGGCCGAAGACATCAACAGCCGCAATGTCGCCGTGGTGATCGTGACAGCGATGCTGCCAGCATCCGCCAATCTCGGCGATAGAATTGATGTTGTGGTCTCCTCTATCGGAGATGCCCGCAGCATCGCCGGCGGCACACTCTTGATGACCGCACTCGCCGGCCCTGACCAGCAGACTTACGCGCTGGCGCAAGGCCCGCTGATCGTGGGAGGACACCAGTTCGAGGCGCAGTTCAACATGGCGCAGCGCAACTATCCGACGACCGGCCGTGTCGCACGCGGTGCCACGATCGAGCGCGCGGTCGACGCTCGCTTGGTGAACGATCGCGGCGAAATCGCTTTCCTCTTGGCAGAGCCGGATTTCACGACCGCGCAAGATATCGCATCGGCGATCAACGCCAAGCTGGGCTATGACACGGCGCGAGTTGCCAATGCCGATCGTATAGTCATCCAGGCACCGGCGAACGGGGCTGGCTTAGCCGGCTTTCTGTCGACGATTGAGAACACCCAAATCCGTCCCGCTCACCAGTACCGCGTTGTCGTCAATGAACGCACCGGCACGGTTGTTGCAGGCGGAGATGTGATGATCTCGCCGGTGGTCATTGCCCAAGGCGACATCAAGGTTCAGGTCGAAACTCGCAACGAAGGCTCGCAACCCCAGTTCATTTCCGGCTTGGCGAACGATGTTTCGAGTTTGATCATTTCCAATACGAAGCTGTCCGTGGACGAAGGTCACAATGACGCCACCATTCGCATGGGCGCATCAACAATCGGCGACTTGGTTCAAGGTCTGAATGCGCTTCATGTCGACACCCGTCGCGTCATCAGCATTCTTCAGTCCCTCAAGACCGCTGGCGCGCTTCATGCGGACATCGTAGTCGAATGAGACTCTCTCGTGGATGCAAGTGAAGGAAGAGGCGCGTTTTCCTTAAGTTCACAATGCCGCCGGTTTCAAAGCTCTTGTGACTGAGGGTTACCGCAAATTATTGCTGCTCCCACCGCAACGACCGAGCCTTCTAATGGTTGCGCAACCCAAAGACTCTCGTAGCTCGAGGCTTCACCGCCGGTTGGTTGCAACGAAATTGGTCCGCGCCTCGCAACCGTCTCGTACAGATTCATCAACCTGCACCCTGCCGGGGCGGAACCTTCCTTCGCAAATAGACCAAATTTTCTGTGCTAACATTTGTTTTTCCCTAATCATTAGCGCATGATACGGTCGTTCGCGAGATAGGCATGAAGCATAACCCTTCACCCGCCCAGCGCCAGGGTCGCACGGCATCGCAGCGAAGGGCGATGGTGCTCTAAACGAGAAAGGAAGGCAATGCCGACGATCAGCGCAGGGGAAGTTATTTTCACTAATACTCTGTATCCATCAGATACGACCGGATCTGCTCTTCTAAAGCTGAAATATGCAAAAAGCACTGCTGATTTCATTCTCAGTTCAGGATCCACGATAAACAAAGTCGGCGATCGCATTTTTGTAGGCGGAGCCGTGGAAAACGATGGCGATTATCCTAATGTTCAACAGGACTGGTACACGCAGTACGAAAAATTACAGGGTCGCGATAACGGGATAATCGTCTCGTCTCAGATGGCCGTGCTGACAAATGACTATTTTGGCGCAACGGTAGGTCTAACCGTTGCAGCACAAACGAAAAACTTCATCACCGGCGTGGGTGGAGCCGTTGCTTTAGAAGCACACGTGATCAATAATAATACGACAACCAGTCACGATGCCTGGGGTATTTATTCAGAGGCGACTCGTGATTCCGAAAATGTGGGGCATATCATCACCGCTGAATTGGATGCGAGAAATAAGGGCAACTATCATCCCATCACTCCTTATGCGCAGCACCCAAAAATGTCCGTGGTTCTGCAACTGGCCTCCGGAGCAGCTTTGCCTGGAGCCGGCGTTAGCGACATTTCTGCATTCATAAATTTAAGGCAGAATCCGACAATGGCGGGGGCTGGGATTGTCTTTGGAGCCTCGTCCATTCGCGGCACTGATGGCGTTAATGGTGTCGGCAACGCGATAATGGCAGCTCTTGGACATCAATTCGTATGGACCAATTCCGCAGGATTGACGACGGGCGTCATTTGGGGGGCAGCCACAAACACCGCCAATAAGACAGGCCTTGTTTTCCACGACTCAGGATTATTAGTTCTTGGCCCCACGAATCAGACGATCGCCGTCTTTCGCCCGGTCACGAACGCCACCAATTATCTCGATTTTCAGGCGAATACTGCCGGATCAGCTCCCGTAATTCGTGCTTCCGGCTCAGACGCAAACATCGATCTACAGATAGAACCAACTGGAGGGGGTTTGCTGAGGTTCGGCAATGGTACGAGTTTTGCTGCAAACGGAACAAAAGCTATGTCCCTAGGTGCGACTGGCCCGTCAGCTGCATCAGCCGGGCCCGTTAAGTGGCTAAAAGTAAAAGACAACACTGGCGCGGTCGTTCACATCCCATGCTTTTAAGGTGAAACACAATGGAAAAAACAATAATCGAAGTTCTCAAAATTCAGAGAAACGAAGCAATGGACACAATTGCCGTGCTAAATGGTCACCTTGCAGCCTCTCGTGAAGAAATAGAGTCTTTAAGAAAACAGAATGCCGCACTTAGCGAGAAATTGACAAACCTGGAAGTCAGCCAAGCAGGATCGTAGAACGCTACAAGACCCCATCGCAAACGAAATCACATGATTTTGGCGTCATATTTCAGAGTACCCACTTAATCTTCCATTTTTTATTCAAGCTTGATTAGATCTGTTCCGATGGACGGATGAATAAAGCAAGCGAGGCTCACAGAATTGCAAATCATTGATATGATGAAATATTTAGCGACGCGAGCAAAGACTTCACCGGCTATGGCGCGTTCGGTGTTGGTCGTGCGCCACAGCCATCCGCGCCGACCTTGCCAAAATTGTCAGGATTCCGTGCGTGGGCGGTTGAACATTCCTTCGGCATCTCCTGCCAGGACAGCACGTGCGGCAGACTCGGCGTCGACAGTGTCGGTCTTACCGTGTCGGCGACGCAGCTGCCGATTAACCCGGCCGACCTCGATGACGTGTGAGCCCATCGCGGTCAGGGTGCGTGTGAGGCCCGCTCCGTAGGAGCCAGTCCCCTCGACGTCGAATGCATATACAGGCACGTGCTCGGCTGCCCAGGCTGCAACTTGGCGATAGCCCTCTGCGGTCGCTGGAAACGATGCGGTGGCAACCCAAGCCTAACCCAAGTTCACGACGACCGCCTACGCTGTTGGCCTACAACCTACACCACGTCTCGGGACGCGACCAAACTCTTCCGGCAAATGGAACGCCCGCCACGGGGTGCGACGGAGCTGGACTGGCAAGAGGTGTCCCGCGAGATGAAGCGCAAAAGCGTGACGCTGCTGCTGTTGCGGCAGAATTCCACGGGGCTCACCCCGACGGCTTTGGTTGCACTCGGTTCTGCGACAAGTTCGGCGCGCACAAGAAGCGCACCCAGGCGAATCATCCAAAAAGTCGCGCTACTTTCAGGTCGTATCAGCCGCCGCAGGACTCGAACCTCTCAGCAAAAAAGTCGAAGGGTACCGATGTGGGTATCGGTCTGAGGTACTCGTTCAAAAACATAACTTTTCTGCGCTTTTTCGGACCGTTTTCGAGTCCTCTCCTGGACCATTTGTTCTTCCGGCAGCGTCCGGGAGCGTCCCGCAACAGCCGATTTTTATGTTGTATCCGTCAAAACGGATGCGCAGAGTGCTGAGCTGCATATTCCGTTACGCGATCACGCCAGCCGAAATCGATCCGGCGCGCGACATTTGCTTCGAGCCCCCGCTCGCCGTTCTTGAATAAGGTAACGGCGTCCCAGACCGCAGTACCGATGTCGAACGCAACGAGCAATAGGCCCACTATTGCGTCACTTCGCCTCCTCGAACTGGCGGTTTTTGCCTCCAGCCGTGGCGCTGTGGAATTTGTCCACGCCGCCTTGGGCTCGAACCACCTTGTCCAACCACGTCTGCCTTTTCACAAATCCGGATCGCGCTATTGGTGCGCGCGCCCGATCCAGGCGCGCCGCAGCGCGACCATGACCGGCACCTCGCGCAATGCCAGCGTCATCGACACGGGTGCCTGGCAGATCGCATTCTTACCCGGCGCAGAGGCATGTTGCGTGGCCACGCCAACCGAATGCCGCCCTTTATGGGGCAAAACCGGATCATTGATGATCAACCAACCGCGATCACCACCCAACTGCCGATCCGCCTCGGCCAGAAAGGGCGCATTCCAGCGGCGGCGTCTTTCCATCGCCGGTGCAAACGCCAGCTTCCTATGAACCACCGCGACCGCCGCTGGGCAACGCCATGAACTCCACTTCCTCTCAGGTAATCCCA
>Ga0207713_1000228_pt1 | contig 76059 bp, 84 predicted proteins | sample KBSS64metaG_FD_184404 | JGI IMG/M metagenome (GOLD analysis project Ga0207713, IMG submission 184404) | Switchgrass rhizosphere microbial communities from Kellogg Biological Station, Michigan, USA - KBS S6-4 metaG (SPAdes) (version 2) | ecosystem: Host-associated > Plants > Roots > Rhizosphere >...
AATAATGGTTTTAAACAAAACGAATCGGAAAGTAGATAAAGACCCAAGAGAGGCTGCGGAGAGGCACAACGTGATGAGAACTGCTTTATAAAACTACGTCAGATATTTATTTGGACTCAAAACCAGAAGACCATTAACGCACGGCGCAGACGACAAGGCAAGCAGTTTTATGCGTAAAATTCATAAAAATACGGTTTTTATTCCTCACGCAGGGTATATCAGATGGCTAAAGCATGAGTTTTAAGTCAACTGTTATGGTTAAAAATCACTTTTCTGCGTCTGATAGTCCGAACTTTGCCCCTATACCATAACAGCACACCGTTTGACATTGAGGCTGTGCATGTTTGGTTTAGATGCTTTTCACCTTGCACGGATACAGTTTGCCTTTACCGTATCCTTTCACATTATTTTCCCGGCGATCACCATTGGCCTGGCAAGCTATCTTGCCGTACTCGAAGGGCTGTGGCTGAAAACCAAAAATCCGGTCTGGCGCTCGCTGTACCATTTCTGGTCGAAGATTTTTGCCGTCAACTTTGGCATGGGCGTGGTCTCCGGGCTGGTGATGGCCTACCAGTTTGGCACCAACTGGAGCGGATTTTCACAGTTTGCGGGCAGCATTACCGGCCCGCTGCTGACGTATGAAGTGCTGACCGCCTTCTTCCTCGAAGCCGGGTTCCTCGGCGTGATGCTGTTTGGCTGGAACAAGGTCGGGCCGGGTCTGCACTTCTTCGCCACCTGCATGGTGGCGTTGGGCACTATTATTTCTACCTTCTGGATCCTCTCGTCGAACAGCTGGATGCAGACCCCGCAGGGCTATGAGATCGTCAACGGTCAGGTGGTACCGGTGGACTGGTTCGCCGTGGTGTTTAACCCCTCCTTCCCTTACCGCCTGCTGCATATGTCGATAGCCGCATTCCTGAGCAGCGCCCTGTTTGTGGGCGCATCCGCGGCATGGCATCTGCTGCGCGGGAATAATACCCCTGCCATCCGCGCGATGTTTTCGATGGCGCTGTGGATGACGCTGATTGTCGCCCCCATCCAGGCCATTGTTGGCGATATGCACGGGTTGAACACCTTAAAGCATCAGCCCGCCAAGATTGCCGCCATTGAAGGCCACTGGGAAAATCCGCCGGGTGAGCCTACCCCGCTGCTGCTGTTTGGCTGGCCGGATATGGAACAGGAGCGCACCCGCTTTGGACTGGAGATCCCGGCGCTGGGGAGTCTTATCCTGACGCACAGCCTGGATAAACAGGTTCCGGCCCTCAAAGAGTTTCCGAAGGAAGACCGTCCGAATTCCACCATCGTCTTCTGGTCATTCCGCATTATGGCGGGCCTGGGCATGCTGATGCTGCTGCTCGGGGTGATGGCACTCTGGCTGCGCTACAAAAAACGCGTGTATTCGTCGCGCCCCTTCCTGTGGTTTGCGCTGCTGATGGGGCCAACCGGACTGATTGCCATCCTGGCCGGGTGGATCACCACCGAAGTGGGCCGCCAGCCGTGGGTGGTCTACGGACTACAGCGAACGAAGGATGCGGTGTCTGCCCACGGTGACCTGCATATGAGCGTGAGCCTGCTGGCCTTCTTCGTCGTCTATACCTCGGTATTCGGCGTGGGCTACAGCTATATGGTGCGCCTCATCCGAAAAGGCCCACAGCCGCATGAAACTTTCGCTACCGAGTCCGACGGACGTCCGGCGCGCCCGCTTTCTGCCGTCACAACTGAACATAAGGAGCAGCCATAATGGGTATCGATCTTTCCATTATCTGGTTTGTGATCATCGTCTTCGCCACGCTGATGTATATCGTGATGGACGGTTTTGATCTGGGGATCGGTATTCTGTTCCCGGCCACGCAGAACGCCGACGATCGCGACGTGATGGTCAACAGCGTCGCGCCGGTCTGGGACGGAAATGAAACCTGGCTGGTGCTTGGCGGTGCCGCCCTGTTCGGCGCATTCCCGCTGGCCTATGCGGTGATCGTTGATGCCCTCACCATTCCGCTAACATTAATGCTGATCGGACTTATTTTCCGCGGGGTGGCATTTGAGTTTCGCTTTAAAGCCACGCCTGCCCACCGCCCCTTCTGGGATAAGGCGTTTATTGGCGGTTCAATTCTGGCAACGTTCACCCAGGGCGTGACGGTAGGCGCCGTCATTAACGGCTTTACCGTCACCGGCCGGGCCTATACCGGCGGCCCCTTTGACTGGTTTACCGCGTTTAACCTGTTTTGCGGCGCGGGGCTGGTGGTGGCTTATGCGCTGTTAGGCTCTACCTGGCTGGTGATGAAAAGCGAAAACGCGCTGCAGGAGCGGATGCGTGAGGTGTCGAAAACGCTGTTAATCGTGCTGCTGGCGTTTATTGCGGCGATCAGCCTCTGGACGCCGCTGGCGCAACCGGCCATCGCTGCGCGCTGGTTTACGCTGCCGAATCTGTTTTATCTGCTGCCGGTCCCTGCCCTGGTGGTGATTTTTAGCCTGTACCAGTGGCGCTGCCTGAATAATCCCGCCAGCCATAGCCGTCCGTTTATTCTGACGCTGGGACTGATATTCCTCGGCTTTAGCGGGCTTGGGATCAGCATCTGGCCGCATATTATTCCACCGTCGATCACCCTGTGGCAGGCCGCCGCCCCGACGCAAAGCCAGGGCTTTATGCTGGTGGGCGCGCTGTTGATCATTCCCGTTATTCTGGTCTACACCTTCTGGAGCTACTACGTGTTTCGCGGCAAAGTTCAGCATGGGGAGGGTTATCACTGATGCAACAACCGGTCTGGAAAAGATTACTGTGGCTGGCCATTATCTGGGGCGGCAGCGTACTGGCGCTGGCTGCTGTCAGTATGCTCTTCCGTATGCTGATGACGGCGGCAGGGTTTAAATCGCATTAACGTCATTCCGGGCAATCGCTGCGTTGCCCGGTACTTCCCCCCCGCACTTTCAGATAAACCCCATTAACGCACGGCAGAGTATCGTTACACTGGAAAAAGATTCACGGTATTTATAGTTTGAGAAGAAAAATGAAAAAGCTCATTGCGTTAAGCGTTATTAGTCTTGTCCTTACCGGGTGCGTTAATCCGGGTAAAGCCTCCGTACAGCCGGAGCAACTTAAAAACCACCGCTTTGTGCTGGAAAACGTAAACGGTAAGGCCGTTAAGACCGCGACAACGCAACCTGAGATCGGTTTTAGCGCGCTGCCAGATATCAGCCTGGTTAATAACATCAGCGTTTCTGGCCAGATGTGTAACCGCTTCAACGGACAGGGGAAATTGTCCGAAGGCGAGCTTAAGGTTAACACGCTGGCCATGACGCGTAAGCTCTGTACTGAGCCGCAGCTGAATGAGCTGGATCAGACTATCGGCGACATGCTGCGCAAAGGGGCGCAGGTCGACCTGACTGAGGACCAGTTAACGCTGGCGACAGCCGATAAAACGCTGATGTTTAAGCGTGTAGAATAATCAGTAGTTACCGCAGCTTCCAACGGCAAGCGACTGTTCACTACAGCGTTTGCCGTTTGGCAAGGCGCACATCCCAATAGCAGAACCATCAAGCTGGCGGGCGACAGACAGCGAACCGCCAATCATCGCGCAGTTGGCCTGACCTGAACTGGACATTGCCGCTTTCATTCCCGGCGCCACGTGGGCTGCCGTTGCCTGCTGGACTGGCTCACTGCTACATGCCGACAACAATAACGCGGCACACCCTACCCAAAATGCTGAACGCATGCTCTCTCCCCCATGAATAATGCGAAACCTATGCATAATAGGCATCACATCCCGTGTCGTCGAGAGCGGAAGTGCGTATTTATGCGCTTCAGAAACAATTTCTCGCAATTTTTTCGCCAAAAGTTTGATCTACTCATTGATGGCAGGAATACCAAGGACACAAAAGCGAAAATCGTAAAATCCCCCGTTTGCTAGAATACACAGATAATATTCAGGGTTTGTTGCCGTAATACAGACCCCTATTTTTTGCGCAATGTAAGGGTGTTGTCCTATGCAAACTATTGACGGTAATGGTGCAGTTGCCTCAGTCGCGTTTCGCACCAGTGAAGTTATCGCCATCTACCCGATTACGCCAAGTTCTACCATGGCCGAGCAGGCGGATGCCTGGGCGGGTAACGGGTTAAAAAACGTCTGGGGCGATGTCCCGAGAGTGGTTGAAATGCAGTCTGAAGCCGGTGCGATTGCCACGGTTCACGGCGCGCTTCAGACCGGCGCACTTTCAACGTCGTTTACCTCCTCACAGGGATTACTGTTAATGATCCCTACGCTGTATAAACTCGCCGGTCAGCTGACGCCCTTCGTTCTGCACGTTGCCGCGCGTACCGTTGCCACCCACGCGCTCTCAATCTTTGGCGATCACTCTGACGTTATGGCCGTGCGCCAGACCGGCTGCGCGATGCTATGCGCCAGCAGCGTTCAGGAAGCGCAGGACTTTGCCTTAATTTCGCATATCGCCACGCTCAAAAGCCGCGTGCCGTTTATTCACTTCTTTGATGGTTTCCGCACCTCTCACGAAATCAACAAAATCGTCCCGCTGGCCGACGATACTATCCTGAATCTGCTGCCGCAGGCGGAAATCGATGCGCATCGCGCCCGGGCTCTTAATCCTGAACACCCGGTTATTCGCGGGACATCGGCGAACCCGGATACCTATTTCCAGTCCCGCGAGGCCACGAACCCCTGGTACAACGCGGTTTACGACCATGTTGAACAGGCAATGAATGACTTTTCTGCCGCAACCGGCCGTGAATATAAGCCGTTTGAGTACTACGGCCATCCGCAGGCGGAACGGGTCATTGTGCTGATGGGGTCAGCTATTGGGACCTGTGAAGAGGTGGTGGACGAGCTGCTGACGCGCGGCGAAAAAGTTGGCGTGCTTAAAGTGCGTCTCTATCGCCCGTTCTCGGCTAAACATCTGCTTTCGGCTCTGCCTGAAAGCGCCCGCGCTGTGGCGGTGCTCGACCGTACCAAAGAGCCGGGCGCGCAGGCGGAACCCCTCTATCTGGACGTGATGACCGCCCTGGCAGAAGCCTTTAATGACGGCGAACGTGAAACGCTGCCGCGCGTTATCGGGGGGCGCTATGGTTTGTCCTCCAAGGAGTTTGGGCCGGACTGCGTGCTGGCGGTATTCAACGAGTTAAGCGAGGCGAAACCCAAGCCGCGCTTTACCGTTGGCATTTATGATGATGTGACTAATCTGTCCCTGTCGTTGCCGGAAAACACCCTGCCCTCGACCGCCAAACTTGAGGCGCTGTTCTATGGTCTGGGCAGCGACGGCAGCGTCTCCGCAACCAAAAACAACATCAAAATCATCGGCAACTCAACGCCGTGGTACGCCCAGGGATACTTCGTTTACGACTCCAAAAAGGCAGGCGGCCTGACCGTTTCCCACCTGCGCGTGAGCGAACAGCCCATCCGCTCTGCGTATTTGATTTCTCAGGCTGATTTTGTTGGCTGCCACCAGCTGCAGTTTATTGATAAATACCAGATGGCCGAGCGCCTGAAGCCCGGCGGTATTTTCCTCCTCAATACGCCGTACAGCGCGGACGAAGTCTGGGGGCGGCTGCCGCAGGAAGTTCAGGCGGTGTTGAACCAGAAAAAAGCCCGTTTCTACGTGGTCAACGCCGCGAAAATTGCCCGCGAATGTGGCCTTGCTGCGCGTATTAATACCGTTATGCAGATGGCCTTCTTCCACCTGACCAATATTCTGCCGGGCGACAGCGCGCTGATGGAGCTGCAGGGTGCGATTGCCAAAAGCTACAGCAGCAAGGGCCAGGAGCTGGTCGAACGAAACTGGCAGGCGCTGGCGCTGGCGCGCGAATCGCTGTTTGAGGTACCGCTTCAGCCGGTGAACGAGGCAAGCCCGAACCGCCCTCCGGTCGTGTCCGATGCGGCGCCCGATTTCGTTAAGACCGTGACGGCGGCGATGCTGGCCGGTCTGGGCGATGCCCTGCCCGTCTCTGCGCTCCCGCCGGATGGCACCTGGCCGATGGGCACCACGCGCTGGGAAAAACGTAACATTGCCGAAGCGATCCCCATCTGGAAAGAAGAGCTGTGTACCCAGTGCAACCACTGCGTTGCGGCCTGCCCGCACTCTGCTATTCGTGCCAAAGTGGTTTCACCGGAAGAGATGGAAGCCGCGCCTGCCAGCCTGCATTCGCTGGATGTGAAATCTCGCGATATGCGCGGACAGAAGTACGTTCTGCAGGTCGCGCCGGAAGATTGCACCGGCTGTAACCTGTGCGTCGAGGTCTGTCCGGCGAAAGACAGGCAGGATCCGGAGATCAAAGCCATCAATATGATGTCGCGTCTGGAGCACGTTGAAGAGGAGAAGGTCAATTATGACTTCTTCCTGAATCTGCCGGAGATCGATCGCAGTAAACTGGAACGTATTGATATTCGTACGTCACAGCTGATTACGCCGCTGTTTGAGTACTCCGGGGCCTGCTCCGGCTGCGGTGAGACGCCGTATATCAAGCTGCTTACCCAGCTGTACGGTGACCGGATGCTGATTGCCAACGCAACCGGCTGTTCATCAATTTATGGCGGTAATCTGCCTTCCACTCCGTACACTACCGACGCGAATGGTCGCGGTCCGGCGTGGGCAAACTCGCTATTCGAGGACAACGCCGAATTCGGACTGGGCTTCCGCCTGACCGTCGACCAGCACCGCGCGCGCGTGATGCGCCTGCTGGAGCAGTTTGCCGGGCAGATCCCGGCTGAGCTCAATGACGCGCTTCACGCGAACGCGACGCCAGAAGAACGTCGTGAGCAGGTTGCCGAGCTGCGCCGCGCGCTTCAGGGCGTTGCGGGGGCTGAACAGCTGCTGATCGACGCTGACGCCCTGGTCGAAAAATCAATCTGGCTGATTGGCGGCGACGGCTGGGCCTACGACATCGGCTTTGGCGGACTGGATCACGTGTTGAGCCTGACCGAAAACGTCAACATCCTGGTTCTGGATACGCAGTGTTATTCCAATACCGGCGGCCAGGCGTCGAAAGCCACACCGTTAGGCGCGGTAACGAAATTCGGTGAACACGGTAAACGCAAGGCGCGCAAAGATCTCGGTGTGAGCATGATGATGTACGGTCACGTTTACGTCGCGCAAATCTCGCTGGGTGCCCAGCTTAACCAGACGGTAAAAGCCATCCAGGAAGCGGAAGCATATCCTGGCCCGTCGCTGATCATTGCCTACAGCCCATGTGAAGAGCATGGCTACGATCTGGCCCTCAGCCACGACCAGATGCGCCAGCTGACCGCGACCGGCTTCTGGCCGCTGTACCGGTTCGACCCGCGTCGTGCTGACGAGGGTAAATTACCTCTGGCGCTGGATTCGCGTCCACCGTCGGATGCCCTGGCCGAGACGTTAATGCAGGAGCAGCGCTTCCGTCGCCTTAACGCCCAGCAGCCGGAAGTGGCTGAGCAGCTCTGGAAAGATGCCGCTGCTGACCTGCAAAAACGCTATGACTTCCTGGCGCAGATGGCGGGTAAAGCCGAAAAACCGACCAGCGACTAGTTCCCCTGCCCGGCTTGTCCGGGCATTTTTTGCCATAAAAAAAGCCCGGCGTATTCACACCGGGCGAATCCAGATAATCATTGAATATCTATTTAGTTTCCTTAATAGCATTCATGTTAATTATGGATGAATCATCTTACAGGCATATAACGGCTTCAAGATTACATTAATTAACCCCTGATTAATAATTTCAATTTAATATACTTACTTTTAAATCATTCATAAAACCAATGATCATTTCCACCGATTTATTCGGTTAAGATTTTACTTAGTTCGTAACAATTATATTTTATTACTCTTACACAGGAGTGATTTAGCATGAGACAACTTTCTTATTCTGAAAGTTCAACAGGTAATTAAATAAAAACAACTGCAAAGGAATATCACAATGCAAAGAAAAGTACTGGCTCTGATGATTCCGGCTCTGTTAATGGCTGGTTCTGCACATGCAGCAGAAATTTATAATAAAGACGGTAACAAATTAGATCTGTACGGAAAAGTAGATGGTCTGCACTATTTTTCCGATAACAAAGGTGCTGACGGGGATCAAACCTATATGCGTCTGGGTTTCAAGGGTGAAACCCAAATTAACAACACGATGACCGGCTATGCGCAGTGGGAATACAACATTCAGGCTAATAACACGGAAGGGTCTGATAATCAGTCCTGGACGCGTCTGGCCTTCGCCGGTGTAAAAGTCGGTGACTACGGCTCCTTCGATTACGGTCGTAACTACGGCGTGATGTACGACGTGGAAGGCTGGACCGATATGCTGCCTGAGTTCGGTGGCGACTCCTACACCAAAGCCGACAACTTCATGACCGGCCGCGCCAACGGTGTGGCAACCTACCGTAACACTGACTTCTACGGTCTGGTGCAGGGTCTGAACTTTGCGCTGCAGTATCAGGGCAAGAATGAAGACGCCAGCAACAATCAGGAAGGCACCAACAACGGTCGCGATACGCGTCACGAGAACGGTGACGGCTTTGGTATCTCTACCACCTATGACTTCGGCATGGGGATTACTGCGGGTGCCGCGTATACCTCTTCTGACCGCACCAACGAGCAGGTCATGAATACCACTGCGGGTGGTGACAAGGCGGATGCATGGACGGCGGGCCTGAAGTATGACGCCAATAACATCTATCTGGCGGCAATGTATTCTGAAACCCGCAATATGACACCGTATGGTGATAACACCGACGCCGTGGCGAACAAAACCCAGAACTTCGAAGTGACCGCGCAGTACCAGTTCGACTTCGGCCTGCGTCCGTCCGTTTCCTACCTGCAGTCTAAAGGTAAGGACCTGGGCAACGGCCAGGGCGACCAGGATCTGGTTAAATACGCTGATGTAGGGGTCACCTATTACTTCAACAAAAACATGTCCACCTACGTTGATTACAAAATCAACCTGCTGGATGAAGATGACAGCTTCTACAAAAACAACGGCATCAGCACCGATGACGTCGTAGCGTTAGGCCTGGTTTACCAGTTCTGATTGTCAGAGCCCGCATAATCATGCGGGCTCGCCTGTTTTTTTGAATTTCGTCACAAAAGACAGTCTCAGAAAGGGATTGGTTGAGGGTAAGTTGAAAGAAAGCTGGTTAAACTGCGGTGATAGCCCTTTCGTCACTAAGGATAACAGCGTTGTTTGGTCGTGTATCCCTTGCCGTACTTACCCTTTTAGCATTGTTGTGGATGGCGTTAATTTTTGATTTTGGTGATATTGTCGGGCATCTCGGCGCGCTGTTAAACCATCTGGATGGCAGTTAACAGGGCTGCCAGGGAAATAAAAAGCCACCAGCAGTGCCGGTGGCGGGTAAACGCGTATGTCGCGTTATTTTTTCACAGGTTGAGGCTTTTTATCACCTGATTCAGGGGCCTCACGCGGATCGTCTTTTTCAACACAGAGCATAGTTTCTCCTGTTTCAGTTACCCACTGCCTACTATAGCCGGAGGAGTAAAAGAGTGGCCAGGCGGCAATCATGCCTGCTCTTCCCCTTTCTCGCGAAAAGAGAGATAACCTAATACCCCACTATCCCCATCCATGGGATGGTTAACGCCGTCCATCACCTTCACCTCTGGAAAATCAAAAGGTGAAACGTTTTCAAAACAGGCAACATTAACGCCATATTCGTTTGGGTTAGAACGTCGCTGATGGAACGTGTAGATCCCGCATACCGAGCAGAAGAAATGCCGTGCCGTTCCCGTGTTAAAGCGGTACTCGGTGAGCTTGTCTTCACCTTTGGTCACCTTAATGCCTGACAAAAGCGCAGAGACAACGACCGCACCCCGCATGCGACAAAAAGAACAGCTGCAGCGCCGCGCGGTGTTCAGGCCATCAGTGAGCTCAACGGTGAACGCCACCGCGCCGCAATGGCACTTCGCATTACGTCTTTCAGCCATGAGCTATACCCCTTTTCTCACCAGCTCGGCGGCTTTCACGAAAACCTCGTCTTCTACGCCATCGCCTTTTTGCCTGCCGAGCCTGACCAGTTCATCGACAATGCTGTTGCGATGGATAGGTTTCTGCGCTGAAACCAGCCCAATAACGGCGGCCCCAATCGCTAGCCCCACTAATCCGGTTTGTTCATCTTTGTTTTTCATATTCATGCTCCTGGTACAACAAACAAGCGTAGCAGGAATACGGTAAAACGGAATGCGGGGCACATGCTCTGTGAATATTATTTAAACAGTTCAGACAGGTACGACTTCTAAAATCGACAGATACGAATGGGTGTCTATTATTTTGTTCAACTTCAGATTGGTCTGCTCAAACAAGGCCTGATACGCAGACTCTGTTCGTGCCCGCCCCCCATCAAAGCTTGTTAACAGAAGAAGGTCAATTTCGAATCGTCCCAGCTCATTATTTTCTTTTTTAATAAGCGGCTCAAAAATTAATAGTCGGGCGTTTTCTTTCATAGCCTTTCTGCAGCATTGAAGGATCTGAATGGCCTTCTCATCAGGCCAGTCCATCAAAATATACTTAAGCAGGTAAATGTCCGCTACAGGACAGGCTTCAAAAAAGCTACCCTCAACGGTCTTCCATCGACGATTATCCTTTAAAAGGTGCAGTCTATTCCGCTCAAGCACGTCTTTTTGATCGAAAAGGATCCCCGTTAAGGTCGGATTTCGACGTAAAACGGTCAGCAATAAATTACCCAGCCCACCGGCGATATCGGCAACGACAGCGTTTTGAGGGAACGAATAGCTATCTGCAATGACCTCATTCTCTACGGATGACATAGAGGCCATACCGGCATGAAAAACGTTGCTGTCAGCTCCCCTATCGTCATGCTGCCAGTAGTCGTAAAAAGGCTTACCAAACAATTCGTTAAAAACAGGTTTGCCTTGCAATATCTCATCCATTTTAGCCGCTGGCTGCCAGAATGTTTGGTCAGTCAGCATGAGCAACGCCGCGCGCAAGGAAAATTCATGCTCAGAACAGAGGAATTGTGCTGAATGGCTAAGACTGTATTCAGCTTCAGATAATTCGTTGAAAACTCCACGAGAGGACAATAAGCGCATGATTCTATGAAGATAGTCAGCGTCGACATTCAGCTCCTTCGCCAGTTGCTTGACGGATTTTTTTCCTTCAACCAGACGATCTGCGACGCCTAAGACCGCGACCGCCCGAAGCGCTGCCTGCCAGACAAAACCCATGCTTTGCTCTAACAGACACATTCCTTCTTTACGGCTTAGTAAATCCAGACTATTACGTTGCAACATTTTCTGCTCCATACCAGTAAAGATGTGTTGAACAACTAAAACGCCGCTAGCAAGCGTAAGTCTGGTAATGCGCTTTATCCATAACGTCAGAAAGGATTATTTATGCGATTTTGTACCGTTTAGCATACAGTCCATTTAAATACGTAAAAAACCAGGGCCACTTACCCTTTATATTGATTAGTAATGCATTAAAACTATTAACTTAGAAATGATTGCGTTACATCCAAAAAAAATGCCTGTCGTAATACAGGCATTTCATAGTTAGAATCTCGGTGCCAGTCCATATTTTGGCGTTTTGATATTTGCCGCCCAAATTTTAATATCATTTTGCAGGAGAATAGTGAAATCAGATTTCAGGTGCATCACCATGCCATTGACGCTTTCCGCATCCACCACTGAAAAATGCTCAATTCTGTTTTGCCCTATCTGGACACAATTATATTTTGCGGGCAGCACTTTACCATTCACATTCAGCGGTAGACTATTCTCACCACAGCGACCTTCCGTAATATATGACACGAGCAAATTAGCGGATTTCCTTCCAGGCTGGGATACGCTCACCAGGACGGGATAACCTGCCGAGGTCTGCGTCATATCGTAGAGCACCGCATTTTTCATATACCAGGTATTATATTCCCGCTCCTGAAAAGCGGACCAGGAAGGCGCAGAAAAGACCACCAGCACTGCCAATATAATAGATTCTATTTTCATGGGATGTTGTTGTCCGTGTTGTTGCACGTATTATTCAGATTGTGCAAAAAACAGCAACCCCTTAAGAATAGTCCTACTACTATTGGCAGTGACCGAGAGATTAATATAAGGGAGAATAAGCCGATAAATGGTAAACCGCCGCCATCACGGCGATGCTGACCACGACACTGATGAAAAAATAGGTCTTGAAAGGCTGCTTTTGGGTTTTATGGCGAAAGAGCTGTTGCCCCGCAATGGCGCCAGGCCAGCCTCCGGTCACGCCAAATACCAGCAACGTCGCTTCCGGAACCCTGCGCATCCCCTTACGCGCCGCCATTTTATCGGCACCATATATGACTATCGTCAGCACATTGATCAGCAGAAACCACACGACCACAGGATTCGACGATAAAAGGCTGCCGATCGCAGCGAAAATCAAGAGTAAGTAACAAAAGCGATTGAGGGTCATTGAATGCGTCACTGGGTTGTTGAGCGGTTTTGGAAGACGCATTATACCCTATCTTAGTCATGTGCTGGATAAACCTCACTCCACCCTCACTTTAACTTTAGGCTTCGACAAGAGGACTTTGACCAGCTCCTTGAAAGGTAGAGGTTTGTAGAAGAAGAACCCCTGTAAAAAACGGATGTTATTGCGGATGAGGTAAACAAGTTGATCTTGTGTCTCAACCCCTTCCGCCACAATACTAATTGAAAGTTTTTTTGCCAGTTCCAGTACCGAATCCAGGATCAGGGTTGAGTCTTCATTGGCGTTAACCCTGGCAACAAAACTTTGGTCGATTTTAATGTAATCAATATGCAGTTCTTGCAGGTACGATAGACCGGAATATCCCGTGCCAAAATCATCTAGCGCAATGGCAAATCCGTTGTTATGCAGCTCATTCAGCGTCCTGACGAGATGTTCATCGATGTGGAGCGGTTCGCGCTCGGTTACCTCAATAACAAGGTTAAGATCCTGTTGAATAAAACTGTGTTTGTAGTGGAGACACTCTTCCATAAAGGTGGACGCAACGATATGAGAAGCGCTGAAGTTAATCCCTATATGAAACCCTTCTGGCAGCAATGTTGAAATAGAGTTCATTTGTTTTGCAACCTGTTTCATTAGACTCTGAGTCAGAGGAATAATTAAACCCGATTTTTCAGCAAGAGGAATGAAGGATGCGGGAGAAATAAATCCTGACTGCGGATGCTTCCATCTGGCCAGCACTTCCACACCTCGCAAGGTTCCCTCCCTGCCGCTAACAACGGGTTGGTAATAGGGCGTAATTTCATTTCTGTAAATGGCGGTACGCAGTGATTCTTCTGGTGAAACATCTTTTGACAGATATCGCTGAAGTATATAAGCAGAAAGAGACGATATTATCAGCAGGAATAACACCACGCCGCCGGCTCGATTGAGCAATCTCTTGAGGCTGAAAAGGACTGGAGAGTTAAACTGTATTTCGAAAGGATAACCAGAGGCTTTTACCGTCAATACCTCTTTCTTCGAGTGGTCTACCGTCGCCACATCGCCTGACAGGCCCAAAAGGGTATTGCCTACTCGAAGTGAATATTCAACGCCATTTAATGGCATATCCAGTGCACCCCGGATATGGCTATCGCTGATGCTTACGATGATTCGACTTCCGGCGTGATTTGTCTGGTATAAGAGCACAGGCAGGCCGTTGACGGTACTTCCCGCAGGGACGAGCAGCAATGATGATTCTGGTAGCACCGCGCTGTTGACCAACAACACGCGGTTTCCTGGTAAAGAAGAGCACCAGACCGCATCATTTTTCAGAATAATGATCGTTCTGAGGTGAGGCTGTAATGCAGCCTCGGTGCCGAGCCGATATTGTCCTTCAGCATCACACTCATTCTCAGCAAGTTGCTTCGCCAGCTGAGTTGCATGACGGGCTTCTTTAAGAATGACATTCATGTTCCGCACAACATAGTGCGCCCCTGCAAGGCTGTCAGCCCGTGCAGAATACCAAACCTGTAAATTGATGATAAAAACGCCCAGCAAAAATATTGTCGTGGCTGCAGCTACGGGGATAGATGCATGGCGCATTAAGGGTTCTCGATTAGAGTGAAGTGACCGCTTCAACGATGCTGAAGTGATTGAATTGTCATCGTCTTAATCATGGTAGATAACGTAATAATTACCATGTCAGGCGTCGAAATTTTTCGTTCAGACCCGAATAGTTGTTCTGCTCCCACGGCGCAATAAACGACATAATCGAGGGGAAACAAAAAGGCCACCGAATGGCAGCCCTGCGGAGACGTTTTTATTAATAGCGCTTTGTAGCGTTGACTGGCGTTCTTTCTGACCAGTCAGGCCTCTCGCCAGCCATGATTGCACGCTGCTGTGATGGCGTCACAGACTGGGTTATTTCTGGCATTGCCTTGTATTCGGGTTGTTGAGGTGGACTGAGAACCAGGTCAGAACTACAACCTGACAGCAGGAGAATGGCCAGTAGAGATGAATTAAGCTTGAACACGTAAAACCCTTCCAATGGGATAAAAATTTAAGAAAAAGCGTGGTGCTGGACACACATAGCCTAATCAAAATATATTCACAAGGTCAATGCGCGCAGCCCTTTTTCGTGCCCCGGATTCGCAAAGGCGAACATCAAGCCGACGACTTTTTATCGAGAATTGACACCAGATTCAACGTGACCGGAAACGTGCCACGAAAGCCACCTGGATGGCTAAAATAACGTTTGCTTATCAACTCAGTCCGTGCCTTAATGGTTTAGTTGGTTCGATGCAATAGCGAATACACTATTTTACCAGACAGTCCTCATAACCAGGCGCTATCGCTGATATCCCCTCCTTTTGAGTCCATACGTTTTAGTCATTTCTTATCATTTAAAGAGTCTTTAAAGGAGTATTTATGTCTTCACGAATTCAAGGTCTGGTTAAGTGGTTTAATGAAGATAAAGGCTTTGGCTTTATCTCCCCCCTTGATGGCAGTAAAGATGTTCTTGTTCGTTTCTCTGCCCTGCAGGGAGAAAGCTTTAATACACTATTTGAAGGTCAGAAAGTCGAATTTGCGATTCTAAGCGGCGATAAAGCTCCTGCTGCTGCAAATGTCATTCTTCTGGATAGATAATATTATCACTGGCCCGTGATTACCAAAAAATTTCCTGAGTAGACGGGCCCTGGATTATATGACTGTTATTGATAGAAACAGTCAGCATATTTTCTTAACGAGTACGCTAACCAATGTGATGAAGTGCAGAACTGCTGCATGAATGGTCTAAAACTCAAAGCTAACTCATTTTGTCAACTACTTTGGTTTAGAATCATTGAGTAGATTTAAACAAAACGTGGCAGTACGGGCAGACAAGTTGAGCGCCCTTTTGCACGCGATTAAAACTATGCTCTGAATCTTTAGAGCAATTTGGGCATGAACATTTGACTAAATGATTTCGATGGGATTGTGTATTTTTACGTCCAGACATAGGCATCTCCTGATTTTACGGACTGCCACCATACACGTTAAAGCTAAAAAATGCTTGCTTTAGTTTTCGAATGTTCCTAAAAAAACACAGGGTGGTTTATGAAGAATGTCATCGTTTTTTTCAATGGGAAGCCTGGTAAAGTTGTCACGGTACAACAAGGCGTTACGTCCGTAAGGCAGGAGTATCCGGATGGAGAAGAAATATACCTTCAGATTATGTCTGCTGGTTTCCCGTCTTTAACCGGCGATCGCAGCTTTGTCTACGTTGCCTCTGATAGAGAACTCACTTCTCAGAAGATACTTGATGCCGCAAAAAACCATTTGTGATGTGTGTTTCCGGAAAAATCTCAGCCACGTCACAAATGTAAAGATAAAACCTCAGTAAAATCGCCGATATTTGCGGCGAGCGTTTTTAGGTTTTATTTTTTGAATTAAAATAATAAAAACGCCTAACAATTAAAGCCTGCTAAATGCAGGCGTTTTTTATAAAACCTGCAAATATAACCCTCTCACTTTTATTTAAATAACATTGACTAAAACTCGACACTTCTTTTCATTAAAATCTGGCTCTTTGCGGGAACTAATGCAAAAGAAATGAGTCAAATGAACACCCTTACCAGAAAAGATTTTTTTATGACATCTTATATTGTAGTAACCACTGTTGCCGTTGTGATGGGATTGATAACCTTGAGTTTGATTAAAGTTTGGATCAGCACGTCGAACAATCCTGACAATCTGTGACCTTATCGCAAGCCGCTTAAAGCGAGGCCACTTCCGTTTCTGGTAAATCAATGATAACCAGTGTGCCAAAACTGCCTGTTTCTACAGTATGGGGAGTGCCAGCTTTAGCGATATAGAGCTGTCCAGCCGTTACAGTGATTTTTTTACCCTTCACGCCCAGCTCCAGACGTCCATCAATGACCAGTAGCCCCTCGTCATACTCATGAACCTCTTCAATCACTGAGCGTTCATCCATTCGCAAAACTTTGAGATTCGCAGTTCCGATGCGGCCTAATACATGAGAGTGCCAGGTCTCCGGTAATGCAAGTGCTTCGGTTTTGAGGTCATAAAGCGACATAACGTCATTCCTTTTGATGTTTGTTTAACGCTCTTATGCCATATAAGTTCCCTGCCGTCATATAACAAATATGGAAAACCAGGACGAGTAAGATGCTATAGGTCTTGAACCCACTGCGCACGCTGAAGAATATTTGTTTTACGGGGCCGACGAGCAGCCAATCTGCATGGCGGCGATCGGCAGCGGGCCTTTTGAGCGAGGTGAAGAAGCGGAAGCGGCCCGGGAGCGTATACGACAGGATACAGGGGAGCATGACAATTAAGTACTGTCTTCCCCTATCCCTTACATAAAAATCGGCCGCATCAGCTCAACCGATTGATAATCTGTTTAATTAGCTAACAGGAAATCAACTTCACTCAAAGTATCTGCATTTCCGATGGTATGCATCGTATTATTCCATCTTTTGTGATGGGTAGAAATGTGTAACTCTTGATTCAGGTGATTTAATGCAAAACTTTTAATAAAAGTTTTCGATCTTTTTTTGCATTGTTTTTTAAACGCGGAGGTGAGACTAGTGACGTTTTGAATACTAAAACGCTGGCTCAAACCAAGACTGATCACCTGGTTAACCCTGATCTAACATCACAAGGTCTTTATCATTATGAATGCACATTTCACATCTTCATCGTCACGCAAAAGCAGAAAAATTCGTATTACTTCATGGGCGCTGCAACTCCTCGCAGCTGCAGCATTTATTGCTGCTGGCTCAGCAAAACTGGCTGCAATTCCAATGATGGTGGATATTTTTGACAGGATAGGATTTGGCCAATGGCTGCGTATTTTTACAGGTATCGTTGAAATAACCGGAGGCCTGGCTTTACTTATCCCTGCGGCTGCAGCTTATGGAGGGGTAGTCCTTGCATGTACCATGGCTGTTGGAGTCATGACGCATTTATTAATAATTGGAGGCAATCCAGCTCCGGCGATCCTGTTATTTATTATGACTGCATCCATAGCCTATCTCCGACGTGACAGCTTTCTTATATTTTTTGGCATAAAGTAGGCTTGAGTATATCAACTACGAATGTTAAGTCTCTAGATAAAAAAGGCTGGAGTCTTGAAATACAACCTTATGCCACTAAGGCGCTAATTCAGCTGAGAAAGAATTACCCTGGAATGCTTAGGGAACTAATTATCGGAACATAAATTCTGCTTCAAGCGAGTCAGGATAAACTCTCCTGAATGGGGGCCATCGATTAGACATTACTCGTATGGCCCCTATAAAGGATCTTCCCCACAACAGCCACCTCAAAAATTCAGGGCCCTAAAAATCGAGGGCTGGAAAACCCCGAAGTCTCAGGCCCAAGTAGTATTTACCTTTCTTAATAATCAATTTCCTGAAATGGTCTAAATTACCGTCCAGCAATCATGGCTACTTGTTGTGGCTGGAACAGGCCAGTATCTGGTCGATAAGCCAGCGGCCTGCCTGCCCTGGCGGATTATCAACACGATACACTGCTGACATCAACATACTGACGCCGCCCTGAGGTTCTTCCTCAATGGCCAGGCGTACGAGGCGACCACTATCCAGATCGGCCTGTACGGTGTGGAGAGGCATTCCTCCCCATCCCAGTCCGTTAAGAAGGAATGCGCGCTTGGCAAACAGGTCTGCGAGCTTCCATGTCTTGGTAGACATTATGCCAAAATCGTGCCCTTTTGAATGTTCAGAGCGGTCAGTCAGTACCAATTGAACATGCTTTGCGAGTTCGCTCTGCGGGATGGGGCCTGGATACGCAGCCAGCGGGTGCTCTGCCGCAGCAACCATCGCAAAAGGGATATTCACCAAAGGTTCAGTGATAATTCCGGGTGGGGTTAGCGGCAGGAAACCAACAATACCCACAGTGGCTCGTCTGTCCAGAACGGGCTGGAACGTAGCTCCAAGAGCTTCTACGTGTACATGGAGCGGCACTGCCGGAAACTGTTGACGAAACTCTTTAGCGACTCCCGCCAGGGCATCAATGGGAAAAAAGACATCCACAACCACAGCAAGTTCAGGTTCAAGTCCGGCCGCCATACCTTTTGCCCGTGACTTCATGGCATCCACAATAGAAACGGCTTTTCGGGCGTTAACAAGCAATGCCGAGCCTGCTGGTGTCAGCACTGGATAGCGTCCAGAGCGATCAAACAAGGTGACGCCCAATTGCAGCTCCAGCCCACGTACAAGCTCACTGGTTGCTGACTGAGCCCGGCCAAAGCGGCGGGCCGCGGCCGAGAAGCTCCCTTCATCTACAGCAGCAACAAATGTTCGTAGCTGGTCGAGCGATATTCCGTCAAGCATAAACCCTCACTCATGTATCGCGTTTTACGATGGTATCCATAAGATTATAACGGCTGTTCAGATGCATTAGGAGATGTAATTATTGTGTCGGCAATATTTTTTACATTGACCACAGCCTATTTACCGGAGATTTATTATGACTACTATTCTGCATATCGACTCGAGCATCCTGGGTAACAACTCCGCCAGCCGCAGCCTGACATCTGAAATCGTTACTAAAGAATTGAAAGTAAATCCTGGTGCCACACTTCAGCGTCGCGATCTAGTTGCAGATGAATTACAGCATCTGAGCCCAGCCCATCTGGCTGTATTTCAGGGAAATACACCGACTTCAGAATCGTTGGGGAAGGACATTGCTCTTGGTGGCACCTACATCGATGAGTTGTTTTCTGCGGATATCATTATTATTGGCGTTCCGATGTACAACTTTTCAATTCCGAGCCAACTCAAAGCATGGCTGGACCGTGTACTTGTCGCGGGGCGGACATTCCACTACACAGCGAATGGTTCGGAAGGACTCCTTCCCGCCGGTAAAAAAGTGTATATCGCTTCAACCCGCGGTGGTGTCTATAGCGGTACCAGTCCTGTAGCCAATCTTGACCATCAGGAAACGTTGCTTAGCGCTGCGCTTAATTTCATCGGACTCACTGATATCACTGTTATTCGTGCGGAAGGGCTCGCTCTGGGAGATGACGCCAGGGCAACTGCACTCGCCAGCGCGAAGAACGCTGTTGAAACAATGGTTATCTGACCCGTTGTTGGAATTACAGAAATAAACCGTTATCAGGAGCTTCATAATGGAGACAGGCATAAACAGTTTCGCCTCATTATTACCCGAGGACGGCAGCGGTCGCATACCGGATGCGGCAGAACGTCTTGCAGCATTGCTGGAAGAGATCGTTCTTGCCGACGAAGCTGGCATAGATGTGTTTGGTATTGGTGAACATCACCGCCCTGATTTTGCCGATGCGTCACCTGCTGTCATTCTTGCGGCCGCCGCCGCACGTACGAAAAAAATCAGATTAACAAGCGCGGTGTCTGTTCTCAGTACGGCTGACCCGGTCAGGTTGTTCCAGGATTTTTCCACATTAGATGTGCTCTCGCAGGGCCGTGCTGAAATCACCGTTGGACGCGGGTCTTTTGCCGAAGCTTATCCGCTGTTCGGTCATACCCAGGACGACTATGACGCCTTATTTACAGAGAAACTCGGGCTGCTACAGCAGCTGGTCAGAGAAACGCACGTTACATGGTCAGGTCGTTACCGTTCGGCGCTTACGGGCCAGGGCGTTTATCCCCGGCCGCTGCAGAATCCACTACCGGTCTGGGTTGGTGTTGGCGGGACACCACAGTCCTTCATCCGGGCCGGCACTGCGGGATTGCCCCTGATGGTGGCGATTATCGGCGGCAACGCTGCTCGTTTCCGGCCATTGATTGACCTCTACCGCCAGGCCGGTATTCGGGCCGGCTACCAGCGCGAGCAACTCAAGGTGGGACTGCATGTTACTGGCTTTGTTGCCGACACCACGGATTCAGCCAAAGACGCGTTTTATCCGGGCTGGCTGCATGCTTTCACACGGGTGGGCAAAGAGCGCGGATGGGGGCCCGTGACGCGTGCGCAATTTGATGCATCCTGCAGCCCTGACGGTGCGTTCCTCGTTGGCGACCCGGCCACCGTGATAGCCAAAGCCCGGGCAATGTCCACATCACTGGGTGGGGTTGACCGGCTGTCATTTCAGATGAGCGCTGCCAGTGCAGGATCTGAGGTAATGGCGCGTTCAATCAAACTTATTGGATATGAAGTGGCTCCGGCCCTTCGTGAACAATCTCGCACAGCCAGAATTGTATATTGAAGGAGAATTTATCCATGACCGATTATCTGGAGAGTCCGGGCGTGATTCGCACCATTGCCTATCGTACGCGGGGCCATCGCTCAGGACCGATTACACGATTACTGAGCCCGGGAGATCTGGGAGAATATATCAAACCGTTCGTTTTTCTGGATATGTTTGAGTTCACCTCTACACATGCCCGCGGTTTTATTCCTCATCCGCATTCAGGTATCGCAACTCTGACTGCCTTCTTTAAAGGTAGTATGACTTACAGGGATACCACAGGGAAACAGGGCTTCATGTCTGATGGTTCAGTTGAGTGGATGCGTGCAGGCTCTGGCGTCTGGCATGCAGGTGAGCCCTCGCCGGGTAGAGTCATGCGCGGTTTTCAGCTCTGGGTGGCTTTACCGCCTGAATTGGAACTGGCACCGGCGGAAAGCCTTTATTTCGAAGCCGATCGCATCGAGCACGATGGCCCGGCCCGTATATTGCTGGGACACTACAATGGCAGGACGAGTCCTGTTCCTCCACCATCATCAATAACTTATCTGCATGTACGACTTGCAGATGGTGAGCGGTGGACTTATCAGCCACAGGCAGATCATAACATCGCATGGCTGGCAACCAACGCTGGCCAGTTGGAAACCGGGAATAACCTGCTCGAACGTGAGCTGGCAATTTTCACAGAGGGTAATGAAGCTATCAATATTACTGCTCACGGAGAGACCGAATTTGTGATCGGCTCAGCGGCCAGACATCCTTATCCTCTAATTAGGGGGGCTTCCTCTGTCCATACAAATGCTGCCTCACTGACTGAAGGCGAACGCACTATCGCTGCTATTCGCAATAGCCCGGCATTCACTGCGCTTGCATCGCGCTGATAACTCTCAAAGAAATTAAAGGGAAATCATGTCAGGCCGTTCTTACGCTAAAAAACTGTCGTCATCATTGGCGGCGGTGCTGCAGGGCATCAGATTGCTTATCAGTTACGAGATGTTGCAGGATTATACTGGTCGATCCTGAAACGTACTGGGAGGTTCCGATGGCCCTTCCTCACCTGCTGGCGGATCCGAAAAGCCTTTCTGCAATAATCCCCTATGCAGATTTTCCTGATACCACATAGCACATAGCACATTCAGGGACGCGTTACTGCGCTTTCGGATACCAGCGCTAAAGTCACCCTTAATGATGGGCTGGAAAAATTAATGACCTTTCACTATGCACTAATATCGACTGGCTCTGCATCTCTGGCCCCTCTTATTAAGGCGCTGGCATCAAACGAGGCAGACAGGGCAGCTCAAATTTTTTGCTATAGGAGACGTAACCAATGTACGGGAGGCCGGTCAACTGAATTAGTCATTCAGAAACAGTACTAGCCATCTCATACATAAGATTTCCAAATTCAATAGCGGAAGGGGTCTTCCCTCCTCCACTCCAAATGAGAGTGAAGTAAGCGGTTGGCAATTCTGGTAAACCGTATTGCCTGTCAATAACTTTCATCCCCGGCTCCAGGTCACTATGTGGTATGGCCGTAATAGCAAGTCCAGCCAGAACAGCAGCTCGCAATCCCTGCTGGCTTGGTGATGTAAAGGCCATACGCCACTTAACGTCGGCTCCGTCCAGGGCTTTAACTCCAATCTGTCGATGAACACAAGGTTCCGGAGCAAATGCTAGAGGTAGTGGCGTGTCGCACTTATATTCAAAAGATCGCGCTGCTGCCCAGACGAACTGTGTTTTTCGTAACACCACGCCATCATCGTGCTGACCTGACAAAGACATCACCACTGCCAGGTCAAGTCCGTTAGCATCGACTTCTGACTGCAAGTTCAAGTAAGTATCCACAGTGACATCAAGTCGAACATCAGGAAAAAGATGGGCAAATCTGGACAGCAGAGGAGGAAGTCTATTTCCCATGAAGTTTTCGGGTACACCAAACCGCACCACTCCAGAGACAGAGGAACGCTGGAAACGACAGACCAAAGCATCCTGAGCACGTAAAACCTGATCGGCGTAACGTACGAAGTCTTCTCCATCTTCTGTCAGGGTCAGACTACGTGTAGTTCGCCTTAGTAAACTCGTACCCGCCTGCTCTTCAAGGCGACGGATTTGGTGACTGATCGCTGATTGAGTGAGGTTCAGTTGCTGCGCCGCCCTCGTGAAACTCCCAGAGTCCTTGACTGCGATAAAAGCCCGCAGAAGATTGGTGTCAAAATCCATATCCGCAATTAATGATGAAATTTAATTAATGTAACAAAATTATATCATTTCTGTCATAGCGTCAATTACCCCAAAATAAGAACTCAAATCTAAATTGCATCTCATGATGATAACGTCCGGCTTGTTTTAAAACCGGAAATTAATGTTCAGCTATTTCAAGCTACAGGGATCCACAATGACACTCTCCCCCTCAGCCAAAAACGCATTGACTCTCGCGGCTGTCTGCCTGGCTTCGTTGATGTTCGGTCTGGAAATATCAAGCATTCCAGTGATACTTCCTACACTTGAAACAGAATTACTTTCTGATTTCAAAGAGTTGCAATGGATTATGAATGCCTACACGCTCGCCTGCACAGCTATACTGATGGCTATCGGCACTTTGGCTGACCGTTACGGGCGCAAACGCCTTTTTCTTATCAGCCTAATGTTATTCAGCGTGACGACGTTAGTTTGCGGACAGGCAACAAATACGTCGGTTCTAATTGCCGGTCGCTTTTTGCAGGGTATGGCGGGAGGAGCCATGTTGATTTGCCAGATCGCAGTGTTGTCCAATCAGTTTCCTGAAGGGGCGGCACGTGGTAGGGCTTTTGGCTCATGGGGCATTGTTTTTGGCTTAGGGCTGGGTTTTGGTCCGATTGTCGGAGCCGCAATTGTCGCTATTTCAAGTTGGGAATGGGTCTTTCTCGTTCATATACCAATCGCTATTATCGCGTTAGCGCTTGTATTCATGGGCGTTGAGGAATCTCGTGACCTTCAGGAACGCAGTCTTGATGTTAAGGGTATCGTTTTCCTGTCACTGTCCGTATTTGGACTTGTCTGGTATATCACTCAGGCACCCACTTTAGGTTTCACAAGTCCTGTCGCCTTTACTCTACTCGGTGCAACGGTACTCTGTTTGGTCATCTTTATCGTGGCTGAACGGAGCAATAGTGCGCCTATGTTTGACTTCTCTGTGTTTCGAATCCGTCGCTTCTCTGGGGCATTACTCGGTTCGGTCGGTATGAACTTCAGCTTCTGGCCCTTCATGATCTATATCCCACTGTATTTTCAGAATGCTTTAGGTTACGGCAATGTCGCTGCAGGACTCTCACTGTTGGCCTATACATTGCCAACATTGTTATTTCCGCCAGTAGGCGAAAAGTTGTCCCTACGATACCGTGCAGAGGTTGTCATTCCAGCCGGGCTATTTACGATAGGAGCAGGTTTTCTTCTGATGAAATGGGGCAGTAGCCAGGAAGCTGCAAGTTGGTTGACGATGGTGCCGGGATGTATGCTGGCGTGTATTGGGCTGGGTATTACTAATACGCCAGTGACGAATACCACAACAGGTTCAGTGCGGAATGAACGCGCTGGAATGGCTTCTGGCATTGATATCAGCGCACGAATGATCAGCCTTGCCATCAACATTGCACTGATGGGGTTTATTCTTGTCGAAGGGATATCCGATTACCTTCGTTCGACATTATCAGGAGCCACTGATTTTTCTCTATTGCGTCAGTTGGCTGAGGGGCTGTCTGCAGGAAATATTATGATGGTGGAAGAGACCCCCCCTGTTATGAACATTTCCACTACTATTGTTAAGGCAGCTCTATCTCAAGGTTTCGGTTGGGTGATGATTTATGGTGCAATTTCTGTATGGATATCGGCCATATGTAGTTTTCTTATTTTTAAAGCAAATAAGACGACTTTTAAATCAATAGTACAAATGTAAAATGGAAATCCGAATTTTATGGTTTTGGCTATGCTGATTGCCATAATATATCGGATTCCCAGTCATATTTTATCGATATTACAGATGATGGTCAGATGTGAAAGCATCTCTACGATCAGCACTGCGGTGCAGAATTTGTGCTCTATTGCTGAGTTTTCTGTTATTTGCGATTATTTATACCTGCAAGATCACAATCCAGTCAAGTTTACAGGATTCAAAATCAAAAAAGAGCCCTGGAGGGCTATGATGTAACGATGAACACCTGCGTTCCTATGCAAAAGTCCGCTCGTCGCTCACAGCGGACCTTTTCATCCCTATGCCCTCCCACCAGTCTTCATGCTCTCGCATTTGGCTTCCAATATCTCCGCTGATGTCGTCCCCTTCGGCGATACTGGTGCAGCCAACGCGCACTGGTGGTTTCGGCTTACAATTTCTCAAACGTTTAAACTACATCTCATTTGACATATTTTTTGTACAATATCCATTCTTCCCAAACATCCTCAGGGTCGATGTCTAGGTAACCCGTTCTTTAATCATTTCCTCAGCAACATCAATTGGCACTCGAACAATAGGCTCATTGTTTAGTAACATTTTCTTGTAACGGCCAACTCTAACCTGCAACGAACCGCTAAAATAAGCTGGGGTCAATCTATTGACACTTTCATCTTTGTTGTTTGGCACAAATTTAACCCAGGGATGGGAATGCTTCACTAACTCTGCAAATTCTTCTTCGCTAACTTCACGCTTGAGCTTAAGAGTGATGGCAGCACTGTTAATAAGCCCACATCGGTTCCAGATTTAACGCAGCTGCAAAACGTGCTGGTATTCGCCGCCGGAATCCGTACCATACGCGGCATACAATGTTTGCCCCTGCTGGCTCCGAAGGTAGTACTAAATGCAACAGAATCAAGAGATTAACAAAAAAGAGCAATACAACCTCAATAAGCTACGCTGATTTTCCCAACTCATTGATATCATTTATTTTCTCCACTTATTCAATTAGTTATAGCATAATAACTTCTCCCTAAAGCTACCCAGACCTACATTTTCAGTGCCCTTTTTTTGCCCCTATTCCGCATTTTTGCCCCTAAATTTGCCCCTAACTTTACTCAGTACGTACCTCTTTTTTTCCCTGCCCTATACTTTTCAGTCTGACTGACTGGAGGTTTCTATGTGTGGACGTTTTGCACAAGCACAGACCCGTGAAGAATATCTGGCTTACCTAGCCGACGAAGCCGATCGTGACATTGCCTATGACCCGGAACCTATTGGCCGGTACAACGTGGCGCCAGGAACCAAAGTCCTACTGCTGAGCGAACGAGACGAGCAACTGCATCTCGATCCGGTGTTCTGGGGCTACGCGCCCGGGTGGTGGGATAAGCAGCCACTGATTAACGCGCGCGTAGAGACGGCGGCCACGAGTCGGATGTTCAAGCCGTTATGGCAGCATGGCCGGGCGATCTGCTTTGCCGACGGATGGTTTGAATGGAAGAAGGAAGGTGACAAGAAACAGCCCTACTTTATTCACCGTTCCGATGGCAAGCCGATATTCATGGCAGCGATCGGCAGCACGCCATTCGAGCGCGGCGATGAAGCTGAGGGTTTTCTCATCGTGACGTCTGCAGCCGATAAAGGCTTGGTCGATATCCATGACCGCAGGCCGCTGGTTCTGTCACCTGAAGCGGCGCGTGAATGGATGCGCCAGAACGTCGGGGGAAAAGAAGCAGAAGAGATTGTCGCCGACGGCACTGTGCCAGCTGAGATGTTTATCTGGCATGCGGTGGCCCGTGATGTTGGAAATGTAAAAAATCAGGGGAGAAAATTGATAGAACAAACAGATATATAATCTGCCGTACTTTTGATGCGCACTTTATATTTAGCTCAATATTATCTTACTTTAAGAAAGAAATATATTTGCAGCCATCGGACCACTAAGTCCATTTATACGATAAAATTCAACACGAACACCTGGGCTTAACGTTTGGCTTTCACTATTACTTAATGCAGAAACATGCAAAAAAACATCTTTTCTGCCATCTGATGGGATAATCAATCCCTTTCCGCTCTTGAAGTCAAAACTTTTGACAATTCCTGTCATTTTACGAGACAAATATTTTCCTAATGGTAATCCAGCTTTGACTATACAGGATTAGTTAATAATAGCTAACCTTATTTTAACGGCCCTCTAGAAGGCTAAAATAAAATTTGCTTAATCATTCAACACGTGCCTTAATGGTTTGGCTGATTCGTTGCGATGATGACTCTAACTTTTCCAAAAGCCGTTCTCATAATTAGGTGTTATCTCTGATATCCCTCCTCTTGAGTCCATATATATACCAGCAAACTTTTCTTATCATGAGCTTGCTTGTCAGTTTGAAATATTCAAACGGAGTTTGTATGTCATCTAAAATCATAGGTCTTGTTAAATGGTTTAACGAAGATAAGGGGTTTGGCTTTATCTCCCCACTCGATGGAAGTAAAGATGTTCTTGTTCACACTTCTTCCCTGCTGGGAGAAACATTTAATACTCTATTTGAAGGACAAAAAGTCAAATTCGCTATCATAGCTGGAACTAAAGGTCCAATCGCTGCCAATGTAACACTTTGCGATAGATAATTTTTAGATGGTTTACTTAAGGCAGCATGACTTTATCAGTGAAAGGTGATGCTCGGTTACTCACATCATTACAACAGGCCAGCATATTTACTTACCATCAAGTTTGCTGACCGATGTGATGAAATGCAGGACTGCTGCATGAACAGTCTCAAAGTAGAAGCTAACTGCTTATAAAATACTAAAGTGCGTAAGAGGTTAGGCAGCCTCCAAAAGCATCACTTCTTATTTTTTAATAATTTTTTTAGAAGCGCTGGGAAGATTTGAACAAAGCACTGCAGTATGGGCACACCAACTGAGCCCCCTTTTGTACACGATTGTAACTATGCTCGGAATCTTTTGAGCAGTTTGGACAAGGACATTTTACTAAATAACTTCGGCGGAATTGAGTGTTTTTACGTGCAGACATAGACTTCCCCAGTTCAAATGGACCGTTACAGTACACGTTAAGACAGTATAATGCTTGTTTTAATTTCGAAAGAGGCAAAAAAATGAACAAACAGAACCCTTTCGACCACCTGCAGGGGCTAGAAGCCCTCAAAATACGTGGTGATATATGAAAAAAGTAATCATTTTTTTTAATGGTAAGCCAAGTAAAGTTATCACTGTGCTAAAAGGTGTGACATCAATACGTGAAGAATATCCTAATGGAGAAGTGATAAACCTTCAGATAATGTCAGCAGGTTTTCCCTCTCTAACAGGTGACCATGAAGTGGTTTATGTGGCATCAGATCGAGAGCTTACCTCTCAGGAAATATTAGATGCGGCGCAAAAGTATCTTTGACGCTAGGGATTCAACACCAACATTCATGAAATAATTATTATAACTACGTTTCATTTTTATAGCCTGTTTAATGCAGGCTTTTTTTTTACCCCCATACAGACATTTATAATTAAGATATGGACATTCAACACCATGGCAATATCACTCTATTGCTGAAGCAACCATAAGGCTTCCATGAAAATCCTACATTACACAGTATTAATAGTTGCTGAAGCCCAATCCTCAGATAATAATATCAACCCTCTCATCTTGGATCTCTTGCATGACCGAAACTATTCAAGCAAGTCAAACCGAGGCGTTAAACTTCCACCCCATGCATTCGTTGGTTCAGAGGGTCAGGCAGTTTTAGAGTGGGAGTCTGAAAAAGATGGAGCAGAAAAACTAAAAAAAAGACTCTACCAGATGCTGCATCGAATTATACGTCTAGAAGAATGTCCCACAGCAATTTTTCTAATGATTTGCCCAGAAGATAAAACATTAACATTTGTTTCAAGACTTAAAGTAAAAAAATGAACATCGATGTTTTAACCTTCACTATCTGAAAATACTTTGACCGTGCAAACCGCGAAAAATCATGAGACAAATCAGTAAATACTGTATCATTTGCTAAGCATTGCTGTTACATTCGGTTTAATGATGAATCCTCCTCAGCGGCAGGGCTAATTAACCTGATGATTTGTATATCAAGCGGCTCATCGTGAATTTCTGAAGCAGCGAGTCACGAGTGGTTAGTTCAATGACTCACCGGGAGGCACCCGGCATCATATCCGTGAGCCCCTGTATAATTGCAGGGGCTTATTTACATTACAAAAGCATAGTCGTAGACATATTATTGTTAATACTCATAGCCGGTAATTAGGTTCGGATGAATGGACCGATTAAAGAATCATCTAACTTTTATTAGGTCTGAATACCTCGTAGTATATCGTGGAGATAACATATCCCGTTTCATCTGCCACTGCTGCTGTATGCCCTGCCCGGCAAAGTAAAGAGTTCCTTTCCCGGCTTTCTCGTTCAAGTGATCGAGTACCTCCATCAACTTATCGCTTCCAGCGCGTGGCGCGTTTTCATCGAACAAGTTGAGCTGAGCCACTCCCTGGCTGAAAAAATCCCCAAGCATGATTCCTGCTTTTTGGTATCGGTTACCATCCCTCCAGATTTTGTCCAGGCACTTTACCGCGGCGTTGATGATGTCGCGGGAATCTTGAGTTGGGGTGAGAAGCTTCATTGAAGCGCTGTTACCGTAATACGGCTCATTAAGCGCGAATGGTGAGGTTTTCACGAACGCAGAGATAAAGCGGCAATACTGATGCTCGCCGCGTAGCTTTTCAGCACCACGCGCCGCATAGCTGCAAATAGCCTGGCGTATCTGCTCATATTCTGTGACGCGTTCACCAAAAGACCGGCTACAGACGATCTCCTGTTTTGCTGGAGCAAACTCCTCAAGATCCAGGCATGGTTCGCCGCGTAACTCCCTGACCGTTCGTTCCAGCACGACATTGAAGTGCTTACGAATAATCCATGTGCTTTGTTCTGAGAGGTCCAGAGCCGTTTTGATGCCCATGGCGTTCAGCTTCTTACTGATGCGCCTGCCGACGCCCCAGACGTCCTCCACCGGAACCAGGGCAAGCAGTCGGCGCTGGCGATCGATATTGGATAGGTCCACTACCCCGCCCGTTTGCCGCTGCCATTTTTTGGCGGCATGGTTTGCGAGCTTAGCGAGGGTTTTGGTCTGCGCGATGCCGACCCCAACTGTCAGGTGCGTACGCTTTAGAACCGTAGAACGGATTTCTTTGCCGAACTCAGTAAGATCCCGGCAATTGCGAACACCTGTCAGGTCACAAAAAGCTTCATCGATACTGTAAATTTCCACGCGAGGGCTCAGCTCCTCCAGTGTGGTCATTACTCGATTCGACATGTCTGCGTACAGCTCGTAGTTACTGCTGAAGCACACAACTCCTGCACGCCGAAAAAGCTCCTTTTGCTTAAAGAACGGCTCGCCCATGGTGATTCCAGCGGCCTTGGCCTCAGCGCTGCGCGCGATTACGCAGCCATCATTATTCGACAGAACAACCACCGGCCGCCCCCTCAGGTCCGGCCTGAATACGGTCTCGCATGATGCGTAGAACGAATTCACATCACAGAGCGCAAACATACTCAGCTCGCCGATTTGACGATGAAAGTAACAACACCGAAAACGTCCAGCGTATCTTCGCTGCCTACAACAATCGGCGAGTAAGCGCTGTTCATAGGATTGAGCTGCACGGTCGGGCGCAGCTGCAGGCGCTTAACAGTGAACTCCCCTTCCACCGCGGCGATGACAATGTCACCATGCTCAGCAGTGCGTGAGCTGTCCACCACCAGCAGATCACCGTCGCTGATCCCGGCTTCGATCATTGAATCACCTGCGGCTTTGACGAAATAGGTGGAGCTCGGGTGAGAAACCAGTAACTCATTGAGATCGATACGCTGTTCAACGTAATCAGCTGCGGGGCTTGGGAAACCACACTGTACTAAGTCACTGAAAAGCGGAAGAGCGATAATTTCTCGAAGTTCTGTTGGCCTGATGAATTCCATTGCACACACCTCAAATACTGTTTTTATATACAGTAGTTTTATTTGTAAGTGTCCGCAAGATACAGGCCCTATCGTCACTGCTTAAAGCTTCGCCGTTTCGTTTCTAAGTTTCTCACTCGTTTCGAATTATCTCTTTTGTAAATTTTTCGATAATGGCTCTGTGTGAGCAGAATTAAATCGACCAGAGTTCGTTTTTGCAAACGACGAGTTGCATACTTTTCAGTTTCCTTGTCGGATCGCCTCGACCTTTTTCGTTAATTCTTCAACTTGATTCATCAGTGCCAGGATGGCTTCGTGGTGAAGCGCTGCGGCCGCGCCAGCTACATCTACCGATAATGTATCTTCTATCTTTGTCCCATCATCAAGGATGGTTGTGCCGCCGATGAAAACAGCCGTCGGCATCACTTCCATCAGTTCCTGCGCGATAAACCCCTGTCCCGGAGGTGCGTTATCCAGTCGTTCCCACGTATAGCCATGTAGCAACTTCATTTTTTCAAGCGGAGACTCAATCGGCCTGGTATTTGTTTTAATGCGATGGTCGGAATTATTGACCCATGAACCGTTATTCGCTGTGGCGTTCCCCCCGGCGGAAAAAACCCAGTTGGTGTATGTGCCATTAGCCTTGTCGATGCCAATTGCAATATCCTGAATATCATATCCACCACCCCGGCGCGCACCTATGTAACCAGTATCGTTAAAATATTGAAATGACGACCTGCCAATAACACCACCTACAGAGCCAGTATCAAATGACTGGATTCCAACTTTGTTACCTGCTCCAGAATTAAATGCCGATGTAAAAAGTGATGGTGATGTCAGCGTACCCCCGGTCTTCCCGTTCACCGTACCGAGGCGAGCATCATCGCCAGCGGCCACAGTTCCCGCTACCGTGCCAACGTTTCTGCTGGCACTGTTTCCTAAATCTGATCGCAATACGACATTGTCAGACAGATATTTCCATGACGGGCCGGTGAACGTCGTACCGTCTGGTAGCTTCACAGTAATGTTGCCAGCAGCACTAAAAACCTGTTGCCAGTTCTGTTTGTCGTAATTCAGTCCACGCAGTGCTTCAGCGCTTTGCGCCACCAGCGCGGCAGTTACCATATTCAGCGCCACACGGGGGACGGCTGACCAGGCCGCACCAGATTGCGTTGGCCCGGTGAAGTTGCTGACAAGCGTGAGCTGCGTGCCACTGTCAACCGTTTTCACTGGGAGCGTATAGGGCACACCGCCCACAGTAGAGACAATGAAGTCACCTGCAGAGAGTTCAGTTGAAAAAGCAGTTCCGGAACCGCCAACAATAGCGGACCCGTTTGTCAGGGTGATGGTACCTGCCGACATAAAGGACTCCTGAATTCAGATAATAAAAAACCCGCCGGAGCGGGTTTTCGTGTTGTTCATTTTGAACAGGTCGACCTGGTGAAGTTGTTTTTGCTCACCCATCGCCAATTGAAGGGAAAGCCTGCCCTATATTCTGTCTGATTAGCTACTTTACGCACGCCGTAAATCTGCACCGATACTTCATTTCCCCCGATCAATGTGGTGGCTTCGCAAACGGGAGTTTGTTTCTCGATTAGGGGTGACGAGCAAGCGGAAAGAAAACAGCATATAAGTGCACAGCCAATTAAAGGTTTCATCATTCATCCCTGAGCTAAATAAACGCTCTAAAACGTTAACCTGGAGGAAAAAACAATGAAAATAGATTTTATAGATCAATATCTTTAGATTGATCGTTTTGAACGATCATTTAATCGTAAGCAGATGTATTGATGGCGGTCAAAGACGTCCCCGTATTGGTACCTCCGCCTGGTGATCCTGTCCCGGTTGATGTCCCACCTGCGTTTATTCTTGTACTGCCTCCGTTAAATCTGCACGATGAATACGCGTTGATCGTATAAATGGTCGGAGGCTTGGTCGCGTTATTAGTGATAATTGTCTGACCAAGCTGTGCAGGAGCTACAGCCCAAGATCCAGACAGTGTCTGGTCTATGTTTATGCCTCCGTTTGCACCAGCATCGCCCACTGTTTGCAGATCAGAAAGCACCCTTGATTCGTTTGTCAGAACAAGTTTTCCCGTGGCATCCCAGATAGCAAATCCCCACGCTGGTAGTGTTTGCGGGAATATTGCGAAGACGTATGCAGTAAGCGTAAAGCTCTGGTTATACGGGTTCACACCACCAATATATACATTTCCTCCGAGTCGATATGACATGACTGGTGTCGGCTGCGCCGTATCAGTAGTTTTGATAAACACCATTACCGGATAATCTGCGGGTAAAGAAAGATATTGCGTTACCTGCTGTGAACTGCCGTTTGGTGAGGAGTTAAACGTGTATTTACTGTAGAGACAGAATGGAGTTGATTGCGGCGTAACAAAGGGATTTCCATTATCCATCAATATCATCGCACCATAATCAGCCATTATGCTTTCTCCATAAAAATAATCAGTTCGCATTTAGATGCCGGATAATTGCCCAAGCCCGTTTCTGATGCGGGTGTCACAGCAATGGTGTTCCCGCTCGCTACAATTCTGCGTCCGACACTGTTTCCCCCCTCGTCAAGAGAAACAACAAACCCCACTTTAAACCCCTTAGGTAGGCTAAAGCTCCATGCCCCGGAGTTCTGCCCTGCTGCTAGTGGAATACGTCCAACAACCGAAACTGGCTTAATGCCATAGTTATTTGGACTTCCACTGGCATCCCATGTTTGTATACCCCATGACATCAGAACACTCCTGTCAGTTTGCCAATCTGTACGCGGAGGACACCGTTCTCATCCCTGATGCTGTCAGTAATGTTCGTGGTCTTTCTTGCACCCTGACCGTCACTACCGTAGTTTTCCCAGGTACCACCTTTATCCAGTTTCCATCCGGATTGTCCGGCAACGTAATTATTGGACTGGATGAAATTGCCAATTTTGGCATTGGTGATTGTGCCATCCTGAATAAATGCTGAGCTCAAAAAGACCTGACCATTAACCACCGCGAACGGTGAATACTGGGCGTCACCAATGCCACTCATCAGTACAAACTGATTAGCGTTGAACCCAATACGGGTAACTGCCGGTCTCCCGGCCTCAGCAAGCACAGCAATCGACATCCCGGCGTTGTACATCACGCCGTTTATCCTCACGCCTGTTTTGAGGGTGTAGATTGCCGAAGCACCAGAGGCATCGACGACGGCTGTGAGCTTGTCTTCCAGGGAAGCGGTGACGTTGTCGATCTGCGCCTGCACCTGTGTCGACATTTCGGCCATTGCCCTATCTACCTCAGCAATAGTCGTTTTCACAACCATGATATCGGCGCGTACTTCTCCGTATTGCGCCCATTGATGTTCAACTGTTCCATGGTTGGCCAGCGCGTTCTGCATTGCAGCTTCAAGATTGGTATCAATATCGCTGGTCAGACGGTCGCCGTCGGCCGAGGTAAGGAAATCGTCTGCGATTTCACCCAGATAATCATCAGCATTATCGTTAGACATTCCCCTGATCCAGTCGGTATAGCCGGACTCGTTACCCGTTCTGTCAACCAGCTGGGCGCGATACCAGAATTCCTGCCCAGCTTTCAGCCCGAGCTGGGTATATTCAGCAGATGGATAAGGTACGTCCGATAGCAGCAACGGATCGGAAAAATCGCTGTTGGCCGTGTACTGGATTTCTGTTTTGAGGGTATCGCCGGTGTTTTCCGGGAACCCCCAGTTCAGACGAATACCCCAGTTAATGCCCGTAGCCATAAAGCCCACTGGCTTGGGAGGATTGCCAACTTTGCCGGTCAACGTCTTCTCTTCTGAATATCCCCATCCGGAAGAAATTTCCGCTGCGTTGATAGCACGCACGCGCACCAGATAGCGTCCGGCGTAAATCCCCGGGACGTCGAATGACGTGGTGGAACTGCGAGGCACGTTAACCCAGTTTCCGTCGTTGCGGCGCCATTGCGCCTCATAGGCGATGGCATTTTGTGCCTGGTCCCAGCTTACGCGCATGGTTTCGACGCTGATATTTTGCTGAATCACCGAAAACGAGCTGATCGCGATGTTGACTGGCTGCGACTGATTACCTGGAGGGATGACACTTACCGGCCGCTGATCTATAACGGCACCTGTATCGATACGGGCATATTTATCCGGATCGTGATTTGCTCCAGTGATGGTATATGTCCCGTCATTGTTATCAGTGACACTAATTACTCTGTACTGCTGTGCATAGAGTTCATCAGATTCAATAACCCATACAGCCTCGGCCTGTGGAAGCTCGCTAAAGGCGGTTGTCACGGTAACCATTCCACCTGACAGGGACTGAATCGTACGGGATTGGGTAATACCCGACGGCAGGTTTACCATTATCCTGTCACCGGCCTTAGCACTTGGTACCCGGTCAAGTTTGAGTACACGACCATTAACCGCAGATAATCGACCGCCTAAATCTCGGCCAGAGAGATTTCGGTCAGCGACAGCAATTATGTAGCCAGGCTGAGGGATATTGCCGTCCAGACCAACGTCAAAGGTGACAACCCTGTCTTTATTGTTGGTCAGGATCCCCCAGCGCCCTTTTCTGTTAGCCTCAGACTGCCGGGTGCAACCGATGGCGGTGATCTCAAGCTGGTTGAAACCATAGCGCGCCACCAGCTCCTGTTCGAAGACTGGCTCCATTGCATCAGCATAGCCATTTGCCGGATCAGACCAGGAAACAAGAGCGTTCGTGTAGCGACTTTTGGTTGTACTGCTGGAATATACGAATTTGCCGTCAACAACGTTTGCATGCGTGTAGGTAAAATCGACATCTCTGGGCATGTCTGCAAGGGCAACAATCTGGTCGTCGCCCCAGTAGATCATCCCACGGAAGATTGCAGCAAAATCACGGAGGACGGTGTAAGCGTCATTTCGATCCTGAATGTATACGTTGCAGGTGTAACGAGGTTCAGTTCCGCTGCCGCCCTTACCATCCGGTACCGATTGATCACAATATTGAGCGACCTGATAAAGCGTCCATTTGTCGATATTGGCTGCCGTTAGCCGATTACCAAGGCCGAAGCGGTCAGTGACCACCAGATCGTAAAATATCCACGCAGGGTTATCCGTCCATGCCCACTTAAATGCGCCCGTCCAGGTGCCGCTGTATGTTCGTGTTTCCGGGTCATAGTTATCGGGCACACGAATAACACGCCCGCGAGGCTCGCAGGAAATTTGCGGTATTGAGCCATTGAACTGGCTCGAATCAAATTCGATGTACAGTAGCGCGGTGTTCGGATAGCGCAGTTTGGCGTCGATTACTTCTGTGAAGCTTTGCAGCGTCATCGTGTCGCCAATCTTCGCGCTATTGGCATCGGCTGTAATTTTGCGCAGCCTGATGGTCCAAGTGCTGCCCGCCTGAGGTAAATCAATACGGTGGCTGCGCTCGTAACCAGAGGTGGTTTTCCCGGTCACGCTGGTATTTAGCACCGTCTGCCAGGTACCGCCATCTGTCTGCAGGTCAATTGCGTAGTTGACCGAATAGCCAACCAGATCGCCATCGTCCTCCTGTTTGAAGAGAGAAGGCCATTTTAGACGCAGGCGAACAGCTGAAAGCTGCGTATTGGTGAACGTGCGCGTCCACGCTGTAGAGCTGGAAACTTCGGAACCTACATTGATTTCATTTTCGGTACCCGGGATCCCTTGAATGTATTTTTGCGCCTGAGTTCCAGAACGAAACTCCCAAGCCACACCGCTGAAGTTCTGTGAACCATCTGCGTTCTCAAGTGCGGTGCTATCGAGATAAATATCGCGCGCAGTAAGGCCACCAGCAAACTCCCCCTCTCCCAGCGCGAGAAGGATTTTTGCCTTGGCTACTGACTGCAGATCGTCTGGCTGTTCTGTAGGAGTTCTTGAGCTTGAACTGCCGCCCTTGCGGCCTTTAATAGCGGTTGCTATAGCCATATTGCGCCCATAAAAAAAGCCACCCGGAGGTGGCTTATTGAAATGTGTTTAATCTAGTAGAATTCAACTTTCGTATTCGCTGTCATCAGTACTGGCTTCGGCACAGGATTCCCTGCGCTCTGCATTGTTACTTTACATATTTCAGGAACAAGCTTTTCGCTATAATGACAAGTATTCGTTGCTGTATAACCTTCCGAGTAAACTGATGTGTTTATAATTTTATAATCAAGAGGCTTCCTGTCTTTATCAACATAAGAAATTTCGTTTTTAGAGAGGACCTTTCCAGAACCATAAAACTCAGAACGTATCAAATTAGAATTATCATCATAAAAATGCTCAGATATTTTTTTGCCCAAATAATAGGTATCTTTAATTAAGCCATTCGAGTAAAGACTATATCGCAACTCGTCACCATTTTCATTATTACTCAAAATATTACATTTTTCATCGAGCTGTATAGAGTAAGGCTTACCATCTTTCTCACCTACAAGACTTCCATTGCTATTTTTTAGATTGGTTTCATGACCAGACGAAACGTTATCAAGATCTAAGCTTTCGACACAACCATTCTTAGCCAGTCTGATAGCGATTTTATAAGTGACCTTACCATTTTCTTCAACATCAGTATCTAATGATTTGACAGTTCCTTTAACTGGATTGAAATCAAACATAGTAGATAAATTATAGAGGAGAGGTATGTAATGGTTCTCAGCCAAAGCTATGCCTGAAAATAAGGAAGTACAAAGGAAAAGAGTAGATATTTTTTTCATTTTTAAATCTAAGCTCAAGTTACCCCATATTAAGTAAGCTCATTACACCATGCTTACTGCTGATCTTCAACATAGATACCGGCGGAGATGATCGCGCCACCTATACGGCGCCGTCCGTACAAGAGAGGTACCGGATTGCCCTGAGCTGTCGTATTTGTTACTCCACCAAAGGCATAACTAGCCTTGTTGTCTGCCGATTGCTTGCTGGCAAGTCCGGTTGTCTGTGGAGATAGCATCTGCACAACACCGCCAAGGGTCATCGCAGCGCCAAATTGCATTAGAGGTACGCCAACAGCACCACCTCCAAAGTATGACGCCACAGCACCAACTGCGACCAAAGCCATGCCTAAGATGGTCTGGAATACTCCACCACGTTTACTCCCGAGGATAACCGGCGCGATACGGATATCAGCGGTACTCTGATCCATAGAGAGTTCATCATCGTTCAGGTTACGCTTTCCACTGAATACAGCGTAAGTAAGCCCGCGCTGCTTACTAGTATTCAGGAAACGCTCAAAACCCGGCAAGATCACACACAATGCACGAACGGCTTCTTTAGGCGAAGCAACAGAAAGTTTGAATTCACGGCCAAATGTTGAGCCAAGTATTCCATAGAGGCGTATGGTTCTCATCGGCTGACCAGTTAAAAATGTCATACATGCCTCCAAAGTCTCTCTTGACTAAGAGAGACTGTTAATGTTGATAGACTTTTTGATGTTTTTACCACGCAATCCAAGAATTCAAATCAACTTACTTCTTATTGGCTGACGGATTAGCAACTTCTGGGTGTTTTTTATTGAACTCTATAAAGCTACTTGGGCATTCCTTTGAAAGTAAATAATAATTTACTAAACATGCATCCGCCTTAGCTTCATCGCTCGAATGATACACACCATCTGCCAAAGATAATGTCGGAGCTAAATACCTGGCTTTAATCAACTCTTGCCCCAACGCCAAAGCATCCTTAGAAGTAGCTGCTAAACAAGACGTAAGAGCACCGTCAAATAACGTCTTATTACCTTTGCAATTTAAGGACGCATCTAAGAAGGACTCTTGTAAATCGGTGCGCACTTGAATAAATGCAGGATCAGTAATATTTGAACCAGCCAAGATTCCTATCAGACCTAACCCACCTCCGATTGTAGCAATGGCTGAACCGTTGGCGAGGTTCAAATCTCCCCATACCAACCATCGCAACAGGAAAAAACTCACTGCTACGGACGTTATCAAATATCCAAACCCAGTCCATAGATTGTGACTGTGCCCGAAGAAACTCAAGCATGCAAGCCCGACCCCAACGACAAAAGGAACGCAGACCACGACCATTTTAATATAAAAATTATTCAAGTTGACAAATGCCACATTAATATCCGTTAATGAAGTAAGTTGGGCTCATTATTATATAAACTTCGAATGATGGCGAAGGATTTTGTTTGTCCTCTCACGCCAATACCCACCATATGGCACACGCTGGCTTAAATGACCGTAAAGATGATGAAGTAAGATATCACCTTCAAGCAATATGCCGGCATGGTTCCACTTGTTAGACTGAACTTGCATGATCACCATATCCCCCGGTTGCAGCGGCCCGTCGAATTCACGGAAACCACACTCATACCAGCAATCCTGATAGAAATTGTCCGGATAGCAGTCCTCCCACCACGGATAATCAACACGGTAATCTTTCAATTCGATACCATGTTCCTGCCTGTAATAGCTCATCACCAGTCCCCAACAGTCATAGTGTCCAAGCACAAACGGCCGCCCGATCAGTGGCAAATCACCGCGGGGAGTGATGGTGCGAAAGTCGCCTTCCGGCCAACTGAAAATATGCCAGGGCAGCAACGTTGCATCGCATTGAGCCTTGTCCAGTTCGCTTGGTTGGGTCGTCGAGTCGGGGTGGCTATGTACGATTCCCGTTATCGTCCCCCAGTCTTCAGCAGCAGCGTAATCCTCTGGCGAAAGGTGAAACTGTTCCGTTGGTTCGGCAGCCAGGTTACGGCATGGGAAGTAGCGTTCCACCCGGCTTTTCTGCGCTATCACACCACAGCATTCGCGGGGATATTCTTTCGCAGCATGCGCCAGGATGGCCTGAATCGTTTTCTGACGCATATTAGCTCCTGATCAAAGATGTTCCCGGAAAACCACCGAAAGGAAGTTCATTGTGTTCACCAAACCGAAGCTTGCAGGCGGTGAGCGTGCCGTTGCATTCATCCAATGAGGGATCGCTTACCGGATTGTTGTTTCTGTCGAAGTAAAGCGTGCCGGCATAGTCGCACCCATCGCCGGTGCGGTACCTATTCCGGATGCACCATGTGCAAAGAGAATGCAGCTGTCTGGTCGGAATCATCAATCCCTGCAGATCCATCGGGCTGGTAAGAACAAACTCGATACTTTCACCTGGAAGCTCGCTATTTTTACCGTCGATATAGAATACCCGCTTCCTCACCTGCAAGGGATCTGCTGTTAGATTTCCATCCGGGAAATTGCGCTCATCCAGGTAATGCGCAAAAGTGTCATGAATCGTAACTTTGGCCTGCAGCATATCGTCATAGGCCAGACAGAGCGCAGTGATAGAACTGTCAATGTTGGCAACGGTGAGCGTCGGCTGGGCGCTACTGCCATCGGTTGAAGCTTCCAGTCCCTCGAGCTTATATGGCCAGGCACCATACTCTTCGCCCTGCCACCAGATACTCTTCGCCTTTAACTTTGATTCGTCGCCACCAGCAGCCGCAATCTCTTCTGCAGTATGCGGGAGGTTATAAGCGTGAAAGCGCAGAACGCCGTCCAGACCAAACGCAGAACCGTCTACCTCAAGAAGACGTATTTTTTGACCAGGTTCGAGGCGTTGATAATCTTCAGTAATCATGGTGCGTATGCCTGTTTGAAGGTTGCTTTTATGGTCATCACTTTGCTGGATAGCGGCTGAGCTTTAATGGAATCAGCTTCAATCCGGTATAAACCGGTTTCGCCGACAGGAGACGTCCAGATAAAGGATTTTGTAATGTGCTTGCGGCAAAACCTCAGCGCATCGAGCATCTCAGTTTTTTTTCCCGTTAAGGTCATCGGCCATGACTGTTTTTCAGGGTTGATGCCTTCACCGGCGATCTGTTCAAATCCGTCTCCGAAGGATGCAGAGCGTGTTGCGTAAGTGAGCCCCCCTTCCATACCCGCCTGAATCTGGGTTCGCCAGGTGAACGTTTCTAAGGCCATGTTTGCTCCATAAAAAAAGCCACCCGAGGGTGGCTTGTGACAGTATGAGAAGGAAATTAGCGGGTTTCACAACCAAGCTGAGATTTGTCGATAATCTGCGTGCCTTCAACACGGTAACCATATGTGCCGAACAGAAAAGCGTGGTTTAATTGATAAATAACAACGTCGCTTAAGCCTACGGAACACTTATCTTTTTCAATAGCCCGATCCATTGCAGTTTTAACGCTTGGAATGCCCAGCGGGAAAATAACAATTGGAGCTTTGTCTTCACCAGTCACACGCTGACCTTTTTCAAACTTAGCTGCGTTCAGGTTGTAATTTTTGGTGCTACCAACAGTCATATCAGCAACACGAACAGTACAGCCAGACAACATTAACGCCCCAACAGCTAAAGCCACTACCTTCTTCATTTTAAGTTTCCTTTGATTGCAATCGGAAACATCTTAACATGATGAATAATATGATCAAAAAAAACACCGATTCGTCTTATCTTGATTTTGTTGCATTCCAGATGAGACCACCAGGCTGGAGCTGTTTGGCAATACCTGCGCGCACTGACTGATCAATGGTCTGCTTGTAAGCCCGCGAAATAGCGTCGTTGTCACCAGAAGTCTGCTGCTGAGTATTCTGGTTATGAACGGTCACGGACGTTTGAACGGTTACGCCGCCCGTTGCCGAAGATTGCAGCCCATACATCGGGGCACGGCCAACATAGCCGCCGTTTACATACCCTTGGGCGCCCCGCATAAGTGCATAAAGATTACCGACACCCAGCGCACTGGTCGCTTCCTTCGTAAAGACAAACTCACCACCGTGAACTACGCCTTTCGGTTGGTATTTACCGCCATCACCGGTGTAACCACCGCTATCGAACCTCGGCACCAGACCGCCACCAGAGAAACCAAAAAACGCCCCGATACCCGTTCCACCAAAGGCTGACTTCATTCCATTAACCAGAGCCAGTTGAGTCAGCATCTGGGCGATGCCCTTCAGGAAGGTAGTCAGGAAATCTGAGAAGTTAGATTTACCAGTAGTAAAAAAGTCAGTAAGTGTGCTGGCCATCCCGGTGAACGCATTGTTGGTAACCGTCTGCACCTGGGAGTAAACATTTGTCGCGCTGTCTTCGAAATCAGCCCAGCCCTTTTTCGCACCGGTCAGCCAGTCACCGCGTAGCTGATCCTCTGCATCATAGTAATCATTCGCCGCTTTAAGCTGCTTTTGATAAACCTCATCATCAAGCGAACCTCCAGCATTCTTCCAGCCAGCGGCAAGCTGACTTTTCGAGAGTTCACGTTGTGCCTGACGGTCACTCATCCCGGCACCGATCACTAATGCAGCCTGCTTCTCTGCCATCTGCGTGACGTATTTCTGCGAGGTATCCATTCGCTTGTTCAGCTGTTCCTGTGCGGTAATCTGACCACCTAACAGGGCTTTCTGCCGTGCCAACTGAAGCACCTGGTCTTTACTCGCCAGCAGGGATTGCTCCTGCTTTGTCAGAGAGCGAGATCGGGAGGCCTCTTCCAGCACCTGAAATTTCGCTTCCGTAGTCCAGAGGTCTTTGCGCTGTTGGCTAATACTATCGTTCAGCCCTTTATGCTGCTGCAGGGCCCTTAACTGTGCCTGAAGCGCCAGTAATTCGGCCTGGGCAGCATCCGTGCTGCGATCGCCAGCCGATAAAGTGCCCTGCTTTCCGGTTTTGGTTTTTTTGCCAAAAGCAGCGACTCCTTCCCGATCCTTCTGGGTGGTTGCGGTACTTATCTTTCTGGTCGTATCGAGGTATTTACCTGCGCTGATATCAGCCGCACCCCAGTCTTTTTTCAGCTGAGAGACGCTGTCACCATATGCGCCGGCCATTTGTTCATTGTAGTCCTGCCATCCCTGCAAAGTATCTGTTTTCGCCCAGTCAGGAACGAGGTTAATCGCGGCAGCGATAGAGGATGAAATGATCTGGTTCAGTTTCTGGAAAACGATCGCAACGCTGTAATAAATTGCGTTGAATTCCTTCAGTGTGTTTGATGCCAGCTCAGCTACCCACTGACCGATACTCTGCATGGCCTCAGACGCCCAGCCCTTGATATCCAGCCACAGGCGACCAAACGGCGTCAGCGAGTCGTAAGCCTGCTCCCCACGTTTTGCCATCGTATCGCCAAACAGGTCCATAGCCTGCGTAACGGCCACGGTCTGGTCCTTTTGCTTTATCAGATCGTCAACATGCTTAAGTTGTGAAACGGTCAGGAAATTATATTGTTCGTTGAGACTCTGCAGCGCTTTAACAGGGTCTTTTTCGATGTCCTTATAGGCTTTGGCGATGTCCTGTGCCGAGACTATACCGGTCTGAACCGCCAGCGCCGTGGAGCCCGCTGCTTTTTCAAGTTGCTGTTGTGTCAGCGATCCCATGCCAACCAGCTCAGTCATCAAGCTCTGAACGGTACCTACAGTAGCGCCAGTAGAGGCAGCAATATACTGGGTGGAAGCCATGATCTGGAGCGCTGACGTGCCGGCAATGTTGCCAGTCCTGATAATGGCCTTGTTGATTTCGTCGTAGGCGGTGAAGTAGTCCGATCCCGCTTTGGCCGCAATCAGTACAGCACCGGCCAGGCCGCCAATTGCCACTCGGGCAGGGGTCACCATCGACAACATCGCTTTCAGCGCATTGCCTACACCGCCAAACGAGTCACGTAGCTGACCGCCCTGCTGAATAGCAACCATATAAACCGGCATACCGGAAGCCAGTGAGGTAACAATGTCGGTAATTTGCATCGGGAGATAACGCATAGCATTGCGGTATTGCCCCGCGCTGATAGCCCCAGACTTCCACGCTTCCTCCTGCTCTTTCAGCTTTGCGATCATTGGTGCAGCACGATCGGATACGCCGAGTTGGGCAGCTTTTAGCTCTAACAGTTCTGCGCGCGTTTTTCCGATAGCTGTGACCTGCTCCTCCAGCGAATCGATAAAGGTTTTGCCCGCCGCAGCTGCACGCTGCGCTGCCTGAGCCTGTTCAATGCGAGCCCGCCCCTCTGCGGTTTCAGACTCCATTACCTGTGCCAGTTTTGCCCGCGTCGTCTCAAGCACGCTGTTGTAACGAGTAAAATCCTCGTCTCCCACCAGCCCTTTACCGCGAAATTTCGCCAGGCTCTTCTGGATAGTGTCCAGTTCATCCAGCGCCTTGTTTACCGGGCTGATTTTATTCAGCAGGTTCTGCAGTTCCTGACGCTGCTGCTTCAGGCTTTCGCTGTTTTTCTTCTGGTTATCGATACCGGTGCGGAACGTGCTGTTCAGGTCATCCGCTTTGCCTGCCGCGGCGGACGCGGTCTCCTGAAAGCGATCCAGTGCCTGGTTACCGCGCTCCAGCTCAGTGGTATTTACGCGCAGGGAAATCGTGGCGATATCGGACATAACCATCTCCGTGCATAGCTAATAATCTAATGATGCATTGAATTTGAAAAGAAATTAACTAATTATTAAAGCACCAGCGGCCCCCAAATTAGGAGTGAAAGTGATTAAAAAAGCTCTAGCCTTGTGTGCACTTGTACCTTCTGTATCCTTCGCTTCAGTAAATCTGGAGTCAAATATGCGTGAAGCAATGGCATCTGCAGATTGTCTGGCATATCTGACCATAATTTATGAGAACACACATAAAGCTGATGGGCCTGCAACCAAAAAGCATGCAGAACGTTATGTTTTATCAATGAAAAAAGTACTTTCTGATCCTGAGGGGAAAAAACACCTCAAGGAAGGATTATATTCACGCTCAGGTATAGATTTTGATAATGACTTCTATGCTGGAGTTATTTTCTCGGGTACTGTTTCAGATATAAGGCAGTCAATTAAAGACTCCATCCCTTTGGATAAGTCTTCCTCCCTTCCTTACCAAACACTCAAGGAAAAATGGTCAGAAGAAGCGAAGCAACGATACAACAACGCTAATTGTGACTTGCTCAAATGATTCTAGATTGAGCGAGCAGTAGGTTCACTTAAATTGACAAATACCCTACTCTGATCGTTTATGGATAACGCACAAAGCTGCGTTCTCCATTACTCGGATGTCCGACAGTGCGGTTGCCTCGTCGTCGACGTTGTGCAGACGCATCACCCAAGGCAAAACGTTATAGTCGAGCCCGGACACGCCGCCCATTCCCGTTCTCCATTGCGTACTGACGGCCTGAAACACCAGGAATGAAGGCCAGATATCGGGCCAGACATCTACGAAATTATCGTCATAGTCATCCGGCGTAAGCCCGTAAGGCGCCAGGTCTACCGCTGTGGGTTCAGGCGTATAGAACGCAGAGGCAACCGCTATCAGTTTTTTTCACGCTGCCCCATGAGCTCGCGGTAGTAGGTTTCCGGGATGGCCTTCATCGCCGCCGGATAGTTTTCCAGCAGCACCGACAGGTTTTCCGCGTTGAATTCATCGGGAAGTGCCCAGCCAGCAATGATTTCCATCAGAAAATCAGTGGCGGTTTTACCTTCGAGTTTTTCGAGGTCAGCCAGTTCTTTAAGTGGCTTATGGTTGAACGTGAACGTCAGCACGCCATCCTCATCGCCAGCGCGGGGGATCGAGACATTGGCCTTGAATGTAGGTTTGGGCTGAAGGGTGAATTTGGTCGCCATCGATACCTCTTAACGAAAAAAAGCCTCCGTGATGGGAGGCATGGAATAGTGAAAGCTCTGACGGGTCAGGCGGCAGCGTCAGTCACCTTGTAGAACGTCATCGCCGGTGACTGCAGGTTCAGCACCACACTTACTGTCTCTACCTCGTTAACCGCAGTAGTTGGCGTATCGTCAAAGGACGCCGTGGCCGCCCAGTAACGGTTTTCCTTCGCCTTCGGCACGTACATGTAAGCCGCAACCGTCTCTTCGTCTTCATCCAACTGGCGAAGCAGCGGATATACGGGGAGAGTGGAGTCGTGCGCGATCGAGTAGGTCTGAGAGACAGCGGATTTATAGGTATTAAGGTTGCGCTGGCGATCATCGCTCAGGAACTGAATCTGTGTGGTGTTCTGATCGCCACCAGATTTCGACACCTCAGTAATTTGCGGCAGCTCGGTCCATTCAAGGACCTTGCGGATCGAACCGGTACCGCCACCAGCGGCATATTTGTTTTTGTTAGTGGTATTGATATTGCGAAGAGTTACGGCGCTTTCGGCAATTGCATCAATTTTTGCGATGACGTTATCAACACCGGACCAGTTGCAGTTCACATGAACAATATCACCTACCTTGAGAGCATCCGCTTCACTCACGGTGATCACCATATTTTCGGCGTTCGTCGCCCCGGTGAAAGTAATGGCTGGGCCATAACCCGATGCCAGATAGACGTGAGCGCCGTTAGGCAATGCAAAGCCCATATTGGTTACTCCTTTAGAAACGGGAAAACCGGCAAAGAGCCGGTCAGGTTTAGAAGGTTATGAGGATTAGCTGGAGATATCAGCTCGGTAATTGAGACTAACGGGAACGGTATAAGAAACAGATGTAGTGATACCGCGGAAAACACCAGGCGTTTGATCTATCCAGCATGTAAAACCCCTGCCTTCAATCTCCTGCCCCTCGGGGAACAATTCAGCCACGCGGTCAGCCAGAGCCGCAACATCGGTACGGCCAGTGCCTGCTGGGGCCACAACGTTAATCTGGTATACACCTGAATAAATGCGGCAGCGCAATCCAAGGTCCAGCGTACGCGGCGTGGCGGGCATGTCATGGACTGCAAGATAGAGCCCATCAGACGGCGGTGTAAAAGGAACATTTTCCCAGGCTACTGGGATACCTTCTGCATCAGCCCACTCGCCGAGCCTTGCGGCCAGCGCCGCCGCAATATCGGGAATCATTTAGTCACCTCCCTTACTGCTTCCTCAAAAAATCGCTGAAACTCAGCAGCAGTAATGCGTACCATCCCACCCGGAGCCTGGGAAGAATGCCCCATCTCCAGTCGATACGCGTAAGGGACGTTGTTGCAGAAATAAATAGCCTTCATCCCGACTTTGAACAGCGACAGCGTGTAATTCCCTGCGGCTTTTGTCAGATTTCCGGTTTTATCTATACGACCCGTTTCATCTGTGGTCGGTGCATCAAAAGACACCTGCCAGTTGCCTCGAAACCGTCCACCGGTATATCCCGGCGGCGCTTTGATATCCATCCCATCCACCAGTCGAGCCTTCTTCTTAAGTCGTCCGGTTTTAGTCAGGTTTGCAGGGTCCGTTTTTTGCGCTTCGTTATGGGCGTATACCGCCTGATTGTAAGAAGCTGCCGTCTGGTTGATGCCCCAGAGTTCGGGGTTGCCGACAGGTGACATCATCACCAGTTGATTAAGGATCCGAATGCCGACAGCACGTACAACCGCTTCCTGATTCGCTTTGGCTTTGTCCACGAACGCGGTGATGGCAGCCGTGAACGCCTTGTTATCGCTCATGCTATGCCCTCAACTGAGATTTGTAGCAGAGCACCACACCGCCCGGTTTCACCGGATTAGGCTTAACCACGCGATGCCTTACGCCGTCCATGTCGATAAGATCGCCGGTTTTAATTTCCTTCTCAGCGGTGAAGACAATCCGAACATCGCCGTTTTCAATGACGGTTCCATCAATTTCGCCTGGCGCGTAATCCGTCTTAACTCCTGTGGCGGTGAATTGGATATCCTCGGAACGATGCTCCACACCACCGATGACGATTAACGTGCCCTTACGCGTGACGTTGTATTCAATGCCGTTCTGCTTGAGCATACGAGTCGTTGTCGCCTGCATTCGCTGATAGTTTATGGCCATTACGCGCGCTCCGCGAAAGCATTGATTGCATAACCACGCCCACCAGCCAGGTCGCCAAGAATAGCCATTACCGCCGGGTAAGTTGGCGTAAACACCTCACCGTCGGCAACCGCATAAGTCATGGTTACGGCGCCTTCGACACGTTCGGTTTTCACAGCGGCTTCGCGTACGCTGGAGAGTAAATCGCCGTCGATTGCCTCTACCGCCAGCATGCACTGCGCGGTTATAACCTGCCGTGGTACTTCATCCGGCGGGAAATCATGTTCATCCAGAACGACATTCACGCGTGGCCATGCCAGAGCCTGTCTCGGGCCAGCTTTTGAGCCTACCCAGTCCAGCCCCTCCAGGTAATCCATTGCCTTAATCAACAAAGGTGTGAGCTTGTCAGGCAGTTCAATGCCGCGTATTTCCGCAAATGAGGCAAGATCCTCTTCACTGGCGTAGCTGTTGGCATCAGGAGAGGTGATATCGGTATTGATCATCGAATCATCCTGTTTATGGGGCTTTCGCCCCATTCGTTATTCTCCGGCAGGCGCAATAAAAGTGATCTCATCAGTGGTTTTCGCCACTCCTTCAACCGTGCCGGTTACCGTGAAGGTGCCAGCAACGTCTGATGTGAGTTTCACCGTCGCCCCACCAGCAGAGCCGGTTTGAGAACTGGCAGTGCTGAGCGTGCCGCCGGTTGAATTCCAGGCAACGGTTTTGCCGGAAACACCTGCGCCGTTTAGCATGTACTTCAGGGAAATGGTGACCGCATCGGTGCTGTCAGCGGTTGCGGAGGTTTTATCCGCTGACAGCGTTACTCCCCCGCTGCGGATCCCAGCTTAATCAGTACACCAGCCGTCGATTTGTTGCTGGTGAAGTGCTTCTTCCAGTTACCTGCAGTGCCGATTTTGGTCAGGTCCGGGTTATCACCTTTGGAAGTATCCCAGCTGTAACCCAGGAGGTCGACATTCACCACACCTTCTGCACGGTATCCGATCGCCAGGTTTTCCTGGTCGTTGATGTCGTAGGAACGGAACCCCGGAGCCTGAGACTCAGTAACAGTCACCGCCCCGGTCACCAGCCCGAGAATCGCATCCGCGTCCATGGTGTCGGTCACCAGCACAGGTTTACCCAGCGTACCTGGCTGGCCACCGTAGACCACCACGCCTGCTTCTTCGTAGATTTTGTTGGCGATCGCCTCATCCACGATGTCGAAGTAAGTGGCGGAGTGCATAACGAAGAGCACGACACGGTTGAACTTGTCGCCGTACTTACGCAGGCCGCGTGTCAGGGTCTTCTTGCCGTCTGTTTCGATATCGGCGGTGACCACCATATCCGCGTTGGCGCCAATAGCAGCCGTCAGCGCCTTCAGGCCGTATTTCACGTAGCCTTCCAGCGTCGCGTCAGCCACATCAGTGCCGATCACTTCGGAGAACTCGTCAACCGAGCGGCCGCGGCGTTTGAACGCTTCTTCAGTAGTTTCGTATGGACCGTATTTCCACGGCGCTTTGACGGAAACTGCTTCACCGGCGCCAATCTTCTTACCCGTCACCTTTTCGGTGGAGTTAACGTCACGCGATTCGATTGAGCCGCCCACTTTGTAGAAGGCTCGCTTGCGGAAATCGCCTTCAATCAGTTCGTTATCCAGCAGGATCGCGCCGTTGGAGGACGCGTTGAAAATTGCCAGGTTGTCCTGGCGGCGCTCGAGGAAAGCGGTCTGCGCCAGATCGTCATAAATGATCAGGTCACTATTAACAGTGGTAGACATGGGTTAATCCCTTATTTCGGAAGTTTGAGGAAGGCCTGCTGGCCATGCTTGCGGATGTAGTCCGCTTTGTCGCTGGCGCTCATTTCGGAACGTTTCAGGCTGCCACCGCCGTTTGGTTTGTGTCCGCCCGCGCCGGTGCCTTCTGCGCGTGGGAAAAGATGCGGAGCCGTCTCCTTAAGAGACTCCGCCCACTCAAGCGGGCTTAGTGGAGTTTTGCCGTCTTTACCGAACAGAACGTCGCCATTTGCATCAACTGCTACGGCCTCGCCTTCGTCGTTGAGCTGGAATGTGCCTTTGGCACGCAGAATCAGATCGTCGGATGCTTCCGGCAGCGCGCCAGCTTTTGAGGCTGCTGCACGGATTGCATCGCCCAGAACTCGATCCCGGAATTTGTTGGAGAACGCTTCGGCTTTGTCCGCGCGTTCATTTGCGGCTTTGATTTGCTTATCGACGTCAGCACGCAGACGCTCGGTGCGCTTATCGAGCACCTCATCGATTTTTCCGGCGGCAATCAGCTTGGCCTCTTCGTCGTCGGAAAAACGCTGGAGGATCCCGCGCACTGCATCAGGATCGATACCATCAAAGCGAGACAGGGTTTCTTTTTGCTGCTTAATGGTGCCCAGCAGCTCAGAGTTTTTGGATTTCAAGCCAGTGACTTCGCTGGTCACGCGCTCATCAATCAGCTTCTGGATTTCAGGGGTGATTTCGATACCACCGCCACCGCTGCCCTCGCCGCCGCTTTCTGGTGCATAGAATTTCAGAAGCATGTTTCGAATTAACATATTTTCCCCTCGGGATTTTGCCGGGCCTCGCCCATAAAAAAGCCCCGGCGGGTGCCAGGGCGTGAAGAAAGTAATGGTTGTTAGTAGTCAGTACCTGATAACTGCTTAAGGCGTTCCAGGGATATCCATTCGCCTTTGTCAGTAAACATATCAGCCAGGTTGATTTCACCGGCTCGAAACAGACGGCCGCGCTCGGCGCCTAACACCTGGTCCTGTCTTTGAGCGGGCTGACGCGCGAGCCATTCCAGATACGTGGTTTTAGCTGGTACCTGTCCATCCATGCTGGCACGAGTGCCCTCGTCCATCTCATCAATATCAATGCCGAGTTCGCGCCAGGACTTGAGAATCAGGGTTTCAGTAGAACGACAGCAGAAGTGAATCTTCCCAGGTCCCTGTAGGTAAGGCACCTTATGCCCGACCGGTTTGTTATCCAGTGTGTAGCGCAGCAGGTCACGAATAATGCAGTCGTGGCTGGTTTTATTGTCCAGCGTAGACAGCCACTGTTTACCTTTCACGATATCGCTGTTGGCACTGGTGAAGCTGTTGCGTGCTGTGGCAGCCAGATGATTCACGGCTGTTTTAGCGATGCTGGCGGCATTTGCCCTGCTCATCTGCAGCGCGCCGTCGCGATAACCTTTATTGGCGTGGCCGCGAACACTGCGCGCGATTGTTTCTACCGTGTCGCCGGCAAGATACCCCCTTCGAACGGCGTTCACTATCCGCGCCAGCCTGTCCGATTCCAGATTCTCCGCCCATTCACTCAGCAGCCTCCCCTGAAAGGGTTGCGCCATCGCCGCGGCATACACCATATCGGCGGTGATGCTCTGCAGCGGATAGTGAGACAAGACCTGTGATGGCAGAAGGGAATCGAACAGGCTCAGCTGATAACTGGCTTCGTTCTTTGCCAGCCCCACCAGTTCACTCTCGAGCCCTGCCTGCATGGACGCTACTGCTTGATGGTTAAGTTCGCGCACGCTGCCCAGTAAACTCTCCAGACGGTTAACGGTGAAGCTCTCCGGCGGCAATCTGTCCAGCGCATCTAGTAGCCGTGCCGAAAGATCCGCGTCCGTTTCGTTAAGCAACTTCACCATCCGGTTTGCCACACCGGTGGCGTAGCGACTTAACCAGACGGAATGTGCGATCGACTCATCGCGCAGGCTTTCGTTAATGGTGGCCATATCAGCCTCCCGTCAACGTTGGTGCCTGATTGCGAAGCACATCAATAACCTCGTCAGGACTGTCGGCCGGGTCAATGAGGTCAAGCTTCTGCAATGCGCGAATCATATCGCTATCGCGCAGCGCACCGGACTGCCAGGCGTTGACGATTGCCGTCACCATGCCCGACTCGGCAACCTTCGCGATGAATTCCTGGTTGATGGTGTAACTCGTCGTTTCGCCCTTGATGCCGAGGTATTTCGCACACCAGCTAAGCGCCAGCGTGTAGGCCTCAGAAACGTTCGAAACGCAGATACCGAGCACAGACGTTGAGGATGTTTGCTCACCACTCGCCTGCGTCGCAGTCTTCGCCGTGGCGTTCTGCTCAATCAGTCGGGCGCCCAGTTGCACCATGTAATCGCGCTTACTGTCCATGGCCTCTTTAGCCAGCATGTTCGGCTGCGCCTGGGCATAGCCAAACGAGCCCTCCTTGGGAAGCAAAAGCGGTGATCGGGAACCAATTTTCACGCCCTTCTTCTCGAGGTGATCGCGCCAGCCGGTATCGAGCCCGGTCATATACGGCTGCACCTGGCCACAAAACCATACGCTGTCTTCATAGTCAGCGCTGTTTCGGTAATGTCCGTGGTTTATCTCCACCAGCGCGGCCAGGGGGGAATCATCGATATTGGGATCGTTGTTCTGAGCACCGACAAAGGTGAACGGGATTTCGTCCCAGTAGTCCTGCCCTTTGGGCTTAGGATGGTATTCACTGTCAACGGTGTATGTTCCGCTCGCGGTGCCACCAGCCCGGCGCCATACCCGGCAGATGAACCGCCCTTCTTCCAGCGCCAGCTCGCGGTACTGGATTTCATCCTTGTAAGCATAGCCATCCGGCTCTTCTACGCATTCGCGCAGGACCACCAGCACCAGCTGATCGCGCCCGTTAATACGCTTTGTTCGCCAGTTAATGATGTTCTCTGCCGGGTAGCGGAGGATAATTGCTTCGTCGGATTCTTCAGCGTAATCGACATAAATGCCCTCTCGCGCAACCTCCAGCACGTTCTCTGCAACCAGTTGCGACTGCTGGTAAATACTGGTCCCTGCACCATCAGCATTGTCCAGCAGGTATTTCAGCTTCTCCGGACCGTTGAAAGTGGGATCCTTTCGATACGCCATTCCAAGCATGCCTATTTTCGTGTTGCCGGCAATGGCATAGAACACCGCACGGCTCAGATAGTCTTCGTTACGTTTGCGGTTTCGCGTGGATTTATCAGTCGGGTCGAGATAAGGAAGGTACTTATTACCTGCTGCCTTTACAGCCTCAGCCCCTTTGCAAAAGTCCCTGTATTTCCGCCAGGCAGCAGAAGCCGCCCGGTGTTCTGGTCGAACCCAGGTGATGTCGTCGTTTGCCATTTCAGAAAGTGGTGTCCATGGTGATTGAGTATGCCGGTTTCACGATCGGGTAATCTTTCACGATGAAGTACCCACCAGCATCATTGGGGTGATCGTTATCTGCTGATTTGTCCGGTTCGCCATTGGTCGCCCAGATTTGCTGCTCGAGGCTCTCGGTATAAACCGGGCAATTTTGCACGTTAACCAGATAGCGGCGCTCACCGTTGGCGTTGCAGAACATGGCGTTCATCGAGTTGATGCGGTCTTTAACCGGCGGGTTGGCATCATCAACAATAACGCTGAATCCGGCATCGTTGAGCTGGGCAATATCGGTCTTGCTGGCGTTCTGGGATTTTCGAGAGTCGCCAGAGGCATCCGGATAGATGTAAATCTCCCGGCTCTTCACATAACGACCATCCTCGTAGCGCCAGAACTCTTCCTGAATGCGCTTAATCATCGCCGGCGTGTCGTAGACCTTAACCAGCTCACGAACCGCACGCGGCAGGCCATTACGCTTTACGTGAACAATCGCGGCCATTTTCCCTACGTTGAAGTCCATACCAATAAATAGCGGATCCCCGTCCTGAATCTCGTCAGAACAGTTATTCAGCTTGCGGTTGAAAGTGTGGTAAATGGTTCCGCTGTTAAGGTTGGTGAATTTCCCTCGCAGGTATGCCTGAATCAGTTCATCCGGATAAGAACTCAACAGCGACGGTATGTAATCTGGAGGCAGATTCTTCGCATTGTCGAACGTGCTGGCCTGAATCAGGCCATACAGTGCGGCAAGCTCTGGTTTTTCACGCACCGCCTTCACGAACTGCTGGTAGACGAATTTGAACCCCTCCGGCGTGGTCGTGACGTCAATACCGTTACGCAGCCCATCAACCTTGTAACGCATACGAGCGATGATTTTTCGCCAGGCCTGTTGCGCTTTGGCTGCCGCCATGACGTCCAGCTCATCCACCATCGCATTACCGATTTTGAAACCAACTATCGAGCCGGGTTTCTCCATCGAACGGCAGATGGTTGTCCCGCGGTACCGTCGCCCCTCGTAGAAGTGAACCTCTTTGTTTCCCTCATTGATTTTGACGCTCAGCCCCCAGTCGAAGGCCACCTCTTCAATCGTCGGGTAGAAGATGTCACGGATCTGCGGGTACGTCGGCGCGAAATAGCCCTGGTTAATCTTCGGGTGCTCCCACATCCCTTTGCAAATGCCGCCACAACCCACCCACGTTTTACCCGAACCGAACCCGGCAACATAGGCTTTGAATTTGTGCTGCATCGCGAGGAAGCGCGCCTGAGGAATGTTAAGTGTCGGGCTGATCCCCATCGTCTGCCCTCGCATCCACTACGTTGATATTGATCTGCACTGGGGTTGGTTCATCGTCCTCACCATCACCGGCCAGCTCTTTACGGAGTTTCTCAATCTCCAGCTGCCGGCGTTCGATTTCAATCTGCTGCAGGCGCTGGGCGAACTCGCTATCAGCAAGGCCAAGCCGTTTCATCACTGCTTCGAACATGCGCTCACGGCTGATTGCGGTTATCTCGACGCCATTTTTGCCGACCTTTACACCGGAGTAAGCGAGCCGAGAAGCTGCCGGGAGTTTGCGCGTATCGGGGAAATAAGGCTGGCCAATGCCGTCGCCATTGCAGCGTGGGCATTCTGGATTGGGCTCTCGGGTGTGGTCGTAACCGTAACCGCCGGAATCATCAGGTTCACGTCTGTCACGCTCAACAGCCTCGAGTCTTTTCTCTTCAAACTCAACTGCATCCCGCCACTGGTAGTGGTGACCGAAGCCCCAGCAGTAACGACACGCACCGCGGCGATACTGCGAAAGCTGGTTTGCATCGAAGGTGGCGAGCTGCCACATCTGGGCCAAGACCTCATCGGCACTGCCAAGCGTGCGCACAATGGAGGCTTTCTGTTGCTGCGCAATAGCCTGCGCAACGTTAGGATTCGCCATGAGCTGACGACCGTAATTTGGGTCACTATAGCCAGCACGTGCAGCGGCAGCGGTGGCGTTGTTGTCCTTCAGGTACTCGGCGACAAATAAGCGCTGCTGAGCTGTAAGTCCATCATCATCCACCAGCTCATTTGCGCTTTTATCTTTCTGCGCAGTGCGCATTTTTTTCTGCGCAGGTTTTTGCGCAGTTTGCGCAGAAGGTTTTTTTATATATCGACGGGCGGTAGCGTAGTTCAGTCCCTGCGCTTCACACCATTCCTTTGGTGATACGCCAGTTGCGGTATGTTCGGACAGGAACCGTTGCTGAAGCTCGCCCCAGTCCGGTTTTGCCATAATTTGTACCTAAAATTAAAGACATTAAAAAAGCCACCGGGTCAAACCAAGTGGCTTTTTTAATGGAGAATATATTTTTCTCAAAAATAAAATAATTATCCTTTTTCTGTAAAGGTGTACCCACAGTCTAAACAAACACAGTTATCCAAGATGTTATCATCAACCATTTTCCCAGCCATAGAACCCGCAGCGGCACCAGCGCCACCTCCTGTAAGCGCACCGAGAATACCACCAGCAACACCACCAAGCGCTGCTCCTACTATGTTACCTACGATTGGTACAGCTGACCCAATCGCAGCTCCTGCTGCTGCGCCTGCGGCGGCACCAGAAGTTGCACCAGCATACCCAGCAACTGCACCGGCTGTTGCTCCAACGCTGGCGCCCACTTTCTTCCCGTAATTCTTGGTATCTATACGCTCTGATCCACACCTAACGCAACGCATAACTTCCTCCATCATCAATAGTGAGTTTTAATATGGTATATCTCAAAAGCATTATCAGAGGCACCCTGTTAGAGCCTTCTCTAATATCGCTCATGGTTAGCGATGTAAAACCCCGACGCGGCTTTACTCACGTCAACCATATAACCTCGACTCCTGACTTAACGAAAAAATCTAAATCAGCATTAACACGACTCATGAATTCTTCGTTGTCAGTAGGCTTTGAAATGAACCCGAGTTGCTTGTCCGTCCATATGTTGTTACCAAGCTCCCTGACTTGAAACGTCAAGTTTCCGCTGGGGTGGCTAATCATTCGCGCATAAATTTTAGACATTAAAATTTCCTCGTTATTTACCGATAGTATTATCGGCAAAAAGAAGGGTAACTTTAATTTAAGCACTGCTCTTTGATGTAGTCCTGAAGATAGCCAACCTGCTTTGTCACTGTGACGATTCGCTCTCTGAGGGTGAAATAATCCCGTTCAGCGGAGTCAGTAAGTCGGGGGCTGGAAGCATCGCCCAGGCCGCCGGTGTCGGCAGTTCCGTTCGCGGGACATCTGGCGTTGACGTGCAGCCCACACTTGCCATTGCTAACGCAATGCTGCAGATCGTCAAGCTGAGATTTCGCATCGGCTAATTCCTTTGTGTATTTAGCATCCAGTGCTGCTGCGTCACGCTGGCGGGTCTGCATGTCTTTGATGGTGGCGTTCGCCAGGATGAGCTTCTCCGTGGCTTTATCGCGCTGGTCTTTGTAGATGATGGCATTGCCGCGATAGTGATTAATCGCCCATGCCAATGAAACCAGCAGACAGATAACGACAGCGCAGATGATTGCAGTTAATCGGCTCATTTCTGGCCCCACTCGCAAACTTCCCGCTCAATCTCACGACGGGTGATCAGCCCCTTCCACTGCTTTCCACCGGCATACGTCCAGCGCTGAAGTTCTTTGCATGCCCCCGGAACATCGCCGACATTCAGTTTCTTCAGCAGAGTTGATCTGATAAATGCTCCCGTTCCCACGTTATAGGTGAAGGAGTAAAGCGCAGCCCGGGTAGGCTTAGGAATACTAACCTTGATTAGCGGGTCGATAGCATTTGCCACCATACGCAGATCTGATTCCAGCAAAGCGTCACATTCTTTATCGGTGTAGCGGTGACCGCTGCGAATATCGGCACCAGTGTGCCCATCGCAAACAGTCCAGACACCGACGACATCCTGATAAGCGTAATAACGACGCCCTTCAAGACCATCCGCATTGCCCAGCATCACAGCTGCAATAGTGATTGCGCTGGCTCCGCCAACAATTGCCCCCACTAGTTTATTCCTCAATGTCGGGTTCATCTCGGCTCCTGCTGCGGCGGTTGTCTTCGCGGATTTTGAAATAGAGATTTGTCAGATAAGTCAGTACGGCGACGATGATGCCCACCAGCACGCCGACAGCGTTCCACTGCTCGGGACTGTAGGCATTCAGCATGCCGTTTAGGATGCTACCGGCTGAAGCGCCGTAAGCAGCACCGGTGGTTAGTTTGTCCATGCGATACATACTCTCACCTCGCGTAGTTAGCGGGTGCTGTGTGTTTGAAAGGGGTCAGTCCGTCGGGACGATTTAACAAAAAGGCGTGTCGATGATGGTTCTTGGAGCCTGAAATAAAAAAGCCAGCGACAGGCTGGCAATGTGAGGGTAAGGCAATGAACAGGATATTATTTAGAACCAAGCGACCTATAAGCTAGCTAAACAGATGGCATTTGTGTAAAACGATGACATCAATCAACAGGTGTTCATCGTGAAATACATTCGGTTAATTTTAAGGCTCATAACAGTATCACTTTATGTGTTTCTGGTTGTTTTTGGCTCTGGATTTGTAGGTTCGAGTACAGCCAATGCAATTAATCTTGAAACACTTAACCTAAATTACTCATTAATCGCAAAGGACTCGGCGGTATACGCACTCTGCGCAACCGGTGCGACATTAGTTGTTCCACCTGTCCTATATTTAATCCAACATTATGTCTGGCCAGTGTTGAAGTTTATCGGCTTGAAGATTCGCTTCTTCTTCCATGGATACTAAAAGGCTCGCAGCTAGCGAAGCATCGCTTATTTTTCCGTAACAGCGCTAGCTCTTCAATAATTCATAAATCGCCAGAAGCAAAAAGCCCCACGGGGTTAACCGCAGGGCTTTAAACGAAGGCAATAACCCATCGTTAGAGCAAAATTACCACAGTTTCGGGAAAAGTAAATAGCTCGCGATAAATTCGCGCCCTATTTTGTAATTTGCTTAAGCTGCGTTTCAGCCCAAGCCTCTTCGATATCAAACTTGGTGATGAGCTGGTCGTAGAATGGCTTAACAGACTTCTTCCAGGTATCGAGGCTGATTGCATCCGTTATCTCACTTAAAGCTGCGTAAGCCTCAGTTGATGGAATTCGTTCAAACCCTCGCCCGCTGCAGCGCTTGCAATCAGCGAGTACCGGAACGCCCTGCTGTTCTGTAAGAGCCTGATTAATGGCTTTCCCGCGTCCATGGCAATCTTTACAGGCGCAACTTACAACCTTCTTACCCTTACACCGAGGGCAGAGAACGCGCGCTACCTCCCTGACCTGTCTATGCACCTCATACTCAGAAGGACGAATATCCTCCGCGCCCATGTGCAAAGACATCTTCACGAACTTCTTCTCTTTTGCCGGAGTGTGAGACTTCAAGCTGAAAACCTCAGCGTCAATAAACCCTTCCCCATTGCAGCCATCGCACTGCTTCACGCTGGCGGCGCTGCGGGAATAGTCTTCGAACGCGAAGGTGGCCAGCTGATGCATCACCAGTGGTTTAACCCCTGGCTCCAGCTTGCGCAGCGCCGCCACCCGATCGCACTTAGTCAGCGCATACTGGGCCAGCAACTCAATCGCCCTCTCCCGGTCATTGTTGCTGATACCCATCTTCCCGAGAAAGGCGCTATAACCCAAGGCTGCCCGTTCCTGCGTCATGCCCATCGCAGCCATGATATCCGTTCCGGTTAATGAGTCTGACGCCGTAGCGCGCGGAGAGTCGCTAATCATTGTCGATTTTGCGAAGTGATATTTAAGGGTGTTTTCAAGATTCATGCGGTCTCCAGCTCAGTGATGGTGAGTTCTAATTTCCCGCCCTTAACGACAGGCATTTTCACAACGCGATAGTCGACAACCTGACAGTCATCCAGCCAGAATCCCGCCTTGGTTAAAGCGTCGAATGTAGCTTTCTGCAGGTTATCCAGATCGCGGCGCCGGCGGTCGGGCATGTGACAATCGATACGGATTTTGAGTAGTGCGGCCGTGCGGATATTAAGCCGGGCGCTTCGAATGACGCTGGCGACTGCATAGCGGTACGCGACACCATCAGCGCTAATGTGCGTGCGCCCGCGGTTGTGCCGGTAATACCGGTTGTTGCTGGGCGGCCAGGGCAAAGTGATTTGATATGTCTTCACGTTCACCCCCACATCCGGTTTCGCCAGCGGCTATCCGGGCGCGCTGGTGTATTTGAGGTAGGAAGAAATGCACTGACAGTCCAGGTCACGTAATCCGGGTTAAGGCTGCGCTCTACTCGCACGCCTCGCGCTTTGTAACGTTTAACCAGTTCGTCGGCCTGTTCGGTGCTGCAATCGGTGTGGTAGAACCAGGTATATTTCATGTCCATCACCCCGCGAAGCCAAGCAGCTGCGCGGCGACATTTTCTGCCTCATCACGACTGCGGAATGAACGAGACAGGACCCAGCGCCAGAGGACATCGAGCGCAGCTTTATAGAGCTGCTGAAATTCGAGTTCGTCCATGTTAGCGAATGAGATGCTACGAGGATGCTTTTTGAGTGTTCCGTCTGGCAGCTGAATGGCATCAAAGTGCCCTGCCTCAACGATAACCCAGGAGCGGTAAGCATCGAAGGATTTGCACAGGCTAATGCCATTCGTGACGCGCCGGTAAGCCACCTGCTCAAGATACTGCTCAGCAGCATCGATCAGCGCCCCCTCATTCCCGCCATAAGAAGCCAGGAATTTTGCGTAGCCGGTAATCAACTTCCGCTCGTTACTCGAGATAGCCCCGCCGGTTGGTTCCCAGTATTCAAAACCGAGATTGATAAGCGCGAAAAAGCGTCGGTGAAATGCCGGGTTTCGTACCCGCCTGAACTCGGCAACAAGAACATCGCCGAGCCGGGTTTTGGATTGCAGGATATCGCTGGTCTCGGGCGTTGCCGGGATCAGTATTCCTGAGTGGTGTTTGATAAGTTGTAATTTTAGCGCCATGGTTCTCTCCGTGGCGCATCAGGTATAGGTTGTTCAGGCCTATGAAAGAATAATATCAGACGGTGGTGTAACTCGGTACCCCAGCCGTTTTGCAAATTGCATAAACCCGTTGAGAGTGAAGATTTCTTCCTCTTCGAGTAATGGTCGTAATGAAACTATTCCATTTACTCGATAAACCAGATATCTCCCTTCCGCCGGGAAGCTATAGATAACTGCTTTATCGGCCCTTCTGACCACGTCGTACCATTGATCATCTGCATTAAAGGCATCTGCACTACACACTATTTCCCCCAGAGCGACTTATTGACGCGGTAAACAGTAATCGGGAACAGCCAGGGGAACGCAAACAGCGATACTCTTTGAAACTGCTCCAGTGAAAATCACGCGATTAATAAAACCACTCGTCCGCGCTTTCCCAGGTCTCCTGCACGATATGTTCGACCTCTTTCTTGTCGCCCCCGAAAACAGTCAAACCGTCATTAGTGGCACGCTTAATCGTAAGCTGGCATTCATCGAACTGTTTGCTGAGTCTTTTGAGCAGTTCTGACTCGAGCGCAGGTATTGCTCCATCAGGAAGTTTCTTCATGCGATCAATGGCTAACTCGATTTTCATACTTTCCCTCCGCGACAAAACACTGTATGTATATACAGTATATTTATAAACGTATCTCACGGATTTTGCAACGCATTAAGAACACAGAATGCAGATTATCAGTTTGAAAGGACATAATAAAACGCCAAGGAAAGTCAGTATTAAATTTTACACGTGATCTCCATATGGTGCAGCCGAAGCGCGAAGGATGACAAACATCTTCATATAAGGCGGGAAGACCGCTGCAAATTCTGATTTACGCCTACAACAGCGCCACTAGTACAGGGATAGATTAAAATAGCTTGATGACTCTAACTCACTGTGACTTAGGATACGCCTATGAAAGAAATGAAAAGCAAGAGCCCAAGAATTGATCCTGCTGAAGAAAACGCGTTTTTTCCGTCTGACTATTCCCTGAGTGAATTTACAAGCCCGGTGACCGATTTAAGTGACTATGAATATTCAGAACCCTACCAGGGAAACAAGAAGGTGTTAGTGATCGCAGCAGACGAACGCTATCTGCTTACGGACAACGGCTCCCTCTTTTCGACAGGAAATCATCCTGTGGAAACACTGGTTCCAATGTATCACATGCGTGCTGCCGGGTTTGATTTTGAGATAGCCACACTTTCCGGAAATATGGCCAAGTTTGAATTCTGGGCGATGCCCTCTCAGGATAAGTTAATTATGCCGTTCTATGAACGCTATCGTGATGCGTTCAGGCATCCTCGCAAGCTTGCGGATGTAAGTGTGAGTCTGACAGCTCAAAGTGACTATGCAGCCATCTTCATACCAGGTGGCCATGGTGCACTAATTGCTCTGTCAGAAAGCCAGGCGGTAGCGGAAACGCTTCGTTGGGCGATGAGTAATGGCATATTTGTCATATCGTTGTGTCACGGACCTGCCGCTTTCCTCTCGCTCAGGCACGGTATAAATCCCCTTCATGGTTACTCGATATGTGCATTTCCGGACAGTGCGGATAGACAAACCCCCGATATCGGATATATGCCGGGACATCTAACATGGTATTTCGGAGAAAAACTGTGCGAAATGGGTATTAATATTGTTAATGTTGACATCACAGGTTCAGTTCACAAAGATCGTAACGTACTGACCGGCGACAGCCCTTTTGCCGCTAATTCTCTGGGGCGGCTCGCTGCTACAGAGTTACTGTCCGTTTATGCTGCTCAACAATGAACGTCTAGTGCCCCAAAACGCGGCGGCTATTCTGCCGCCGTCTTCATTTTGCTTCTCCCTAAACTTAAGCGGATCTGGCGTTAATCTGCCGCCTTCTGAGGCACAATATTCATACCTGTAAAATTAACATATAGGTTCTCAAGGCTCCCTGACAATGCGGCAAACAGCAGAGCCTTTCCGTCCGGGAGTTCATCACTGATCCCAAGCCACTTCAGTTGCTGCTGTTCAGGGGCGTCAGTTACGGCGAACACGCCAGATAGAATATTACGCAGTGGAGAGTAAGCAATTACGATTTTTTCGCGTTCACAGTCATCAGGGTTACAGGCTTTCATGACGTAATAGCGCTCTTCACGAATGGTCATTTCGAGAGTTGGATAATTCGATGCGTTACGGAGCACCCAAGTCGGCAGCTTATTCGCCTTCACCATCTGATGAAAACAGTTTCGCGTTGATGAATTGTTAGCGAGCATATTAATAGTTATGTTATCGTTGGCAGAAGTTCCTTCCGCTAACATCAATAATGAAACACCGATAAGGTTCCTGTACATGATAACCTCCTGTTCAGACATTTCTTTTTTTTAACTTCCGGGGAAGTCACGTTAGTAAACGTCTTATGTAAAGCATAACCACTTTTACGGGTTTTGAACGTATACCCAAGAACATGGAAAGAACGCCATTGTTTTAATAAAGTAAAGATTGAACATATCATGTACATATTTTGATTAATATATGCACTAAACCTTGTGAATATAAGAAGCCTCCCAACCCACTTAAAACATATCTGAAAAAACAATTTATCAATTACATTCTCCAGGAATTATCTGTAAGAGCCGCACTTAAAGAATACCTCCCCACATTATTTTATTTACAATCCCTACAACCCCACCCGCCCATCACTTCAAATATTTCCATAATAATAACAGAAACATAGCCAGATCATATGGAGATGCTTTGTTACTAAATAGGAAATACTTAATCGAAATTGATGAATATTCATTCAAAGCCCGTCTATATTTAATAATCAAAAGCAGTATGCATAATTACCTTGTAACTTGTCTGACCAGACCTGAAATGTTATGTTATAACAAATGCTTTGGAGGCATAAAGTTCAGGACGCAGAAGTAAGGATAAGGAGGTGTGTTATGCGTAGTTTGAAGTCACTAAATAGCCGATCAGTTATCTATCTCCTGTGTTTCTTTATGATCCCCGTACCACATAAAACGAATGCTCGTTCGTTTTATGTGAAGAACTACAGTCTGCCAAGCTATACCGAGTTTCACGGGAAAATTAAAAGTGGTGAATTTGATGAATACCATGTGTTTCTACAGAAGTCTCAGCCCCTCAGAATGGAGATATCCGATAAACGCTTTGAACTGAGTGTGACTGGCCCGGATCAAAGAGGAAGTAAGATAAACACCCGACTTGAGAAGAGTAATGTCTTCATCGCACCAGTATCCGGTATGTATAAAATTATTGTTAAAAGCACGCATCGGGATCAACAGTGTAATTGCTATGTATTGGCTATTAACTTTACGGATTGAGATGACGCATTATGTTTAAATGGAAAAATATATCTATTTTCTTAGCAGTAAAAATATCAGTATTTTACTGACGGATGACTACTACCTTTTTTATGGTTTAAAACAAATAACCGGCTTGCCTTTAGTTCATATGACATATGATGGAAACACTCATCCTCCCGCTATTATTAGAGGAAAAGGTAAGATCCGAGTGCTTATTGATGGCCGAATTTTCAAGGAAGGTAACTGGAGTGGTTTCAATAAACTACGCGAGTCGCTAAAAAAAGGTGCTGACTGGATCTGGCTTGATGTATCCGGACACGGACGTTTTTATCCTGAAGATTGCGAATATCATATTTATGCCAATCTAAGGGGAAATATGCATGACTCAATTATGTCCTTGTATCATGCCTATTTAAGACGCCGCATCACTATGATTTACCATCACTACCCGCGACTGACTGTCAAGGAGTTAGACATTCTTCAGAGTCTGCTTGATAACGACAGTATAGCTGAAATTCAAAAGAAATTTCGTCTTGGTGAAAAGACAGCTACCTGTTACCGAAGCAGGATTGTGCAAAAATTTGGTTGCCGAGGATACGGAATGTTTATGCAGTATTATGAACGAAACAAGGAAATCATTGACACAAAATGGAGGTATGAATGTAAGCAGTAATTATAATTTCTTTTAATAACGTTTTATGCCTGAAATCAAAGGAGCACTTTATGAAAAAAGCTGTAATTCTCTCCCTCTTCACTGCCGTCACATTATTTACTGCAGGATGCGCTAAACATACATACAGCATTGTCACACAGGACGGACGAACCATTATTAGTGAAGGAAAACCTAAAGAAACCAGTGCCGGATTAGTGGGGTATGTGGATGCGAATGGTGTAAAACAGCAGATTAACCGCGCAGAAGTGAAAGAAATCACCCAGATAAGGTAAGCTGATTTCTAGGTAGCAGTGTTTTACCGTCATCCAGGAGTGTAAAAAGATATACGCTCCTTAACTCGCTCTCCCGAAACGGGTACCTTAGTACCCGTTTCCTGTTCTTTGTCCTATGTTCAATTGCGCAGGCTCAGACTTTCTAATTCAGTTCAAGGCTATCGTTTCTTTCCTGAAGGTAGCCGTACAAATATAGGCAATTGATGAAGCCACTATACTGGATTCCAATACTTCATTCGTCAGTGAATTTCATCAAGCAAAGCTACATTTAACCTTTCTATGATGAGAAGGAGTTTGTTATGGGTAAACTTCATGCCACGCCTGACTCTTTGTAGACAGGTAACGTATGGCATGAATGCAGAATGGCGACATCAGCTTGGAATTAAGAGGTAACGGCCCCAAAAATGTTGCCTTATGGACCGGCATTTGTTATAGATGCCGGGAAATAACTCATATTTAACAAGCAGAAAAATAAGAAACAAAAAAACGTCGGGCAGGCATAACCCGACGTGGTACTCAAAAAGCAGGATTACATTTTAGCCATAGCCAGAGAATGACGTAATACCTGCAGGCAAGTTCCCAAGAGGTAGCAACTTATTAATGAAACTTAAAGACAATCACACACAGCAGCAAAAAGTCACTCAGTTATTTCAAGTTAAAAGCATCAGGATGGTTTTGAAGACTGCCGCTGAGAGCAGCAAAAAGAACCGTCCTACCATCTATCGAAATATCACTTCCTGAATTCAACCAAACCAGGTTTTGCTGATATCCCTCTTCGGATTGTTTTGAAAATACCGCTGACATGCTCTTGCTATCAGGTGAGTACAAGATCGCGATTTGTTCCGCTGCACAATCATGGGGTTTACAGGCAGAAACTACCTGATAGGCTTTATTGTCCAGGGTTACCTTCATCGCAGGTGTACTGGTACCGCCTTTCATCACCCAGTCTGGCAGGTTATGACCCTTCGACATGTTTTGGAATGCTTTGCTGGTTTTACTATCCGTCGCGAGACTGCTTACTGTCATCTCAGTTTGCGCATAGGCAGCGGTTGCAGTTAACAATGATAAGGTTGTCACGATTAGCTTAAGCATATGTTTCCCTCTAAAAGTAAAAGTTCCAGCTTAGGATAATGTCATAAAAAGAAAGTACTGCATTTGCACATATCTATGGTGAATGCAATCAACATAAATATCAATAAACAAAAAAAACCGACAAAACCTTCTTTTGAGTTTTTTCTGATATGCATTTCGTAACCCCCCCCAATAGTACCCCCAAAAACAACAAATAGCTTCAATCGTGCTGACATTAACCACCCACGAAGATAATCCTAAAGTCAGGGATTAAATTAACATTTTGCAGATATCGATATACCAGTCCGGCCAATGGAGGGTATAGATATAAATTCAACATGTAATCATTGCCCCCTAGAAATACCGAATTGGAGTTTATCTTGGGCTTAACTTAATTTCAGCATGCATCAAATTTGGTTTTCCAGGTTGCCTCTACCTTTCTTATGTATAGATATTGCACGAGAGATATCATCAAAGAACTCTCAGTTTCCGTTTTTACGCTTGAATCCCCTTTCCTCTTGCTAGGTTAATTCTATCAATACACTCTCTTAACAATTTGACTTGCTCAGGGGTGAGTTCAGATTCATCAATTGTGGCCAGAAGTGCGTTGAGGGAGCGCTCAATATCGTTTTTAGTCAGCCGTAAACAGATAACCTTAACCCAACGTGGCGAAAACCTGCTGAGGCCGATTGCTCTTGTGATGCATAGTTTCATGAGATGCCTCTTAACCGCCAGTAGTGGCGATTTGTAACTCGGTTATAACACACGTAGAGCAGACTTATGTGATTATGTCGCCATAGAAATTTCTTAGGGTCGTTTCGCTTGAGGACAATCAGGCTTTAAGTAAACATTTAAGTTGGTTTTCCAGCATGTCATACAAGCGCCTCGTCATTACCCGAAGCGGCTTATCACGTGAAGGTAGTTTTTACGGTAATACACAGGCTGGAATGTCATCTTTGTGCCAGGAGCGGAACTTGCTTACATCATGCTATGTTAGTTTGCTGGGAGCAGGTCAAAGATGTTCACCGCGCCTATGCTTCAGCAACACCTTCCAGAACTTTTCAAGGAATAGAAAAATGGCTCGTAAGTATGTTTATGGTGATAAACCAATCCGCACAACAACCGCTGAGATAGTTGAAAACGAGTTTGCTGGAAAGGCTACGGCTGCTCAGGTCGATGCAATTTTAAAGAAAAGATTTCCACATTACAAAGACAATACTTATTTGAATCTGATAGTTAACGCAGTTAACTGCAATCGTGGTCACTGGAGTTTTAACAGGACAGCCAGACGAACAGATGATGCCACCCATCGCCACCATGAATATGATCGACTTTTCAAGCGCGGAAACGTTTTCGAGGTCTATGATTCCGCACTTCATGGTGTGTTTGAAATCTATGAAGCTTCAGACGGCAAATGGCTAACACGTCCGGTTAAAAGTGAGTTTGAAAAGGCCATAGAAACAGCGTCTCAACTTACCTCAGAACAACGTAGAGAGAAGCTGGCTACAGCCAACACCACGCCAGAAAGGGTCATTATAAAGAGCTATACCTTCAAGCGTAATCCCCTCGTTGTAGCAGAGGTATTAGCCTTAGCTGGAGGTAAGTGTCAAAGCTGCCTACGTGACGCACCATTCAAGCGGGAAGATGGTAGACCGTATCTTGAAGTGCATCATGTGGAGTGGCTTGCTAACGGTGGAGAGGACTCTGTTGAAAATGCTATTGCACTCTGTCCGAACTGTCACCGCGAAGCACACTACGGCACGCTTGTGTTGAAGCCGACTAACAATAAGTAGTCTTCTTATAGCCCTCAACGTCTGCTCCTCGCTCATAGCAGACCTTGTGGCACTCCAGGCGGTCCGCTTTGTGCCAGCAGCGGACGTTGCGCGGTATGTTAGTTATGATACGAAATGTTTGCGTAAGATTTTTTCTAATAGTGAAAAAATTATTGTGACCCTTTTTGGAGTAATCGTCTGATAAGGCCGATATAAATAAAATTGCCATTTCTCCTGTCGCAGTTCTGGCAGGGGTTTTATGAGTTGACCATTTGCTAAGTACTCTCTACAGATAAAATCGCTGGACTGTACAACCGTTTTGCCAGCCAAAGCGGCCTGAATTTCTGCGTATGGGTCCGTAGTATAAAATTCAATATGACGAGGGACAAAGGTATTCACTGCGTCACTCATAAATTCAAAGATTTTTCCCGTTTCAGGATTAAGTAAACCACTGAATGGATAACGTTGCCGAAGATCTTCTAAATCCGTTGGAGCTCCCAGGCGCGCAACGAGTTCTGGGGATGCTACCAAAATATGTTCCACCTGCGTGATATTTTTAATGATAAAGTTTGGATTAGGTTCTCGCCCGACGCGTATACCTATATCGATACGATGCTCGACAGTATCAAGTTTCATCATGTCTAAACGCCAGTCGATAAATAATTCAGGATATGGGCGTAGCGCAGTCAATAGTTCATATAATACTTGTTCATGCTTTGGAAATCGAAGCGACGTGATACGGACAATGCCCTTCATTTCATTATCATCTTTCGCCGTCTGAAATAGTTTTTCCGAATCCTCAAGCAGTCGCCTGGCTTGAGGTAAAAAAAGCTCACCGAAGCTTGTGAGAAAGATCGAGCGAGTATTGCGTCTGAAAAGGGGTTCATCAAGCTGTTTCTCCAGCTCAGCGATTGTTCGTGTTACAACCGATGGTGAAACCGAAAGCTTTATAGAGGCTTCGCGGAAGTTGAGGGTCTCAGCGGCGATGATAAAAAACTTCAGAGCATCAAGTTTGTTCATGATTGTTGTGAAAGTTGCAATAATGTTTTTTGATATTAGCAATTAATTTGCAATTATTCCAGTCGTATAATCAAACCATCAAACAAGTAATCTATCGTATCCTTTTATCAGAACTTTGAAGAGTAATTTATGGCAATACAACCAGTAGAATTAAACAAAGCCTATCGTTTATTGCAGGTCGGGCCAACGACGATGATATCGGCTAAAAATAATGGTATTGAAAATGTCATGGCAGCTGCCTGGGTGGGATTAGTAGGCAATAACAAAGTGATGGCTTTTATAGGTCCACAGGCATTTACACGCGGCCTTGTCGAAAAAAGTGGATATTACGTTGTCCAGGTCCCAGTAGTAAATCAGATGGAAATGGTTTTATATGCAGGCGGTCACAGTTATTCTGACACACCCGAAAAAAACAATAAAATCCCACTTTTTTATCAGAAAGAGTTTGATCTGCCTTTAGTTGTAGGTTGCGCTGGCTGGCTAGTCTGTAAGGTTATACCCAATGAAGAAAATGAAAAGCAGCACAACTTGTTCATGGGGGAAATTGTCGGAGCATGGAGTGATGACCGCGTTTTCAGGAATGGGCACTGGATTTTTGATGATGCGCCTGATGAACTACGTACTGTCCATTACGTAGCTGGCGGACAGTTTTACGCCATTGGCAAAGGTACAAAATTTAATTATGGTCCGGGAAAAGACTAATCCTTACTTCTGTATAAATGTAGCCATAGAAAATGGCTACATAGAGGTAAGAACACCAAAATCAACCCATTAAAGATGTCCGCTCTTCGCTCATAGCGGACCATTTCTTTCCTATGCCCTTCCTTCAGCCTTCATCCGCTCATATTTTGCTTTTAGGAGCTCCGCTGGTGTTGGCCCCCTCGGAGCCACTGGAGCTTCCAGCGACCGTCGAACAGGCGGAATCGGCTTACAGGCCAGCACTCGCTTCTCCCATACATCCAGAATGTCGCTGGCTTCGCGCTCTAGTTCTTTGTGGCTCAACTGGCCATCAGTTCCGCGGCGGCGCAGCTCAATGCAGATGTGGTAAAAAACCGGCTTTGGCCACGGATACTCCTCACTACTCGGGTAGCGGAACACCAGCTTGCGCCACTTCCAGTATTCAGCCATTACGTCAGCGGTGGTGATCCCCAGCACGCTGCGCCCTTCCCTGCACCACTTGATGAACTGGCCTGGCGAAGGCAGAAAGGGACGATCCTGGCGCCGCACCATACGCATACCGGCTTCAACTTGCGCCAGGGTGGTGATCCCGTTTTCTTTGAAGGCCAGCACCCACTGACGGCGGATCTCGTTCACGTCTTCCTGGCTGCGATTAACCAGGCTTGCCGGGAACGCGGCCGCCAGCTGTACGAACAGCCCGTTGATAATCTGAGCCACCTGCTGCGTTTGTTCGCGTTCGGTGTACTGCTCAGGCATGTTGTGCGCTACCCGGCGAGCCTGTTCCCGGTCAAAATCGCGAATGCTCTCTGCGAGGTTTTTCATTCCAGCACCCCGTCAATCCAGTCGGTGTTATGCAGGTCAATGCCGCCCCGGGATGGCTTTGCCGTTCCGGTTGCACGCAGCCGCTTGGTGGTGAGCTGATCCCACTGTTTGCGCAGACTCGAGGGACTCAGGATGTTGTCTTTCCAGAACTCATCCCGGTTGGCCCACTGGAACAGGTCACAGATTTCGTAGTGCGTGCGCTTGTCCTGGACACGCATCAGCCTGATGGTGTTTGCCCATTCAGCCCAGTTGGGTTCCGATAGCGATGCGTTGACGGTGAGAAGCCTGTCGTAAATCCAGCGAGCGGCCTTGAGGTCGTCAGCGGATCCCCATGATTTACCTGCCGGGGTGTATATCCCGGCGGCGGCTTCTGGGTGGCGTGAGAGAAACTTTTGAGTTTTCTGGTTTCGGGATTCGTCAGAATTCCGAGACGAGGATCTTTTAATATTGTTCTTGTTATAGTCTTGGGTGTCTACCGTTTCCGGGAAGGTTTTTCCCGTTTTCGGTAACACTTTTCCCGATTTCGGGAAGACTTTTCCCGTTTTCGGTTTGTCTAAAATCCAGGCTGAAAGGTCAGTATTTATACCGACAGTTTTCATCACGCCCTGCTTCTGACTGAAGATAATTTTGCGTTCTGCGAGTGACTTGAGCGCATCAGAAACATGCGAATCACTCAGCCCTGTAAGCTCGGCGATAACAGTGTTCGTAACGCGGTCTTGTTTCTTGTTCCAGCCGTAGGTAAGCCAGATCACCGCCTCAAAACACTGCCACTCCCGGCCTGACATTCTCAGACGAGGTTTTAGCTGTTGGATCTCGTTAGCGACCTTGGTATACCCATTCGACAGGTCGGCCATACGACCTCCCGGTTGTTCGGTTCTGTGGGGGAAATTGATAATTTCAGCTGTGTTTGACATACTTAGCTCCGCAATCACACTCCGTTTTTGCACCTGAAAGTCGGTTCTGTTCGCGCAGACCGGCTTTCGCCTTTTCTGAAGTCTTCACATTGCCCCCAGCATGGTTGTGACCATCGCCAGCAGCGGTGCCGTAAGGTCAGGATCGACTCTGAACATTTCGAAAATCCCCTCGCCTAACTCCTTCAGCTTTTCCTTCTTCGGTGCATCGAGCATCAGAGCCTGCTTCGCCTCACAGACCTCTTTTTCTAATCTGGCCATGCGATACGCAAACGAGTCGTTCTTCACGACGCGGTCGCGGTATCGAATCGGTAATACAGACATGATCGCGGGCACCAGTTGTTCGATGTTCTTTCGGTACGATGCGGAGTCTTCTTTGTTGTCGAGCCAGCGGAACAGCTTCACGTTCCAAACATCTGCCTTGCCAGACACATCCACGCCAGCAAGTTGGCGTTCTTCCGCCGCTTCCTGGATTTGAAGTGCAACAGCTACGCGCCCTTCTGCCGCCGCCCAAGCTCGTACCGCTGAGCAGATATCGCGATGATCGATATCCTTCACTGCCGATTCGCTTTGATGACACTGGAATATCAGTCGATTGGAGGAAGCTCTGCTACTCTGTTGAAATGAAACAGTTTGCATTGTTAAGGCTCCTGTTTAGGTAAACCGTCTGTGGGATTTGGGTAAAGATCGGGGCGTAGTTCGTGTGGAGTTACGCCGGTTGCTTCAAATACCTGTAAAACCCTCTCAGCAGGCAATCCGTGTCGTCTCCATAGTGAGACTGCCATCTTAGATACACCAACCAATGTGCCTAATGCTTGCGCAGAGCCAGATTGGAGAATTGCATTTTCAATACCTGTCATAGGACCTCCTTAAATGGATGAAGTAAAGCATCAATTTACCATAGAGTCAATCCACAACTGCCTATGCACTGGTAAAGCTATTGTTTACAATCAATACATGAACAAAAAAGATCCTAACGAGAGCCTGATATCAAGGCTGACTGAATTAAACAACAAAGGCTTCTCGAAAACGGAGATGGCCAAAGTAGCCAATGTCAGCAAACAGGCAGTAACTGGATGGTTTCGAACTGGCAAGATTAGTAAAGAGTCAGCACTAGCAATCGCTGATGCTGCCGGCGTTTCTGTACCATGGCTTCTTGGTGAAAATGTCGGCGAAAAGGATGGACTTAAGCCAGATGAGCAGCGTCTTTTAGAACTCTATCGACAACTTCCTGAAGACGAGCAACAGAATATGTTGCGCATCTTCGTTCTTCGCCTTAAGGAGTTGGATGAACTTTATGAGAAATACATGAAAGGGCGTATTCGCTCCCAAGAAGAATGAGCCGCTTAGAAAATCGTTAACTTCTTTTTCACTCAGTACTTTCATTTAAGAATTTGAATTTTTTCCTGAGTTTCAGACACACAAACAGCACTACAATAAGTAAGGAAATCAGATGGATAATGGTAATTTCCCAACTATTGGACAGCAGCAGAATTTAGAACTATTCCCTGTTAAAGAAATTGAAGTGGATGGCATCCAGATGGGGGTTCTTAACAACGGAACTCCTTATTTAACTATGCGTGGCCTATCCCGACTGTGCGGCGTTGATTCGGCGACGATGGTACGATTCACAACCAACTGGCAAGAGGAACGAACAAAGCCAAGAGGTAAAAAGATTGATGCCATCCTTCAATCTAAAGGATTGTTTTTAGATAAATTATATACAACCGTTGTTAGTCAAGGCACTGAAACGCACGCTTACCCTGACACGGTTTGCATGGCAATCTTGGAGTATTATGCCTTTGAAGCGGCAAAGAACGGATTGTTTGATAGTACAACCGCCCAACAAAATTACCGAGCACTTGCGGAAAGTACACTAAGACGCTTCATTTTCTTAAGTGTCGGTATTGATCCTGAAAACCCTCTACGTGGTGCACTAGAGTGTTTTCATGAACGGCTCCTCATGAATGATCAGATACCTTTAGGTTTCTTTTCAGTATTCAGAGAGATGGCTGATTTGTCGCTGCGAATGGTTAGGCAAAACTTTAACTTTGGGCCCGGGGCAATACCTGACATAAGTGTGGGTATGCTATGGTCTAAACATTGGGTCGCATCAAATTTTGACGCCAAGTATGGACCAAGAATAAAACACCCACATGTATATCCTGACTGGTTCCCTCAAGCAAAAGCTGGACCGGTTGAAGCATGGATTTATCCCGACGATGCGTTGGGTGAATTCAGACGATGGATGCAAAACGAATACATTCAGAACCGATTAACACCTTATCTTTTGAAAAAAGTCAGCGACGGCACCTTGCCTCAAATCGACGCCCCTAAAATTATTGAGGCGTTACGTAAGCCAGAATTACCCAAACCGCATTGAAGAAGAACCCCCGGCTATCTAGCCGGGTTTTTTATTACCAAAACAGCCTCCCTTACCGATTAACATTTTATCTCTCACTTCTTTTTGCCAACTCCCACTCTCTCAGCTGGTTTGTTCACTCGAGCGATCACCAATTTTTTTAATCCAAAACCAGAAGTAAAGCATTGATGTACTTTTTGATACTTAATCACTTGACCTATTAGTAAAGCAATGTTTTACTAAATGCATTAAGTCGCACTACGAACCACCAAGGCAGGACGCCCACGAAGTAGCCGCCGACGGCATACGAATAGTCGGATGAGGTGGAGAGATTAACGCGCATCAGGTTTAAACGTTCCGCTGGCCGGCGATAAGGCAAACGAGGGTGAGAATGATTGATTTCGCACGCAAACCAGGACGGCAACAGGCCGTGAAACTGAACCTCTTCGAGGTGATTCTTCGCCGCCTGTGCTACCTGCTGGCGCAAAAGGGGAATCCAGATGTGTAACTCAACGAAATGCGGGTACTGCGGCAATCCAGTTAAACCGGAGAAAGTAGTCAAAAGTACCCTTCTCTATCGCAACGGCGCACACCTAGCGCGCAAAGAAAAAGAATACTGTTCTGAACGTTGTGCTTCGTACGACCAGATGGCGCACGAGGCATAACGTAAAAGCCGCGCAAGGCGGCCCGTACGTCCGGTGCTCCCGACCAAAGTTACACCGGAAAACAACTTAAAAAACCAAAGTTCACCCAATGGGCGCTATCTCTGGCCCGGGGATCTTACATCCAAAAAAGAGGATCTCACATGGAATTTTTCTATGTAGTTAAGGCTACGCAGAAATCAGGCAAAGAAGATGCAGTGATTTGGTTCACTGCTAGATCAGAAGCCCGTGCCAATCTGCAGCTCGATGTTGAGCTGGAAGATGCCGGTATTGAAACCGGCCGCGGTAAGGATTACGCCAAACCGGTTCGCACCGATTTCCCGGTTTATAACGACCTGCCGGAAGAAAGCACCGTGGATTACACATGGTGCAAGCGCTACGAACTCCAGGACGATGGACGCACCTGGCTGCCAAAGGCTGGCGCTGAGTCGGCTGGACCCGCGGACAAAACTCCCGCACCGGAAACGTCCGTTAATGTCGAAACTACCGTCGAGAGTGTCCCGCTTGAAAACCGCACTCCAGCGGTCCGTTTTGCCGTCCACCTGACCAGCGACAAATACCAGTCACACATCTCTAAAGAGCAGCAGTTGGCTGCCAGCGAAATGTCTCTTGATGAAGGCAACACTTATCTCCGGAACCTGCTGCTGGCGAAGAACGACATCCCTGAAGTTGACGAACTCAGCCTGAATGCTGAGTGGAAGATGATCCAAGCTGTTAAACAGGTATTCGCGCCAGATGAAACGCACGAAGCTGAAGTTATCGCTGCATTCATGGCTGACTGGGCGAGAGCAGATGCCAGCGATCGCAATCAGTTGATTGAAGCGTGGAGAAGCGGAAAGCTTACACTTCTCAAATCAGATATCGCCAACGAGATCGGTGTTACAACCGGTCAGGATCCAGAACCTGAAAACGGTATTCAGATTGACGAGAATGATGACGAAACCACACGTTATCCAGTCGTTCGTATGCCATTCCGCAAGCAGCTACTCGCCCAGTTCACCGCCGACGAACTGCGTCACCACTTAACCCGCGAAGAATACGAAGGTATCAGCGCGCTGGAGATGGACACTGACAACAGCTATGTCCAGAACCTGCTGCTGGCGGCAGAAAACTGCGAAGAGGTTAAGGGTTACGACACCAAAGACCTGTGGCGCTATACCGACGCCATTCGCAAGGTGTTCAGCCAAGAAAAGCGTCACGAACTCGCTTTGATTCTCCGATTCACCAGAATCTGGGCAGCGACTGATTATATTGACCGCGGCATTCTCGTTCGCGAATGGGCTGCAGGTAATCGAATCAGTAATGTTCAGCGCACTGACTCCTGTACCAATGCAGACGGCGGCTATGTAACGGATCGCGGCGAAGGCGCGCATCACACTCTAGATACTCTCGATCTGGAGATCGCATGTGCCCTACTGCCTATGGACTTCCACCACTTCGAAATTCCTTCGAGCGTGTTACGACGTGCCAAAGAAATCGTGGCTAAGAAAGAAGAGCCATGGAAATCATGGAGCGCCATCCTGCGTAATCAGCCCGGCGTACTGGCGGTGAATCGTGCGGCAATCTTCAATCTGATCCGCATCGCACCAGAGAACATTCACCACACGCCAGCGGCTCATCTTGAATTTGTGAATAAAACCATGACGGCTGAGTTTAACTCTGCTGTGGAGTTACTGCCGTTACCAGCTCCTTCTGTTGAGACCGAAGCCCAAGTTGAACAACCGAAGGTTGCAAATCACGGCAGCGGCATGTTCTCCATTGAAGGCCTGATGGGTGGAAAAACCGATCCAGTCATCAATACCACCTCAAATGAAGTCGAAAAAACGGAAAACACAGCGGAGACCACCAGCGATGTGCAGATGGAAACGGCTAAGCCAGAGAAAGACGAAGATGTTGGTTCGGTACCACCGGGCGAAAGCACTGATGCAGCTAATTCGCAGACAGATTCCGTAGAAGCAGACCAGTTGCAGGAAACAACAATTGACGTTCAGGAATCGAACCCAGAAGTGGAGTTCCCTGCAGACTTCGAACCTGGCCGATACGAAGGCCTACCGAATGACGTTTATCACGCAGCGAACGGCATTAGCTCAACCCAGGTGAAAGATGCCCGCGTCAGCCTGATGTACTTCAACGCGCGCCATGTGGCTAAAACTATCCCGCGCACAGCATCCAAAGTGCTGGACATGGGAAATCTGGTGCACGCCCTTGCACTGCAGCCGGAAAACCTCGAAGCAGAATTCAGCGTAGAACCTGAGATCCCAGAGGGTGCTTTCACCACCACCGCAACCCTGCGCGAGTTCATTGACGCGTACAACGCCAGCCTGCCGGCGCTGCTGAGCGCCGACGAGATTAAAGCGTTGCTTGAAGAACATAACGCATCCCTTCCCGCTCAAGTGCCGCTTGGCGGCAGCCTGGAAGAAACGGCTCAAAGCTATATGGCTCTCCCTGCTGAGTACCAGCGTATTGAAGAAGGCCAGAAGCAAACGGCAACGGCAATGAAGGCATGCATCAAAGAGTACAACGCCACTCTGCCGTCGCCGGTTAAAACCAGCGGTAGCCGTGATGCGCTTCTTGAGCAATTAGCAATTATCAATCCAGACCTGGTGGCGCAAGAAGCGCAGAAACCAACGCCGCTGAAAGTGACTGGTACCAAAGCAGACATGATCCAGGCAGTTAAATCAGTTAAGCCCGATGCCGTGTTCGCAGACGAGCTGCTGGATGCCTGGCGCGACAACCCTGGCGAAAAGATTCTGGTTACCCGCCAGCAACTGGCCACAGCGCGGGCAATTCAGTCTGCACTCCTGGCGCATCCGACCGCTGGCATGCTGCTGACACATCCAAGCCGCGCCGTTGAAGTGAGCTACTTCGGTTTTGACGACGAAACAGGTTTAGAAGTGCGTGTACGCCCTGACCTCGAGATTGAACTGGACGGCGTGCGCATCGGTGCTGACCTGAAAACCATCAGCATGTGGAATGTGAAGCAAGAAAGCCTACGCGCCAGACTGCACCGGGAAATCATTGACCGGGACTACCACCTCAGCGCGGCTATGTATTGCGAGACCGCGGCGCTGGACCAGTTCTTCTGGATTTTCGTCAACAAAGACGAGAACTACCACTGGATCGCCATCATTGAGGCCTCCACCGAACTGCTGGAACTGGGCATGCTGGAGTACCGCAAAACGATGCGCGCCATCGCAACCGGATTCGACACGGGCGAATGGCCAGCGCCGATCACTACCGATTACACCGATGAACTGAACGACTTCGACCTGCGCCGCCTCGAAGCGCTGCGCG
>Ga0207713_1000229_pt1 | contig 75343 bp, 66 predicted proteins | sample KBSS64metaG_FD_184404 | JGI IMG/M metagenome (GOLD analysis project Ga0207713, IMG submission 184404) | Switchgrass rhizosphere microbial communities from Kellogg Biological Station, Michigan, USA - KBS S6-4 metaG (SPAdes) (version 2) | ecosystem: Host-associated > Plants > Roots > Rhizosphere >...
GGAGCCTTCGATCAAGCCGGTGCGCAAGGTGCCGGTGTTTAATACCGGGCCGCGTAAGAAGAAGTGATTTTGCGGGGTGGCTGATGGCCTAATCGGGGGCAAGCCCCCTCCCACATTTTTGATCTGTGAATACATTCAAACTGTGGGAGGGGGCTTGCCCCCGATGGCGGCTTTGAATCCACCGCAGATCTCAGCGGTTGAGCCACTCCAACATCCCCCGCCCAGCCGCTCTGCCACTGGCAAAACACCCCGTCAGCAAATACCCGCCGGTCGGCGCTTCCCAGTCCAGCATCTCCCCCGCACAAAACACCCCCGGCAATTGCTTGAGCATCAGCCGCTCATCCAACGCTTCAAAGGGCACGCCGCCTGCGGTGCTGATGGCTTCATCCATCGGCCGTGTCTTCACCACTGTCAGCGGCAACGCCTTGATAGCCACCGCCAATTGCGCCGGGTCATTGAAGTGTTCGGCGGGTGCCAACTCTCGCAACAGCGCCGCCTTGACCCCATCCAAACTCAATTGGCTGTGCAAATGCTTGCTCATCGAGCGCGAACCTCGCGGCTTGGTCAAGGCGGCCTGGACCTTGTCCAATGGCTTGCTCGGCAGCAAATCGATATGCACTGTCGCCGAGCCATTACGGTTGATCGCCGCACGAATCGGCGCCGACAGCGCGTAGATCAAACTGCCCTCGATACCGGTGGCGGTGATCACGCATTCGCCGAGTCGCGGCTTGTCATCCCCCAGCCCAATGGCGACGTTTTTCAGCGGTGCGCCGGCGAATTTGCTGACCATCAAGTCGCTCCAGGCCGACACCTCGAAGCCGCAATTGCTGGGTTGCAGGGCCACGCAAGGCACGCCTTTATCCTCCAGCAGCTTGAGCCAGGCGCCGTCGGAGCCCAGGCGCGACCAACTGCCGCCGCCCAAGGCCAAGAGCACGGCATCGCTGTGGACAACTTTTTCGCCGTCCGGGCTGTGGATAAGTAAATCACCCTCGGCATTCCAGCCCACCCAACGGTGCCGGGTGTGGATAACCACGCCCTGGTCGCGCAGGCGCTTGAGCCAGGCACGTAGCAGTGGGGCGGCTTTCATATCCGTGGGAAACACGCGGCCGGAAGTGCCGATAAAGGTCTGGATACCCAGGCCATGAATCCATTCGCACAACGCTTCGGCATCAAACCCACGCAGCAACGCTGCCATTTGCGGGGCACGCTCGGCATAGCGCGCCACAAAGGCCGGGTACGCCTCGGAATGGGTGATGTTCATGCCGCCCACGCCCGCCAGCAGGAACTTGCGCCCCACCGACGGCATGCCGTCGTACAGGTCTACCCGCACCCCGGCCAGGCTCAAGACTTCGGCGGCCATCAGCCCGGCAGGGCCGCCGCCGATGATGGAGACGTGTCGAGAGGAAATATCGGACATGGGCAGGGCTACGATCGCGGAAATAAGCCGAGCATTCTACCCGAGGCGCGCGGCGTTGCCTGATCAAAAAATGTACAGCTTCCTACAGGCTAGACAGCTACGGGCTCTTAGACGCTTACGCTCAAGTTATCCACAGGCCGTTCCACAGGCATTGTGGGTAACGCCCACACTTCAATGACACCCTGATGACGTCCACACCCGCTGCGCGCTGTGGTGCAGGATGCCGTGGCGGCGGGCCAGGGCCTGGCGATCCTTGCTGTAGCCGCCACCGATCACGCCCATCACCGGGATGTCGCGGCCCAGGCAATGGCGCATCACGCTTTCATCGCGGGCGGCCACGCCTGCGTCTGTCAGCTTGAGGTAACCGAGGGCGTCATCCTTGTGCACATCGACGCCGGCGTCGTACAGCACCAGGTCCGGTTGGTAGAGCGGCAGCAGGTAGTTGAGGGCGTCGTCCACCACCGTGAGGTAGTCGGCATCGCCCATGCCCATGGGCAGCGGGATGTCCCAATCGCTCTGGGCTTTGCGCGCAGGGAAGTTCTTTTCGCAGTGCAGGGACACAGTGATCGCCTCCGGCGTGTCGTGGAGGATGCGCGCGGTGCCGTCGCCCTGGTGCACGTCGCAGTCGAAGATCAGCACGCGGTTGACCCGGCCGCTGGCCAGCAGGTAATGGCTGATCACCGCCAGGTCATTGAAGATGCAAAAGCCCGCCGGGTAGTCGTAGTGGGCGTGGTGGGTACCGCCCGCCAGGTGGCAGGCCAGGCCATGTTCCAGCGCCTGCTCCGCCGCCAGGATCGAGCCGCCGACCGCGCGCACGGTGCGCCGGGCCAGGGCTTCGCTCCAGGGCAGGCCAAGACGCCGTTGGTCTTCGCGGGACAACTCGCCGCTCATGTAGCGTTCGATATACCCAGGTTCATGGGCGAGGGCCAGAATCTCCGCCGGGCACAGCGACGGGCGCAGCAATTGGCTGTCTTCGGTCAGGCCGCTGGCCACCAGGTGGTCACGCAGCAGGCGGAACTTGTCCATGGGGAACCGGTGGTCTGCCGGGAACTCAGGGCTGTAGTCATCGTGGTAGATCAATGGCAAAGGCATGGGATTTTCTGACGGGGATCTGCGAAGGATCTTAACAGCGCTGTACACTCACGCACATGGCAAGGGGAGGGGACCCATGGAGGAGATATTGCAATTGGAAAGCGCGCGCCTGGTCATGCGCCAATGGCGCGATGCCGACCTGACGGAATTTGCGCGCATGTGCGCCGACCCGCAGGTGATGCGCTATTTCCCGGCCAGATTGAGTCACCTGGAAAGTGCCGCCCTGATCGGCCGGATTCGCGGCCACTTCGCCGAATACGGTTTTGGCCAGTGGGCCCTGCAACGTAAGGACACCGGTGAGTTCATCGGCCTGACCGGGTTGCAGAACGTCAGCTTCGAAGCGGACTTTACCCCGGCGGTGGAAATCTGCTGGCGCCTGGCCCGTGAGCATTGGGGCCTGGGTTATGCCAGCGAGGCGGCCTGGACCGCGCTGCGCTGTGGTTTCGACCGTTTGCAGTTGGACGAAATCGTCGCTTTCACCACTCAAGCCAATCTGCCATCACAAAAAGTCATGCAGGCCATCGGTATGCATTACGATCCCCAGGCAGATTTTGCACACCCCAAGGTCGCAGCCGATGACCCGCTGCGCCCCCACGTTTTGTACCGCATCACCCGCGCCCAATGGTTGGACACGCTGCACGGATAAGCAGCCCGGAATGCCCTCTCGATTGTTGTAGGAGTTGCTCTATGAGCCAAGTATTGGAAGATCTGGTGGACTTGCTGACCCTGGAGCCGATCGAGGAAAACCTCTTTCGCGGCCGCAGCCAGGACCTGGGTTTTCGCCAACTGTTCGGTGGCCAGGTGCTCGGCCAGTCGCTGTCGGCCGCCAGCCAGACCGTCGAAGAAGCGCGACATGTGCATTCCCTGCATGGCTATTTCCTGCGCCCCGGCGATGCGAAGTTGCCGGTGGTGTATTCGGTGGACCGTGTACGCGATGGCGGCAGTTTCAGCACCCGCCGCGTGACGGCGATCCAGAAGGGCCACCCGATCTTCACCTGCAGCGCTTCGTTCCAGTACGACGAGGCCGGCTTCGAGCACCAGACCACCATGCCCGTGGTGGTTGGCCCGGAAAACCTGCCGTCGGAGCTGGAACTGACCCAGCAGCGCGCGCACCTGATCCCCGAGCATATGCGCGACAAGCTGCTGTGCCCCAAGCCCATCGAAGTGCGCCCGGTCACCGAAAAAGACCCGTTCAACCCGCAGCCGTCCGACCCGGTCAAGTACGTGTGGTTTCGCGCCGATGGTGCCCTGGCGGATACGCCGGCGCTGCACAAATACCTGCTGGCCTACGCCTCGGACTTCGGCCTGCTGACCACCTCGTTGCTGCCCCACGGCAAGACCGTGTGGCAGAAAGACATGCAGGTCGCCAGCCTCGACCACGCGTTGTGGTTCCACGCCGACCTGCGTGCCGATGACTGGTTGCTGTACGCCATGGACAGCCCATGGGCCGGCAATTCCCGTGGGTTCTCCCGCGGCAGCGTGTACAACCGCGCTGGGCAACTGGTGGCGTCGGTGACCCAGGAAGGCTTGATTCGCCATCGCAAGGATTGGGCATGAGCCTGACGGACGTTAAGCACTGGGTGTTCGACATGGACGGCACCCTGACGGTGGCGGTGCATGACTTTGCGGCGATTCGCGTGGCCCTGGACATTCCCCCCGAGGACGACATCCTCACTCACCTTGCCGCATTACCGGCGGACATCGCAGCGGCCAAGCACGCCTGGCTGCTGGAACATGAGCGCGAGCTGGCGCTGGGCTCCGTCGCGGCGGACGGTGCGGTGGAACTGGTGCGCGAGCTGGCCGGGCGCGGTTACCGCCTGGGCATTTTGACCCGCAATGCGCGGGAGTTGGCGCATATCACCCTGGACGCGATTGGCCTGGCGGACTGCTTTTCCGTGGACGATGTGCTGGGGCGCGACGATGCGCCGCCCAAGCCCGATCCGGGTGGGTTGTTGAAATTGGCGGCGGCGTGGGATGTATCGCCGAGCGAGATGGTGATGGTCGGCGATTACCGTTTTGACCTGGACTGCGGCCGGGCGGCAGGGGCGCGGACGGTGTTGGTCAACCTGCCGGAGAACCCGTGGCCGGAGCTGGCGGATTGGCATGCTGCAGACTGCGCTGCATTGCGCCGGATGATCCAGCTCCCATATTTTGAGACTGTTTCGTCAGGTATTACTGAGTGAACAATACCTTCTGGCCCTCGGGCGACGTAAACATCCCATCCCCGTCATGCCCCACCCCCGGCACTTCCACCAGCGTCTGGCGCAATTGCGGATGGCGCTGTTTGAGGTAGTCAAAGTAGTTGTGCCCACGAATCAGCCGATACGCGCCCTGGGTCTCGGCTTCGCAGCTTTTATCCAGCGCCGGGTGGTTCGGGTCGGTGTCCTGCTGGCCCAGCAGGTAAGTGATGGTGCGTGATACGTAGGCTTGTTCCAGCTGCTCGGCGCTTTGGCCGTTGGCGTAGGCCGGCAGGTGCTGCATGCCGTACTTCCAGGTGTTGAAGCCCGGGCAACTGGCGGTCTCGAACTTCACCGGCCGCTGTGGGCTGAAGTAGGCATAGGACGAGGGGTTGGCCACCACATAGCGCAGGCGGATGCCCTCGGTTTGCAGGGCCGGGTGCGCGTGGCCGGTGAGGGCGAAGCGCTGCACCACCTGGCCACCGCCGGAGTGACCGGCGACCACGATTTCCTTCAGCGCCGGGAACAGCGTGCGGTTGCCCAGGTGCTTGATGATCTGGTCGAGGGCGCCGAAAGAGCTGATCTGGCCTGGGCCGGTGGAGGCATCGCCGGCCATCCAGTCATTGCCCTTCCAGCGTAGCAACTGATTGTCCAGATGGTTGCGCTTCACGTCGGCCCCATTGAGAAACTGCGGTGCGATTACCAATGTGGTGGGGCCAACGCCTGCGTGTTCGGCGGCATCCATTCCGCTTTGCAGGTAGGTCTGCGCATTACGCAGGCGCCCGTGCACGATGATCAACGCGCGGGTGACGTCGGGCAGTGGCTGGCGCCAGTCCTGGCTCAGCCCGAGGCTGAGATCGCCGGCCTCCAGATGAAAACGCTCGGGGCTGACCACCTTGACGCCCTGCTCGGCGGCCCAGGCGGATGACGAGATGAGCAACAGGCCCAACAGCAGTCCCAATCGTTGATTCATTTATAGGCTCTTGGCAGCGAACGTGTCGCATTGAGTGATCTGGCCCTGGGCGAAGCCGGTCTTGAACCAGCGCACCCGCTGTGCCGAGGTGCCGTGGGTAAACGAGTCCGGCACCACGCGCCCCTGGCCCTGTTGCTGCAAACGGTCATCGCCGATGGCGTTGGCGGCGTTCAGTGCTTCTTCAATATCGCCAGGCTCCAGCCAGTTCAGGCGCTTTTGCGCACGGTTGGCCCACACACCGGCGAAGCAGTCGGCTTGCAGCTCCTGGCGCACCAGCAGGCCACCGTCACCTTGCATTTGTCGGCCTTGCTGGCGTGCGGCCTGGATCTTCGACGAAATGCCCAGCAATGTTTGTACGTGGTGCCCGACTTCGTGGGCGATCACATAGGCCTGGGCGAAATCGCCGGCCGCCTGGAAGCGTTGGGACATTTCCCGGAAGAAATCCAGGTCCAGATAGACCTGCTGATCAGCCGGGCAATAGAACGGGCCGCTGGCCGAGGTGGCGCCACCGCAGGCGGAATTGACCCGGCCACGGAACAGAATCAGCTTCGGGTTCTTGTAGGCCAGGCCGTTTTCCTGGAACACCTGGCCCCAGGTGTCTTCGGTATCGCCCAGCACCGCGCGTACGAAGTCGGCCTGCTCATCGTTGGCCGGCGGTGCCTGGCGCGACTGCGTGCTCACCGAGGGCGCCTGTTCCATCTGGCCGGTCAACTGGCCGAGGATCTGCATCGGGTCCTGGCCGGTCAGCCAGCCGATGCCGACGATCAGCACAATCGCGGTCAGGCTCAGGCCCTTGCCGCCGCCAAAGCGCATCCCGCCACCGCCGCCGCCACTGTCATCGCGGGCATCCACCACGTTGTCGCTGCGTCGGCCTTTTTTCCATAGCATGGGGCAATCCTCTGTGTGCTAACCGTGATTGAGTATGGTCGGTATTAACGGCAATAGCCTTCGCCGGTGGCGACGATCAGGCAGTCTTTTTTGTCCGCCAGCCATTTCAGCCCGGTCGCTTCTCCGTCGCCGGCGCGTAGGAGTTGCGGGCCGTCCGGACGGGTGAAGGCGATGCCGTCTTCGGCCGCTTCACCCTTGAAGGTGCCCGAGTCGTCGGCGTCGAGGCCGTATTGCATGGTCAGGAGGTAATGGCCACGGCCGACGCTGTCGTCCTTGGCGATGGTCAGGTGCAGGCCTTCGACGCCGATCCATTTGCCGACCCATTTATCCGTGGGCGGGGTTTCGGGTACCAGGGTGGCCTGCACGGAAGGCGGCGCAGGTTTGGGCGCCGGCGTGGACGCCTGGTCGCAGGCGGTCAGCAGGGCAAGGGCAGAAAGAACAAAGAGGAATTTTTTCATAGCAACGAGGCCTTGGTTAAAAAGTATGCAATGCGCAGGCTAAGGTGCTGCGTTGGACTCGAATCCGGTGATTTAGTGCGCTGTTCGCCCGGTGTTTGGTTATGCTCTTGGGGCAGGCGCCAGCCCGGCTGCTAGATTACCGGGTTGAGCGCTGTTTCGTTCAGTGCTCAGCGTTCCGCTCGCCACGCAAGAGAATTCCATGACTGTCAGCACCCCCCTTTCCGGCGTCAACCATCCCTTCAAAGGCATTTTGCTGATCGTGTTGGCGACATTCCTGTTCTCCAGCCACGATGCCTTGTCCAAGTACCTGGCCGGGTTTTACCCGATCGTGATGGTGGTGTGGGCGCGCTACGTGGTGCACACCTTGCTGATGGCCGGGATTTTCCTGCCGCAATCGGGTTTGCGGGTGCTGCGCAGTAAACGACCGGGGATGCAGGTGGTGCGGGCCTTGTGCCTGTTGGGCACCAGCCTGTTTTTCACCACGGCGTTGCATTACATCCCGTTGGCGGAAGCCACGGCGGTGAACTTCCTTGCGCCAATCCTGGTGACGGCACTGTCGGTGCCGCTGCTCGGCGAACACGTGACACGCGGCCAATGGCTGGCGGTGATCTGCGGGTTTGTCGGCGTGCTGGTGATCATTCACCCAGGCGGTGAGTTGTTTACGCCGGCGGTGTTGCTGCCGCTGTGTTCGGCGCTGTTCTTCTGCTTCTACCAACTGCTCACGCGCATCCTCAGCCAATACGACACGCCCACCACCAGCAACTTCTTCGCCGGGCTGTGCAATACCTTGGTGATGAGTGCGATGGTGCCGTTCTTCTGGCAGGTGCCCACGCTGTGGCACGGGGTGCTGATGCTGGCGCTGGGCACCTGTGGGATGACTGCGCACTTGATGCTGACCCAGGCGTTCCGCTTTGCCGCACCGGCCTTGCTGGCGCCGTTCGGCTATTGCCAGATCGTCTTCGCGGGGTTGTTGGGCTGGCTGGTGTTCAACCATACCCCCGATGTGACCACGGTGGTCGGCATCGGGGTGATCTGCATGAGCGGTCTGGCCGCTGCCTGGCAGCAGCGGCGCAGGTGATCAGGCGTCTACGGTCGGAATCTTGCGCGGTGCCATGAAGTACATCCAGGTCAGCGCAATGAAGTACATCGCCGGGATCAGGGTGAACAACACGGTGTAGTTGTTGTTGGTGACGGTGAGGATGTGGCCGACGATCTGGGTCATGAACATGCCGCCGATGGCCGCGCACATGCCGCCGAAACCGAACACCGTGCTCATCATGTGCTTGGGCGTGTAGTCCATCACCAGGCTCCAGATGTTGGCGGTCCACGCCTGGTGCGCACCGATGGCCAGGGAGATGGCGAACACCGCAACCCACAGCTGGCTTGAGCCGGCCGCCATGATCACGCCGACGATGCAGCAGGCAAACAGCAACATCGACAGCAACCGCGCCTTGATTGAGTTCATCCCACGGCCGATCAGGAACGACGACAGAATCCCCCCGCCCACGCTGCCGAAGTCGGCGGTCAGATAGATGATGATCAGCGGGATACCCATCTGGGTCACGTTGATGCCCAGGTTGTATTGCTGGTTCAGGAACGGCGGCAGCCAATACAGGTAGAACCAGAACACCGGTGCAGTGAGTGCATAGGCGATGGCGAAGGCCCAGGTGCCGCGCATGCGCAGGATGCGGCTGAAGGGTACGCCGGGTTGTTCCGGTTCGACTTGCTGTTGCACGTAGTCCAGTTCGGATTGTTTGACGGTTGGGTGGTCTTCCGGGTTGTAGTACTTCAAACCCCAGAACACCAGCCAGATCGCGCCCAGCGACGCCATGCACAGGAACGCCGCCTGCCAGCCCCACACATGCAGGATCAGCGGCAGCAGCATCGGCGTCATCATCGCGCCAACGTTGGTACCGGCATTGAAGATACCGGTGGCCACCGCGCGCTCACCGGCGGGGAACCACAGGCGCGTGGTCTTCACGCAGGCCGGGTAGTTGGCGGCTTCGGTCAGCCCGAGGATAAAGCGGCAGACCATAAAGCCGACCGCCGAAGTGGCCAGGCCATGGGCACCGGTGGCCAGGCTCCACAACAGTACGGCGCAGAAGAACACGCGCTTGACGCCCACGCGGTCGATCAGCCGGCCTTGCAGCACAAAGCCGACGGCGTAGCCGACCTGGAACCAGAAATTGATGTTGGCGTAGTCCATCGCCGTCCAGCTCATTTCCTTGGCCAGGATCGGTTGCATCACGCCCAGGGCTGCGCGGTCGATGTAGTTGAGGGTGGTGGCAAAGAACACCAGGGCCAGCATGCCCCAGCGGGTTTTACCCACGGCGAGGGCGCCGCGGATCTTGTCGCCGATGCCGGCGTGCGGGGTGCCCGGGCGCGCGGCCAGGGCGGAGTTTTGCGAAGGCATGTGGTTGTACCCGTTTTTTGAAATTTTTATGAGGTGTTGTGGGTCTTCTTTTGGGTGTCGCTGCGTGATTGATGGTGCGCAGTGGCTAAAAAATCGTCAATTCGCCAAAGAGGCTTAGTGTTCGATAATCGCACCAAAAACTAACCGGTTCGTACATTTTAATTGCTGCGGGTAGTCTGGGGGCGAATAATTTGCCACAAACAACAATTGCCGGGAGTCGCCCATGCAACGTTCCATCGCCACCGTGTCCTTGAGCGGTACCCTGCCGGAAAAGCTCGAAGCCATTGCTGCCGCCGGGTTCGATGGGGTCGAGATCTTCGAAAACGACTTGTTGTATTACGACGGCAGCCCCCGTGAGGTCAGGCAGATGTGCGCCGACCTCGGCATCGCCATCACCTTGTTCCAGCCGTTTCGCGACTTTGAAGGCTGCCGCCGCGATCGCCTGGCGCGCAACCTGGAGCGCGCCGAGCGCAAGTTCGACCTGATGCAGGAACTGGGCACCGACCTGGTGCTGGTGTGCAGCAATGCCTCGGCCGATTGCGTCGGGGATGAACGCATCCTGCTCGACGACCTCGGCCTGTTGGCCGAACACGCCGGCCGTCGCGGCCTGCGCATTGGTTATGAAGCGTTGGCCTGGGGCAAGCATGTAAACACCTGGCAGCAGGTGTGGAACCTGGTGCGCCAGGTCGATCACCCGAGCCTTGGGGTGTTGCTCGACAGCTTCCACACGCTGTCGCTCAAGGGCGACCCGAGCGCCATCGCGCAGATCCCCGGCGACAAGATCTTCTTCGTGCAGATGGCCGACGCGCCGATCCTGGCCATGGATGTGCTGGAGTGGAGCCGGCATTTTCGCTGCTTCCCCGGCCAGGGTGAATTCGACCTGGCGGGGTTCCTCGCGCCGATCATCAAGAGCGGCTACACCGGGCCGTTGTCCCTGGAAATTTTCAACGATGGCTTCCGCGCCGCGCCAACCCGCGCGAATGCGGCGGATGGCCTGCGCTCCCTGCTGTACCTGGAAGAGAAAACCCGCGAGCGCCTGCAACAGGAGGCGCCCGCGCAACCTGTCGAGATTCTGTTTGATACCCCGGCGGCCAGCGAATACGACGGTATCGAGTTCCTCGAATTCGCCGTGGATGAAAACCTCGGCGCCAAGCTCACCCATTGGCTGGAACGCCTGGGTTTCGTCAAGGCCGGCCAGCACCGCTCCAAGAGCGTGAGCCTATTGCGCCAGGGGGATATCAACCTGATCCTCAACTGCGAGCCCTATTCCTTTGCGCATAACTTTTTCGAGGCCCATGGGCCATCGTTGTGCGCCACGGCGATTCGGGTCAAGGACAGCGCCAAGGCCCTGGAACGGGCGGTGGCCTACAAAGGCCAGCCCTACCGCGGCCTGGTCGGGCCCAACGAGCTGGAGCTGGCGGCAGTGCGTGCGCCGGACGGCAGCCTGATTTACCTGGTTGATCAGAGTGAGGGCGGGATCTACGACACCGATTTCAATCTGCAAGCGTCCAGCGCGGCCGGCGGTGGTTTGCTGCGCATCGACCACATGGCCATGGCCTTGCCGGCCGACAGCCTCGACAGCTGGGTGCTGTTCTACAAGAGCCTGCTGGATTTCGAAGCCGATGACGAAGTGGTACTGCCCGACCCCTACGGCCTGGTGAAAAGCCGTGCGCTGCGCAGCCGTTGCAGCTCGATTCGCTTGCCGCTGAATATTTCCGAGAACCGCAACACCGCGATTTCCCACGCGCTGTCGAGCTATCGCGGCTCGGGTGTGCATCACATCGCCTTTGACTGCGCGGATATTTTTGCCGAAGTGCGCCGTGCCAAGGAGGCCGGGGTGCCGCTGCTGGATATTCCGCTCAACTACTACGATGACCTGGCCGCGCGCTTTGATTTCGATGATGAGTTCCTCAGCGAACTGGCGTACTACAACGTGTTGTACGACCGTGACGCCCAGGGCGGTGAGTTGTTTCATGTGTACACCGAGCCCTTCGAAGGACGGTTTTTCTTCGAGATCATCCAACGCAAGAACGGTTACGCCGGCTACGGCGCGGCCAACGTAGCGGTGCGCCTGGCGGCGATGGCCAAATCCCGCAGCGGCGCGGTGCGCCAGGCGCGTTTATAACGGTGGGCCAGGTGCTTCCTTCGTAGGACGCCTCGGCCCATAATCGCGGCCTGCACAACAAAAATGGCCGTGAGCGCACCATGACCTCAAGTCCCGAACTCCCCGCGGTGTCAGACGCACCGCGCAAGAGTCGTAAGAACAACCCGGAAAAGACCCGCGAGAACATTCTCCAGGAAGCCATCGTCGAGTTTGTTCAGCAGGGCCTGTCCGGCGCTCGCGTGGATGCCATCGCCGAGCGCATCCATACCTCCAAACGCATGATCTATTACTACTTCGGCAGCAAGGAGCAGTTGTACGTCGAGGTGCTGGAGAAGCTCTACGGCGATATTCGCAACACCGAAACGCGGATGAACCTCACCGCCCTGGAACCGCGTGAGGCGATCCGGCGGCTGGTGGAGTTCACCTTCGATCACCACGATCAGAACGTCGATTTCGTGCGTATTGTCAGCATTGAAAACATCCACAATGCCGAGTACGTGAAGCGCACCGAAACCATCAAGGCGATGAACAGCAAAATCCTCGAGGGGCTGGGCGTGACCTTGCGTCGGGGCGCCGAGATGGGGCTGTTTCGCGAAGGGCTGGAACCGTTGGACGTGCACCTGCTGATCAACTCATTCAGCTTTTACCGGGTGTCCAACCGCCATACGTTCAGTGAGATCTTTCAGATCGACCTGTCGGATGAGGCGGTTAAACAGCGGCATCGCGAGATGATTTGCGAATCGGTGCTGCGCTACCTGCAGGCCTGAGTACACCGCCTGACCCCATGTGGGAGGGCGCTTGGCTCCCTCCCAACTTTCAGATGTTCATGCTCTTGAAGTGCGCGAGCATCCGCTGCGCATCCGGCACCTCGCCACTGAACAACTCAAACGCCTTCACCGCCTGGAACACTGCCATGTTGCCGCCATCCAGGGTGCGGCAGCCCAAGGCGCGGGCATCGCGCAGCAGTTCGGTTTCCAGCGGGAAATACACAATTTCAGCCACCCACAGTTCGGCTCTCAGCAGGGCCGCGGGCACTGGTGTGCCGGGCAGCTTGGCCATGCCCATGGGCGTGGTGTTGACCAGGCCATCCGCCTCGGCCATGGCGTTCTCCAGGTGGGTGCCGACCTGGGCGCGACCGGCGCCGAAACGCTGGGCGAGGTTATCCACAAGGTCGCGGGCGCGGCTGGGTTCCACATCGAAAATACTCAAGTGTTCGACACCTTCCGCCAATAGCGCATGCGCCACTGCGGCACCGGCGCCACCCGCGCCCATCTGCACCACGCGTTGGCGCGGCACATCGTTGAGGTTGCGGCGAAAGCCTTCGGCAAATCCCAGGCAGTCGGTGTTATGGCCGATACGCTTGCCGTCCTTGAAGACCACGGTGTTGACCGCGCCGATGCCTCGGGCCTCGTCGGACAAATCATCGAGCAACGGCAGGATTGCCTGTTTGCACGGGTAGGTAATGTTCAACCCGGTGAAGTGCATCAACTCGGCGGCGTCCAGCAGGTCGGGCAGGGCGTTGATGTCCAGGTGCAGGGGCTCAAGGTCAATCAGGCGATACAGGTAGCGCAAACCTTGGGCGTCGCCTTCCTGTTCATGCAAGGCGGGGGTGCGGGAGGCCTGGATGCCGGCGCCGATCAGGCCGGCGAGGATGCGCGGTTTCATCGGGCCGACCCCTTCAACAACTGGCTGAAATGTTCCAGGGCCAAGTGGTAGCCATGGCTGCCAAAGCCCGCGAGCACCGCCTTGGCGATGGGCGACACAAACGAGTGATGCCGAAACGCCTCGCGCGCATGCACATTGGATAAGTGCACCTCGATCACCGGCACTTCACTGGCCACCAGGGCATCGCGAATCGCCACCGAGGTGTGGGTCCAGGCTGCCGGGTTGATCACGATACCGGCGCAGCGGGCGCGGGCGCCGTGGATCCAGTCGAGCAGTTCGCCTTCGTGGTTGGTCTGGCGGAATTCGATTTTAAGCCCCAGTTGTTCGGCGCTGCGGCCGCACAGGGCAGCGACGTCGGCCAGGGTTTCATGGCCGTAGGTCGCGGGTTCGCGGGTGCCGAGCAGGTTGAGGTTGGGGCCGTTGAGCACCAGCACGATGGGCGGCATACGGGGGATCTCCACAGTTCTTGTTGGTTGTGGGGATAAAATGTACTGGTTAGTTAATTTGGTCAATTGATGACGGCAGATGTGTTCGATTACCGAACCGTTAATCAGACGTGTCCGGCGCTCGAATCAGATTAGATATCAATTGAAAATCATTCTCGACAACGCTTAAGATGCCGCCTGTTTCCTTTACATTCCAGGGAGTCGGTTTGTCGGACGTGGATCTCAAAGGCCTGTTTCTCAAGCACGCCGATACCCTGCGCGGGTATCTGGCGCGCAAGGTACGGGACCCGCAGTTGGCGGCCGACCTGGTGCAGGAGAGCTTCCTGCGCCTGGCGGAAAAACCTGCCGGCGAGCGTATCGACAACTCCCAGGGCTATCTCTATCGAACGGCGAGCAATCTGCTGATCGACCATATTCGCCAGGAAGCGCGGCGCAAGACAGACTCCGTGCCCCATGAGGCGCTGGCCGAGATTGAAGATGAAGTGGCCGGGTTGGAGGCTCAGGCAATGGCGCAGCAACAGCGACAGGCATTGAAGCAGGCGTTGGCGGAATTGCCGGAACGCACCCAGCAGATCTTCCGTCTGAACCGTATAGAGGGCATGACCCACGCCCAGGTCGCCCGGCATTTGGATATCTCCGACAGCTCCGTGCAAAAGCACCTGGCCAAGGCGCTGGCGTATGTGATGCAGCGCTTGCAGGACGGCGAGGTGGAGCCAGCCGACGAATGAATTACGGAAAAACCTCAGCTCAGACGTCACAGCGTCATATAACGAAAAATTCGAGATTCACACGTGAATAGCCAGGGTCCGCAACAGCACAGCATTACCGAGGAGGCCGCCGAGTGGGCGGTGCGCCTGCACGCCGGTGCCCTGACCGACCAGGAGCAGGCCGAGCTGCGCCAGTGGATCGCCTGCGACAGCCGCCACGAAGCGGCGCTGCGCTTTGCCGAACAGACCTGGGCGGCGTTGGGCGAGGTGCATAAGGACGAGAGCGTTCACCGCCAGCGCCCCGCGACTGCAGCGCTGCCCGTGCGTCGCTCCCTGCGGCGCAGGCCTTGGCAACGTGCGGCGGCGGTCGCGCTGGTCGTGGTGGTGGTCGGCGTCGGCTGGCTGCGCGGGCCGGACGCCTGGCTGCGCATGCAGGCCGACTATGTCACCCAAAAGGGCGAGGTACGCACCGTACACTTGGCCGATGGCAGCACGGTGGAGTTGGATTCCGCCAGTGCCATCCGCCTGGATTACGACGGCGTGCAGCGGCGTATCAGCCTGATCCAGGGCTCGGCGATTTTTGATGTGGCGCCGATGGTGGGTCAGGAGACCCGTCCGTTCGTGGTGCAGAGCGCCGGCGGGCAGACGCGGGCGTTGGGCACGCGGTTTGTGGTGGAGCGCGAGGCCGACCGCCGTGCTTGGGTGGGCGTGTTGCAGCACAGCGTCGAAGTGTCTTTGCACGCCTCGCCGAAAAAAGGCCCGAGCGATCGGGTGCTCCAGGAGGGCCAGGCTGCGCGCTACAACGCCCAGGAGGGGGTGGTGCCCCTGGATCAGTTCGATGTAGACCGTGCCACCAGTTGGCGACGCGGCGTACTGATCTTTGACCGCCAGCCCCTGGCCAAGGTCATTGAGCAGCTCAATCGCTACCGTCCGGGGCGGGTGGTGTTGACCCATTCCGATTTGGGCGAGCGCGAAGTCAGCGGCGTCTTCCGTCTCGACATGCTCGACAGCGCCCTCGGAACGCTCACCCAGGAACTTCAAGTGCAACGCTTGGACCTGGCAGGCCTCAGCCTGATCTATTGATGACCCGGTGGGAGGCCTGCTCTCACCCGCTTAAAACCCCCCTTCGCAAAAACTTTTTAAAAAACCTTACTGACTTCCTGTGCCTCGTACGTCTTGCTAGGTGAGAAGCATTCGCATAAACAAACATACGATCAGCGCAGGGAAACCAGAAATGTCAGCACTCACCAAGGGGCGTATCACCGGTAGCCGGTTAGCCCTGGCCATCCACTTGGGTCTGTTCGCCGCGGCCGCTCCCGTGTATGCGGTGCAACCTCAGGTGGACGCTGCCCAGTCGGCGGTGCGGGTGTTCGATGTCCCGGCGCAATCCTTGGGCAGTGCCGTATTGGCCTTTGCCGACCAGGCCGGTCTGCAGGTGCTATTTGACAGCCCGCGCCTGCAAGGCTTGCGCAGCACCGCGCTCAAAGGCAGCTTCAGCGTGCAGGAAGGGCTTGGCCGTTTGCTCGGTGCCACGCCGGTGGAGTATCGCTTTACCGGTGAGCGCCAGGTCACCCTCAACCGTGTCAGTGACGACCCCGACGGCGCCATGACCGTGGGCACCACCACCATCACCGGCAACACCAACGGCCAGGCCAGCGACTGGGTGTACCAGACCCCAAAGTCCGTGGCGGTGATCAGCCGCGACATGATCGATAAACGTCCGCCCCGTCACGCCGCCGACATGCTCGAAGAAACCGCTGGCGTCTACACCGCCGTCAACCAGCGCGACCCCGGCCTGTCGGTGAATATTCGCGGTGTGCAGGACTATGGCCGGGTGAACATGAACATCGACGGCATGCGCCAGAACTTCAATGTCAACGGCCACCAGCAGCGCAACGGCACCATGCTGATCGACCCGGAGTTCATCTCCAGCATCGAGATCGACAAAGGCAGCCAGTCGGGGCAGGGCGGTGCGGCCGTGCTGGGCGGCATTGCTTCGTTCAAGACCCTGGATGCCAGTGAGTTCCTCAAGGACGGCAAGGACTACGGCGGCCGCCTTCGCGCCGGCAGCGGCATCGGTGAGCTGGGTAACGGCACCGACTTCAACGGCAGTGGCGTGTTTGCCTTTGGTGATGAGCGCGGCGATGTCGTGCTGGGCTACAGCGAGCGGCATTTCGGTAACTACCGCGCCGGCCGGCACAACGACGACAACCTGGGCACCAACCTGCGCGCCAGGTCATCTGCCCCTGCGGCCTTCGACGACTGGTTGAACAGCGAAGTCGGCGACACCGGCAGCGTGACCCGCTCGCAGATCGTCAAGTTCGGCCTGAACCTGCCCAACGACCAGCGCGTGCAGTTGAGCTACCTGGAAACCGACACCGACAGTAACGATGCCTGGGGCTATATCGCCAACGACCTTCAGAGCACCTACTACGTACGCACCAGCAAAAACAATCTCAACGCCAAAAACGTCGCGCTGGACTACAGCTACAGCCCGGACAACCCGCTGATCGATCTCAAGGCCAAGCTCTATTACGTCACCACCCAGATGGATCGCGGCAACGCCCCCAACCTGTCGTCGCCAGGTACCGGTAACTACGTCGGCGCCTACACCGATCACTTCCAGACCGACACCTGGGGCCTGCAGGGGGACAACAGCTCGCGGTTCGATTTTGGCGACCAGGGGCATGTCACCTGGAACTACGGGGTGGAGCTGTACCAGGACGAGTTCAAGCCCCGCACCAACAAAGTTGAAGCCACCAACAACCTGGGCTTGTTGCCTTACGCAGAGGGCAGCACCCCAGGGGGCAAGCGCACCATCGCCAGCCTGTTCAACAACGCGCAGTACGAATATGGCGGCTGGCTGACCCTGGATGCGGGCTTGCGTTATGACCGCTATCGGCTCGAAGGCGAAACCGGCATGACCCTGTACCGGCGTGATCGCTTCTACAACAGCCTTGTCGGTGCCAGGCGTGTCTCGGAAGTGATCGAGGTCGACCGTGAAGAAGGCCAGTTTTCCCCCACCTTCGGTCTCGCGGTGAAACCGGGCGTGGACTGGCTGCAACTCTATACCCGGTGGGGCAAGGGCTGGCGGCCACCGGCGGTGACCGAAACCTTCATGACCGGTCGGCCCCACGGTGGCGGTTCGGGAGAGCGCGTATTTCCCAACCCCTACCTCAAGCCTGAAGAGTCACGGGATTGGGAAGTGGGCATGAATGTCTTCAAGGAAGGCTTGTTTTTCAGTGACGATCGCCTCGGCATGAAGGTGGCTTACTTCGATACCCGGATCGAAAACTTCTCTTTCCTCAACACCAGCGTCAGCTTGCCGGAAACCCAGGTGGGTGGATTCCTCGGGACCATGGCTTACGTCAATAACACCAACCCGACGCGTTTTCGCGGGGTCGAATACCAGCTCAATTACGACATGGGGCGCGCGTACGCCAACCTCAGCTACACCCACATGATCGGCAGCAATGAGTTCTGCTCGAAGAACTATTACATGGGCGGTGCCAAGACCACCGGGCCAAGGACTACTCGCCTGGAGCGTTTCACCCTGCCGGATGGGCGCATCGGCATACGGCCGGTCACCACCTATGAGGTGTTGGATGACGACGTCGCCAACAACAAGGAAAGCTGCGGACGAATCATGGGGAACGCCACGTACATGCCGGCCGATCGCGGCTCGCTGACCCTGGGTACGCGCTTCCTGGAAAAACGCCTGGATACGGGTGTGCGTGTGCGCTACAGCTCGGGCAACGGCGAAAACCTCAATCAGCAGGGCTACGAGCTTATGGATCAGGCGATGTGGCCCAAGTACACGCTCTACGACCTGTACGCCAGTTACTGGATGACGGATCAACTGAACATTGCACTGGCGTTGGAAAACGCCACTGATGAAGCCTATTTCGTCGCCATGGGCGACGCCAACAACCTCAGCCTGGCGCGCGGGCGAACCCTGAGCGGCATGTTGGAATACAAATTCTGATCAGCGTGCGCAGGCACTTGATCAACGGTTTTGCCCATGGGTGGGCAAAAAGGCGCGCCGCACCGGCGTGCTCATCAACAACGTTGTTTAACGAGGTTTAGCGATGACTATTTCTGTTAGCTACGATTCGGGCCTGGGTTCTCTGTCGGTATCGGACTACCTGAGCTCGTGGGCAGTGGGGTTCAACACCGCAGGGCACGGCACCAGCAACACCGGCGGCTTCAGCAACGGCACCCTCAGCGGCGACCAGTATTCGACCCACGGCGCCAACAACTCCGAGTACGCGTTCATCGCCGACAGCGATACCAGCAATGGCCTGCACTATGTGTTCAACCCGTCGTTGCCCGCCAGCAGCAACCTGAACCACTACCTGTGGGGCGACCTGGATAACGTGCAACTGGGTACAGGCCTGGGCGGCGGCAGTGGCAGCGACTTCTCCCTGAGCGACTTCAAGGTCGCGTTCAACGGCCTCGACCTGAGCGCCGCCGAGGGCGCCGGCCGGGCTGGCAACGACGTACAAAGCGTTATCTACGGTTTGATGCAGGGCAACACCGCCGCGCTGGAAACCGTGCTCAACAACCTGCTCGACGACTTTGGCCTGTCCACTGCCAGCACCTTCGACGAAGTGTCTGCGGGCCTGGCGGCACACGCCAGCGCAGTGTCCACCGACGTTGCCCTGGTGGGCGTGCAGGACGTGGCACAGGACTGGGCACTCGCTGCCTGAACCTGCTGCCGCCTGAAAAAAGCGAATGGAAGATCGCTCTCCCATTCGCCGTACTACACCGCCGTCGCCCAAGCCTTCTAACTCTTCCGGCGACGGCGGTGCCGAATTCTGCGCAGCGCCGTATCGGCTGTCAACGCGGCGACGCTGCACGTTCAACCCCACGAGAATCCCCAGATGCGCCACGTCGGCAACGAAACCCTGGCCGCCCTCACGGCCTATAAAAGTGGCTTCTTCAACATCGGCCTGTTCTCGGCGGTGATCAACCTGCTGATGCTGGCTCCGGCGCTGTACATGCTGCAGGTATATGACCGGGTGCTGGCCTCGAGCAATCAGATGACCCTGTTGATGCTGACGCTGATGATCCTCGGCCTGTTCGGCCTGATGGGGGCGTTGGAGTGGGTGCGCAGCCAGGTGGTGATCCGCCTCGGCACGCAGATGGACATGGGCCTGAACCAACGGGTCTACGACGCCGCGTTCGAAGCGCAACTCAAGGGCGGCACCCAGGCGGCGGGCCAGGCGTTGCATGACCTGACCACCTTGCGCCAGTTCGCCACCGGCCAGGCGCTGTTCGCGTTTTTCGACGCGCCGTGGTTTCCGGTGTACCTGCTGGTGATCTTCCTGTTCCACCCCTGGCTTGGCCTGCTGGCGCTGGGCGGCGCGGCGATACTGATCGCGTTGGCGTGGATCAACCACCATGTCAGCCAGACGCCGATGGCCCAGGCCAGCCAACTGTCCATCCACGCCTGCCAGCAGGCCACGGCCAACCTGCGCAATGCCGACAGCATCGAAGCCATGGGCATGCTCGCCACCTTGCGCGGGCGTTGGTTCAATCAGCACCAGGCGTTCCTCGCCCAGCAAAACCTGGCCAGTGAAAAGACCGCCGCCGTCACCGCCTGGTCCAAGGGCGTACGCCTGGCCTTGCAATCGCTGGTACTCGGCCTGGGCGCGTTGCTGGCGGTGCAGGGCGATATCACGCCGGGGATGATGATTGCCGGCTCGATCCTGATGGGGCGGGTGCTGAGCCCCATCGACCAACTGATCGGCGTCTGGAAACAATGGGGCTCGGCGCGCCTGGCCTACGAGCGCTTGTCGCAACTGCTGGCGGCCAACCCGGCGCGACCGCCGCGCATGAGCCTGCCGGTGCCCAAGGGCCAGTTGAGCGTCGAGCACATCAGCGCCTGCGCCCCCGGCAGCCGTCGACCGGCGCTGGCCAATCTGGGGTTCAACCTGCCAGCGGGGGACGTGCTCGGCGTGATCGGACCTTCCGGCTGCGGCAAATCCACCCTGGCGCGGGTGCTGGTGGGCGCCTGGGCACCGCTGGCCGGCAAGGTGCGGCTGGACGGCGCCGACCTGGCCCAGTGGGACAAACAGCAACTCGGCCCGCACATCGGCTACCTGCCCCAGGACATTCAATTGTTCGCCGGCAGCATCGCCGACAACATCGCACGGTTTGCCGAACTGGATAGCGACAACGTCCTGGCCGCCGCGAAAATGGCCGGCGTACATGAACTGATCCTGCAACTGCCCCAAGGCTATGACACGCAATTGGGGGAGGGCGGTGCGGGGTTGTCCGGTGGGCAAAAGCAACGCGTGGCCCTGGCCCGTGCGCTGTACGGCCTGCCGGCGTTGATCGTGCTGGATGAGCCCAACGCCAACCTCGACGAAGTGGGCGAGCAGGCGCTGCTCCAGGCCATCACCCAGCTTAAGCAGCAGCGCCGCACGGTGATCCTGATTACCCACAAAGCCAATGTACTGAGCCTGACCGACCAGTTGCTGATCCTCAAGGACGGCCAGTTGCAGGCCTTTGGTCCGACGGCGCGGGTGCTGGAGGCACGGCAGAAACCGGCAGCCTCCAAACCGGTGTCGACCCTGAGCATGAGCTACCGCCTCGGCGAAGGAAAACAGGCATGAGCATGAGTAAGCCGGTGCTGGTCAGCGACCGCCCTCACACGGTGTTGGCGCTGGATGACAAAAAATATTCGCGCCTGGGCTGGTTGTTGGTGCTTGGCGGCTTTGCCGGATTTATCGGCTGGGCCGCGTTGGCGCCGCTGGACAAGGGCGTGGCGGTGTCGGGCAAGGTCATGGTCTCTGGCCATCGCAAGACCGTGCAGCATCCTGCCGGGGGCATCGTCGAGCGTATCGAGGTGCGTGACGGTGATGTGGTCAACGCCGGCCAGGTGCTGTTGCGCTTGAAGGAGACGCCCTTGCGCGGGCAGATGCAGTCGCTGCGCAGCCAGTACCTGGCGTCCCTGGCCAGTGAGGCGCGCTTGAGTGCGGAAAGCGAAGGGCTGCCCGCCATCACCTTCGGTCCTGAATTGCTCAACGAGCCGGAGGCGGCCAACACCCTGAACCTGCAACGGCAACTGTTCACCAGCCGCGCCCAGGCGCTGGCCACCGAGCAGCAAGGCCTGCGCGAAACCATCGCCGGCGCCGAGGCGCAGTTGCGCGGCACGCGGGATTCCCAGGCGAGCAAGCTGCAGCAACGCGCGGCATTGAACGAGCAACTGCAAGGGCTGCGCGAGTTGGCGCGCGATGGCTATATCCCGCGCAATCGCATGCTCGACAGCGAGCGCCTGTACGCCCAGGTCGACGGCGCGATTGCCGAAGACTACGGACGCATCGGCCAGTTGCAGCGCCAGGTTGTGGAACTGCGCCTGCGCATCCGCCAGCTCGGCGAAGAGTTCCAGAAAGACCTGCGCGGCCAGTTGGCCGAGACCCGTACCCGCAGCGATGACCTGCGTAACCGCCTGGCGTCGGCCGAGTTCGAACTGGCCAACAGCCTGGTGCGGGCGCCGGCCTCGGGGGTGGTGGTCGGGTTGGAGGTGTACACCGAAGGCGGCGTGATCAAGCCCGGCCAGGCCCTGATGGACATCGTGCCCCAGGGCGAACCGCTGTGGGTGGAAGCGCGGGTGCCGGTGCAAATGATCGACAAGGTGCATCCGGGCCTACCGGTGGAGTTGCTGTTCTCGGCGTTCAACCAGGCCACCACCCCACGGGTGGCCGGTGAGGTGACGCTGGTCTCCGCCGACCGCCAGGTCGATGAGCGCACCGATGAGCCTTATTACACCGTGCGCGCCCAGGTCAGTGCGGGGGGCATGCAACAACTGGACGGCGTGCGGATTCGTCCGGGCATGCCGGTGGAAACCTTCATCAAGACCGGTGAGCGTTCGATGCTCAACTACCTGTTCAAACCCTTGCTGGACCGTACCCACATGGCCCTGGTGGAAGAATGAAGGCGCTGTTTTTGACCCTGTGCCTGAGCGTTACACCGGCGGCACATGCCTTGGGTTTGCTCGACGCCTACGACCTCGCCCTGCGCAATGACCCGACCTTCCAGGCCGCCATCCAGGAGCGCGAGGCCGGTGAAGAGAACCGCGTGATCGGCCGAGCGGCGTTATTGCCGAACCTGTCCTGGAGCTATAACAACTCGCGCAACGAATCCGAAGTTACCCAAAGCACCGCCGTCGGCGATGTCACCAGCGACCGTGATTACCGCAGCTATGCCTCGACCCTGACTTTGCAGCAACCGTTGCTGGACTACGAAGCCTACGCGCGCTTTCGCCAAGGCACCGCCCAGGCGCTTATGGCCGATGAGCGTTTTCGCAGTAAGAGTCAGGAGTTGGCCGTGCGCGTGCTCAGTGCCTACAGCCAGGCGCTGCTGGCGCAGGAACGCATCGAGTTGAGCCGTGCGCAGAAACGTGCGTATGCCGAACGCCTGCAACTCAATGATCGCCTGCTCAAAGGTGGCGAAGGCACGCGCACCGATGTACTCGAAACCCAGGCACGCTTGAGCTTGGCCCAGGCGGAGGAAATCGAGTCGCTGGACGCCCAGGACAGCGCCTTGCGCGAGCTGGAAGCGATTGTCGGCCAACCGTTGCAGATCGAAGCGCTGGCACCCCTGGCCCGCCCATTCGACATCCCGCCCCTGGAGCCCAACCGCTTCGAAACCTGGCGCGAACTGGCCATGGCCAACAACCCCGAACTCAAGTCCCAGCACCACGCGCTGGACGTGGCGTCCTACGAAGTGGAGCGCAAACGCGCCGGGCACATGCCCAAGGTCAGCCTGTACGCCAGCAGCCGCCAGACCAGCTCCGATTCGGAAAGCAGCTACAACCAGAAGTACGACACCAACAGCGTCGGCATCCAGGTCAGCCTGCCGTTGTTTGCCGGCGGCTCGGTGTCGGCCTCTACGCGCCAGGCGGCCAATCAACTGTCCCAGGCCCAATACGAGCTGGACGCACACACCTCGGCGACGCTGGTGGAGCTGCGCAAGCAGTTCAACCTCAACACCAGTGGTGCGGCGAAAGTGCGTGCCTACGAGATGGCCGTCAGCTCAGCCACCGCACTGGTTACTGCGACCAGAAAGAGCGTCAGCGGCGGTGAGCGGGTCAACCTCGACGTACTCGACGCCGAACAACAACTCTTCACCGCCCGCCGCGACCTGGCCAATGCGCGGCATGCGTATCTGCTGGCCAGGATTCAGTTGAAGTATTACGCGGGGTTGCTGAGCGAGCAGGACTTGCGGGCGTTGGCGGGGTACTTCCAGCCTTCGGCATGAGTGGTTACAACCCGGCATTCGTCGGGTTTTTTGTGGTTACTAATCTGTGAAACAGCTTCGGGAATAGGGAGCCGGTTGTCGGGTGGCAGAGGGAAATTGTTACCTGGCGGAAAATAACCTAACGGATGGGTTACGATGAAATTAGGTGTTTATAAGGGATATGTCATCTCGGTGTTTATCAGGGACGAGCATTGTCCGCCTCATGTACATGTCAGGGGCAGGGAATGGGATGCGCGGTTTCGTTTCAGTTTTTTGGATGGGGACGTTGAATTGTGGGACGTAGAGCCTGAACAGAGGCGGCCACCCACGGCGGTTCTGAAGGACATACGCGAGGTAATCATGCAGCGACATTATCTGGCACGGGCACGCAGGATTTGGTGGGAAAAACTGCAAACGGTTTGCCTGGAGAATCATTCCTGGAACTGGGACACCAGTGAATTGGTTCCAGGGTTAGTCATTCGACGTGGTGTCTACGTCATCGCAAGCGCCTGGCACGACGCTGTAGCGCAACGGACTATTTTGAATCTGGTAAGAGCGCCAGATTGCGTGGGGATTAATTTATGAAAATCGTAAAAGCCAAAGTCATACCTTATGTACCTCTCACTGACGCCGACATCGACAAGGCAATCGCCCGTGGCCGTAGGCTAAAGCGCCTGTACGCCAACGCCAGCAATGTGCGTTATGAAAACGACTGCATCTCCATCGGCTTCAGCGACGGCAGCCGCGTCATGTTGCCGGTGGCCGGCCTGCCGGAGTTCGAAGGGTTTTCAGAGGAAGATTTCCAGCAGTTGGAAGTCAGTTTCGGTGGCAAGGCTATTAGCTGTGAGGCCCGGGATCTGGATGTTTCGATCACGGGCCTGATCGCCACAAGCCAGCCGCTGATGGACCTGGCCACCAGCCTGGTAGCGTCACGCAACGGTCGCAAGAGCAGCGCAGCCAAATCCGCCGCCGCCCGCGCCAATGGCAAGAAGGGCGGCCGGCCACGCAAGAAGGAACCTGAGGACGCTGAATTACCGCCGGGTCAATAACACCCCGGATTCCATATGGTGCGTCCAGGGGAACTGGTCAAACATCGCACACCGGGTAATGCGGTGGCTGTCATGCAGTTGCGCAATGTTCGCCGCCAGCGTCTCCGGGTTGCAGGAGATGTACAGGATGTTGTCGAAGCGCCGGGTCAGTTCGCAGGTGTCCGGGTCCATGCCGGCGCGGGGCGGGTCGACGAATACGCTACCGAATTCATAGCTCTTCAGGTCGATGCCGTGCAGGCGGCGGAAAGGGCGTACTTCATTCAGCGCTTCGGTGAGCTCTTCGGCGGAGAGGCGCACCAGGGTGACGTTACCCACCGCGTTTTCATCGAGGTTGCTCAGGGCCGCATTCACCGAGGTCTTGCTGATCTCGGTAGCGAGCACTTTACGCACACGGGTGGCCAGGGGCAGGGTGAAGTTGCCGTTGCCGCAATACAGCTCCAGCAAGTCATCCGGGCGATCGCCCAAGGCTTCGTATGCCCAGTTGAGCATCTTCTGGTTCACCGTGCCGTTGGGCTGGGTGAAGGCGCCTTCGGGTTGGCGGTAACTGAAAGTGCGGCCGCCGACGTCGAGTTTTTCCACCACGTAGTCGTGGCCGATCACATCGCGCTTGCCCTTGGAGCGGCCGATGATGCTCACATTCAATTCAGTCGCCAGCTTATTCGCCGCCGTGTGCCAGTGCTCGTCCAGCGGGCGGTGATAACACAGGGTGATCATCGCGTCGCCGGCCAGGGTGGTGAGGAACTCCACCTGGAACAGCTTGTGGCTCAGGGCAGCGCTGGCTTGCCAGGCGGCCTTGAGCTGGGGCATCAACTGGTTGATGCGCTGGCTGGCGATGGGGAACGCTTCGATCAGGATCGGCGTGCGCTTGTCGTCCTGGGAAAACATCGCGTAGTGGCGTTCACCGCCTTCGCGCCACAGGCGGAACTCCGCCCGCAGGCGGAAGTTCTGCAGCGGCGACTCGAAGACCTGCGGCTCGGGTGCGTCGAACGGTGCCAACAGGTCACGCAAGCGCGTGACCTTGTCTTGCAGTTGAGCGGTGTAGCGTGTGGCGTCAAAAGTCATGCGTTGAACCAGCCCAGCTTGATCACAAACAGAATCGACAGAATCACCAGTGCCGGGTTGAGCTCACGGTAGCGGCCCGAAAGCAGCTTGATGGCGGTCCAGGCGATGAAACCGAAGGCAATGCCGTTGGCGATGGAGTAAGTGAAGGGCATCGCCAGGGCGGTGATCACCACCGGCGCTGCAACGGTAATGTCATCCCAGTCGATTTCGGCCAGGCCTGAGGTCATCAATACGGCGACGAACAGCAGCGCCGGCGCGGTAGCAAAGGCCGGTACGCTGGCGGCCAGCGGCGAGAAGAACAGCGCCAGCAGGAACAGGATCGCCACCACGATGGCGGTCAAGCCGGTACGGCCACCGGCGCTCACGCCCGCAGCGGATTCGATGTAGCTGGTGGTGGTCGACGTACCCAGCAGCGAACCGGCCATGGCGGCGGTACTGTCGGCGATCAGCGCACGGCCCATTTTCGGCATGTGGCCGTCCTTGCCCATCAGCCCGGCGCGCTTGGCCACGCCGATCAGGGTGCCGGAGTTGTCGAACAGGTCGACGAACAGGAAGGCGAAGATCACGCTGACCAGGCCGATGTCCAGCGCTCCCTTGATATCCAGCTGCAGGAAGGTCGGGGCCAGGGACGGCGGCATCGACATCACGCCGCCAAACGCGGTGACGCCCAGCAGAATGGAGACGATGGTCACCGCCAGGATGCCGATCAGCACCGCGCCGCGTACGGCCAGGGCTTCCAGCGCAACGATCAGCATGAAGCCGAGGATGGCCAGGATAGGCGCCGGCTTGGTCAGGTCGCCCATGCCCACCAGGGTGTTGGGGTTGCCGACCACGATCCCGGCGTTGTGCAGGGCGATCAGTGCCAGGAACAGGCCGATACCGGCGGCAATCGCCGAACGCAGGGGCAGGGGAATGCTGTTGATGATCCACTCACGGATACGGAAGATCGACAGCAGGAAGAACAGCACCGCCGAAATGAATACCGCACCCAGCGCAACCTGCCAGGTGTGGCCCATGTGCAACACCACGGTGTAGGTAAAGAAGGCGTTGAGGCCCATGCCCGGTGCCAGCGCGATCGGGTAGTTGGCGATCAGGCCCATCACGGTCGAACCGATGGCCGCCGCCAGGCACGTCGCGACAAATACCGCGCCCTTGTCCATGCCGGTCTCGCCGAGGATGCTCGGGTTCACGAACAGGATGTAGGCCATGGCCAGGAATGTCGTGATGCCCGCGAGGATCTCGGTGCGCACGTTGGTGTTGTGTGCCTTGAGTTGAAACAGCTTTTCCAGCATGCCTGCTCCCTGTGACGCTATGTTGCGTCGTTATTTGTTGACCTCTAAGTCAAAGCACAAACTGCGCCAAGCGCCTGTGGTTCCAGAGAGGATCGGAAAAAGCGGCGCATCATACCAGCAGCCGAGGCTGTGTGGCGCATGGCCTTGAGGCATACTGCGGCGACGTTCAACAGCGGGTCATCGACAGCATGAAAAAAGCCAACGCGTGGAGTCTAGCCCTGATCCCCTGTCTCGGCCTGTGGTTGGGCGCGGCACCGGTGTGGGGCGCGACTGCACCGCCCTTGAGCGAGGTGCGCGTATTCAAGGTCGAATCGGCGCACTGCACGGAAACCATCCCGGAACGCGCGCAAAGCACCCAGATGTGCACGCACCGTGGGCCCACCCAAGTGTCGGTGATGGAAGTCGGCCTGGGTAACAACCCGATGGGGCGCTTCAATGGTGCCGAACTGAGCGGGCAACGCACGCCCGTGTGCCAGGTCGGCAGCGTCAGCGAGGCCTGCAGCGGGGCAGGCACGCTGATGGGCTACATCTATGTATTTGACCTGAATGTCCAGGCCCAAGGCTGGTTCGAATACAGCAACTCGTCGATCAACGGCCCGCGGAACACCTTGAAGACCCTCCTCAATATCCGCTGATCAATCACCTTGAACGCTCAATACCCCGGGAAGTCGTACCCCTGAGACGGCGACTTTCCTGAACGCCGCGGATGTACACCAACCCGTGAGGTGTTTATGAGCGCGATCCCCAATGGCGCGGCGGCCCAACCGTTCGTCGCCCACTCCATACGCTTGACCCTCAATGGTCAGGACCGTCAACTCGACGTATTGCCCTGGACCACGTTGCTGGATTTGCTGCGCGAGCAACTGGACCTGGTCGGCAGCAAAAAAGGCTGCGACCACGGCCAATGCGGTGCGTGCACAGTATTGCGCGACGGTAAACGCATCAACGCCTGCCTGACCCTGGCGGTGATGTGCGACGGCGCCGAACTGACCACCATCGAAGGCCTGGCCGACGGTGACCAACTGCACCCGATGCAGCAAGCCTTTATCAAGCACGATGCCTTCCAGTGCGGTTACTGCACGCCGGGTCAGATTTGCTCCGCCGTTGGCCTGGTCAATGAAGGCCGTGCCCACGACAGTGCACAGATCCAGGAGCTGATGAGCGGCAACCTGTGCCGCTGCGGCGCCTACAGCAATATCCGCGATGCCATCGAAGAGGCTTTGCCGGCGTGCCGGGCCCAGGGAGGTGAGCGATGAATCCCTTCCAGTACAGCAAACCGGCGGATGTCCACGCAGCCGTGCACCTGAGCAGCGCCGCGTCGCGCTTTATTGCCGGGGGCACCAACCTGCTGGACTTGATGAAAGAAAACATCAGCCGCCCCGAGCACCTGATCGATATCACCGGCCTGCCGCTCAATGAGATTGAACAAACCGCCGAGGGCGGCCTGCGCATCGGCGCGCTGGTGAGCAATGCCGACCTGGCCTGGCACCCGCTGATCGAACAGCGTTACCCGTTGCTGTCCCAGGCGATCCTTGCCGGTGCTTCGCCGCAACTGCGCAATATGGCCAGCACCGGCGGCAACCTGTTGCAACGCACCCGGTGCTACTACTTCTATGACGCCAGCGTGCCCTGCAATAAGCGTGAACCCGGCAGCGGCTGCCCGGCGCGCACTGGGTTGAACCGTATCCATGCGATCCTCGGCGCCAGCGAACAGTGCGTGGCCACTCACCCTTCGGACATGTGCGTGGCCCTGGCGGCGCTGGAGGCGCGGGTGCATGTGCAGGGGCGTGGCGGCGCGCGGGTTATCGAATTTGCCGACTTCCACCGCCTGCCCGGTTATGCGCCGCAACGCGACAACCAGCTGGCCGACGATGAGCTGATCACCGCCATCGAATTGCCCGCTGACCACCTGGCCCGTCACAGCCATTACCTGAAAATCCGCGACCGCGCGTCTTATGCGTTTGCCTTGGTGTCGGTGGCCGCCGCTCTCGAGTTGGACGGCGATCGAATCGTCGACGCGCGCCTGGTCCTCGGCGGCGTGGCCCATAAACCCTGGCGCGACCGTGCGGTGGAAGCCTCGCTGATCGGCCAGGCGGTCAGCCGCGAAACCTTCAGCAATGCCGCCGACGCGGTGCTGCAAGACGCCGAGCCGCTGGAACACAACGGCTTCAAGATCAAGCTGGCGCGCCGCGCAATCATCCGTGCCCTGAGCGACGCCGCCGTCGCAGGAGATCGCCCATGACCGCTATTGGCAAACCCCTGGACCGTGTCGACGGTCTGCTCAAGGTCACCGGCCAGGCGCGTTATGCCGGTGAGTTTCCCGAGGACGGCCTGCTCCACGGCAGTGTGGTGTCCAGCACCATCGCCAAGGGCCGTGTGCTGGCGATCGATGCGTCCAGGGCACTGGCCCTGCCGGGCGTGGTGGCGGTTATTCATCACCTCAACCGGCCGAAAATCGCCCGTTACGACGATGCCTTCCAGGATGACGATGCGGCGGACGGCTCACCGTTTCGCCCGCTGTATAACGACCGGGTGCTGTACAGCGGCCAACCCCTGGCCCTGGTGATCGCCGACAACCTGGAACTGGCGCGGCATGCCGGCTCGCTGGTAGCGATCGACTACGCACGGGAAGACTTCGAGACCGACCTGCTCGCCCAGCAGGAACAGGCCCATGCTTCACCGCAGGCGCCGCCCAAGCCGCGTGGCAACTTCCAGGCCGAGTGGGCCGCTGCCGCCGTCAGCCTCGACCTGCACTACAGCACCCCCATCGAACACCACAACCCCATGGAACCCCACGCCAGCACCGTGCTGTATCAGCCGGATGGCACCCTGCATATCCATGACAAGACCCAGGGCCCGCAGAACTGCCAGGCCTATGTGCAAGACGTGTTCGGCCTGGATAAAAGCCAGGTGCGGATCTTCGCCGCGTTCGTCGGTGGTGCGTTCGGCTCGGGCTTGCGCCCGCAGTATCAATTGCCGCTGGCGGTGATGGCGTCCCTGGCGCTCAAGCGCTCGGTGCGCGTCACCCTGACCCGCCAGCAGATGTTCACCTTCGGCTACCGCCCGCGCACCTTGCAGCGTTTGCAGATGGGCGCCGCCGCCAATGGTCGCCTGCTGGCATTGGGGCATACGGCGATTGGCCAGACCTCGCGCTTCGAAGACTTCAGCGAGCACGTGGTGGAGTGGAGCGGCATGCTCTATCACTGCGACAACGTGCAACTGACCTACAAACTGGTGCCGCTGGATGTATTCACGCCCCTGGACATGCGCGCGCCCGGCGCTGCCTTGGGCGTGATCGGCCTGGAGTGCGCCATGGACGAGTTGGCCAGCGCCTTGGGCATGGACCCGGTGCAACTGCGCCTGGTCAACTACGCCGAGCGCAACCAGAACGAAGACAAACCCTGGTCGAGCAAGGCCCTGCGCGAGTGTTACAGCGAAGGTGCCGAGCGCTTCGGCTGGAGCCAGCGCAACCCGGAACCGCGCAGCATGCGCGACGGCTGCCAGTTGATCGGCTGGGGCATGGCCGGTGGCGTGTGGGAGGCCATGCAGATGAAGGCCAGCGCCAAGGCGCGCATCGACGCCGAGGGCAAGCTGACCGTCAGCAGTGCGACCACGGACATCGGCACCGGCACCTACACGGTGATGACCCAGATCGCGGCGCAGGCCAGTGGCGTGGCGGTTGAGGACGTGGTGTTCCTGCTCGGCGACTCTTCATTGCCCACCGCGCCGCTGCAAGGCGGCTCGTTCACCGTGTCGTCCGTCGGCACCGCCGTGCAGCAAGCCTGCGAAGCGTTGAGCGCGAGGCTGCTGACCATCGCCCGGCAGACTTACCCGGTGTTCAAGGATGCCGAGTCCGTGCGTTTTGAAGACGGCCAACTGCACACCGGCGATGTGAGTGTGTCGTTGGCACAACTGGTCAAGGACAGCGGTGAAGAGAGCGTGGAAGTCCAGGTCGACAGCGAGCCGGACAAGAAACGCGAGGGTTACGCCACCGCCACCCATTCGGCGGTGTTCGTCGAAGTGCGGGTGGATGAAGACTTGGGCACGATCAAGGTCAGCCGCGTGGTCAGCGCCATTGCGGCCGGGCGGGTGGTCAACCCGAAGATGGCCCGCAGCCAGATCCTCGGCGGGGTGGTGTGGGGCATCGGCATGGCCCTGCATGAAGAGACCCAGATCGACCATCAGTTGGGCCGCTACATGAACCACAGCCTGGCCGAGTACCACATCCCGGTAAATGCCGATATCGGCGAGATTGACGTGGTGTTTGTCGAGGAACATGACGAGATCGTCAACGCCCTTGGGTCCAAGGGCGTGGGAGAGATCGGCATTGTCGGGGTGGCGGCGGCGGTGGCGAATGCGGTCTACCATGCCACCGGCAAGCGGGTGCGAGAGTTTCCGATCACCCTGGATAAGGTGCTCTGACGCGGTCCAGCAAACACTGAAGGTCCAAATGTGGGAGGGAACAAGCCTCCTCCCACATTGGATCATGCCGCGGGCTTGATGCTTTCATCTATCGGCACATGCATACGATCCCGATTCGCCAGGGTCGGGAACAGTTTGATCCACACCCCGGTCACCACCAGCGTACCGATGCCGCCCATCACCACGGCCGGCACGGTGCCGAACCAATGGGCGGTAATCCCCGATTCGAACTCGCCCAATTGGTTGGAGGCGCCGATAAACAGACCATTGACCGCACTGACCCGCCCGCGCATTTCATCCGGCGTCTCCAACTGCACGAAGGACGCACGGATCACCATGCTGATCATGTCCGCCGCGCCCAGCACCACCAGCACCGCCAGGGAAAACCAGAACGAGGTGGACAGGCCGAAGGCGATGGTCGCTACGCCGAATACGCCGACGGCGGTGAACATCACCCGGCCCACCTGCCGATCTACCGAAAAGCGCGCCAGCCACAACGACATCAACAGCGCGCCCACCGCCGGCGCCGAGCGCAACAGGCCCAGGCCCCATGCGCCGGTCAGCAGGATGTCCTTGGCGAATACCGGCAGCAACGCGGTGGCGCCGCCCAGCAGCACGGCGAACAGGTCGAGGGAAATCGCCCCGAGGATGTCCGGGCGGCTGCGGATAAAGCGGATGCCGGCCAGCAGTGAATCGAGGGTGGCCTTGCCTTTGTTGAGCGGGGTCTGGCGGGCGGGCAGGTTGAGGGTCAGTACACAGGCAATCAGGTACAGCGCCACCGTGGGCCCATACACCCAGACGCTGCCGAAGGCGTATAGCAAACCACCGAGCGCCGGGGCGACGATGGTTGCCAGTTGCTGGGCCGACTGCGACGAGGCCACCGCACGCGGGAACAGCGCACTGGGCACGATGCTTGGCAGCAGGGCCTGGGTGGTGGGCATTTCAAACGAGCGCGCGGCGCCGAGCAGGAAGGCGAGGATAAAGATCATCTCGCGGGTCACGTTGCCGGTGAGGCCGCCAATGGCCAGGGAAAGGGCAATCAGCGCCTGCACGGTCTGGCAGATGGCCGCGACTTTGCGTCGGTCATAGCGGTCGGCCACATGCCCGGTGTGCAGCATGAACAGCACGCGCGGCACGAACTCCACCAGGCCGACCAGCCCCAGGTCGAGCACGTTGCCGGTGAGTTGGTAGAGGTTCCAGCCAATGGCCACGGTAAGCATCTGGAAGCCGCTGGCGGTGAAGATCCGTGCCAGCCAGAACGCGATGAAAGGGCGGTGGTGACGTAACAGCAACGTGGGTTCACTGGGCATCGGGAGTTCAGGTCAAGGCCGGAGGGAAGAGGCAGATTAGCATCAAGCTGTAACAATTAGTTGCGAGAAGAAGGCTGAGGCAAGCTGTCACGCGGCAAAAGACCACACAGGCCAGCTGCGAAAATGGGACTACTCTTTTCACTGTGATTGACCCAGATCAAAGTCATTTCAGAATTTGTTCTGGTGGCCGCAAGGCCCGATTCCCTGCGTGGCTGGTTAAAAAAAGAAACGAATTGAAATTCGCCAGACTCCATATCCGTGGGGGCAGTGGGTGCAGGCTCCCGCCAGCAGCCGGTATTACCTGACAGAGGAAGACTTATGTTCGGTTTGGAGGCGCTAGATCTCGCCCGAATTCAGTTCGCGTTCACCATCTCATTCCACATCCTGTTCCCGGCGATCACCATCGGCCTGGCCAGTTACCTCGCGGTGCTGGAAGGCTTGTGGCTCAAGACCCATAACGATACCTACCGTGACCTCTACCATTTCTGGTCGAAGATCTTTGCCGTCAACTTCGGCATGGGCGTGGTCTCCGGTCTGGTCATGGCCTACCAGTTCGGCACCAACTGGAGCCGCTTCTCGGACTTCGCCGGCGCCGTGACCGGGCCGCTCCTGACGTACGAAGTGCTTACGGCCTTCTTCCTCGAAGCCGGTTTCCTCGGCGTGATGCTGTTCGGCTGGAACAAGGTGGGGCGCAAGCTGCACTTTTTCTCCACCCTGATGGTGGCCGTCGGTACGTTGATCTCGACCTTCTGGATCCTGGCGTCCAACAGCTGGATGCAGACGCCGCAAGGCTTTGAAATCATCGACGGCCGCGTGATTCCTACCGATTGGCTGGCGGTGATCTTCAACCCGTCGTTCCCTTACCGCCTGATGCACATGGCGACGGCGGCGTTCGTGGCCACCGCGTTCTTCGTCGGTTCCTCGGCGGCCTGGCACTTGCTGCGCGGCAAGGACAACCCGGCGATCCGCAAGATGTTGTCGATGGCGATGTGGATGGCCCTGATCGTGGCGCCTATCCAGGCGGTGATCGGCGACTTCCATGGCCTCAACACCCTCGAGCACCAGCCGGCGAAAATCGCCGCGATTGAAGGCCACTGGGAAAACAAAGGCAATGAGCCAACGCCGCTGATCCTGTTTGGCTGGCCGGACATGAAAGCGGAAAAAACCAAATACGCCGTGGAGATTCCGTACCTGGGCAGCCTGATCCTGACCCACTCCCTGGACAAACAGGTGCCGGCGCTCAAGGAATTCCCGCCGGAAGACCGGCCGAATTCGACCATCGTATTCTGGTCGTTCCGGGTCATGGTCGGCCTGGGGTTCTTGATGATCTTCACCGGCCTGTTCAGCCTCTGGCTGCGCCGGGGCGACAAGATGTACACGTCCAGGCCGTTCCTGTACCTGGCGCTGTGGATGGGGCCGTCCGGCCTGATCGCGATTCTCGCCGGTTGGTTCACCACCGAGATCGGCCGCCAGCCGTGGGTGGTCTACGGGTTGATGCGCACTGCGGATGCTTCTTCCGGGCATAGTCTGGCGCAGATGACGATCACCCTGGTGTTGTTCGTGGTGGTGTACTTCGCGCTGTTCGGCGCCGGCCTGGGCTACATGATGCGCCTGGTGCGCAAAGGCCCGGTGACCCACGAAGGCACGGAACCGACCCACGGTGGCCCTGGCCAGAAACGCACACCGGCCCGTCCGTTGTCCGCCGCCGATGATGGCAGCGATGACGACCACGCCCACATCCAGCACAAGGGGAATTGAGATGGGTATTGATCTTCCGCTGATCTGGGCCGTGATCATCATCTTCGGCATCATGATGTACGTGGTCATGGACGGCTTCGACCTGGGCATCGGCATCCTCTTCCCGTTTATCCCGGGCAAGACCGACCGTGACGTGATGATGAACACCGTGGCCCCGGTCTGGGACGGTAACGAAACCTGGCTGGTGCTGGGCGGCGCGGCGTTGTTCGGCGCGTTCCCGCTGGCCTATTCGGTGGTGTTGTCGGCACTGTACCTGCCGTTGATCCTGATGCTGGTGGGGCTGATCTTTCGTGGCGTGGCCTTCGAGTTCCGCTTCAAGGCCAAGGACCACAAGCGTCACCTGTGGGACAAGGCGTTTATCGGCGGTTCGCTGGCGGCCACGTTCTTCCAGGGCGTCGCGCTGGGGGCGTTTATCGACGGGATCCCGGTGGTCAATCGCCAGTTTGCCGGCGGCTCGCTGGACTGGCTCACGCCGTTCACGATGTTCTGCGGCGTGGCGCTGATCGTGGCCTATGCATTGCTCGGCTGCACCTGGCTGATCATGAAAACCGAAGGCCCGTTGCAGGAGAAAATGCACAACCTGGCGCGGCCATTGGCCTTCGTGGTGCTGGCCGTGATCGGCATCGTGAGTCTCTGGACGCCACTGTCGCACCCGGAAATCGCCTCGCGCTGGTTCACCCTGCCGAACCTGTTCTGGTTCCTGCCGGTACCGATCCTGGTGCTGGTGACCATGTACGGGTTGATCCGCGCCGTGGCGCGGAATGCCCACTACACACCGTTCCTGCTGACGCTGGTGCTGATCTTCCTCGGCTACAGCGGCCTGGGGATCAGCCTGTGGCCGAACATCATCCCGCCATCCGTGTCGATCTGGGATGCCGCTGCGCCGCCCCAGAGCCAGGGCTTCATGCTGGTGGGCACCTTGTTCATCATCCCGTTCATCCTGGGCTACACCTTCTGGAGCTACTACGTGTTCCGCGGCAAGGTCACCCACGAAGACGGCTATCACTAGGAGGGTCGTTGCATGTCCGGCAAACCTACGTTGCACGAGATCGAACAGGCCGAGAAACAGCCGCTGTGGCGGCGCCTCGGCTGGCTGGCGATGATCTGGACCGGCAGTGTGCTGGCCCTGTTCGTGGTGGCCAGCCTGATGCGCATGTTCATGAATGCGGCCGGCCTGACCACCCACTGACATCCCGATCCGGGCTTCGCGCCCGGTTTTCAGCCCTGCTCTTCTTTTGGAAGGGCAGGGTTTTTTTTTATTTGCGTGCTTTGAGAATCACGAACTTGGGCGTGGCAGCGACCTGCTCTACGCCACGGAACAAGCGCGCCAACTTGCTGTGATAACCCAGGTGACGGTTGCCGACGATATACAGCGCGCCGCCGACCACCAACGCCTCCCGCGCCTGCTGGAACATACGCCAGGCCAGGAAGTCGCCGACCACCTGCTGCTGGTGGAACGGCGGGTTGCACAGCACCACGTCGAGGGAGTCCGGCTCCTGGCCTGCGAGGCCGTCCCCGGCGCGTACTGTCACCTCCCGATCACCGAGGGCGGCTTGCCAGTTCTCAAGGGCCGATTGCACGGCCATATAGGACTCGTCCACCAAGGTGTACCGGGCGTCGGGGTTTTGCAGTGCGCTGGCAATCGCCAATACGCCGTTGCCGCAACCCAGGTCCGCCACGCGGGCACTGCCCAGGTTATTGGGCAGGTGCGGCAGGAAGGCGCGGGTGCCGATGTCCAGGCCTTCACGGCAGAACACGTTGGCATGGTTGAGCAGTTCGATAGCCGGCGCGTCCAGGGTGTAGCGCGTCGGGTAGGGCGAGACCGCCGTGGGGCGGTCGGCCAGTGTCGCGATCAGCAACCGCGCCTTCTTCACCGCCAGGGAGGCGTGCATCGGCCCGATATAGCGCTCCAGCAACTCACCGGCCGCCCGGGGCAGGTGCTTGACCATCGCTGCGGCAATCACTTCGGCGCCCGGCGCCAGTTGGCCTTGCAGGCGGATCAGTTGTTCTTCCAGCAATGCCAGGGTCTTGGGGACGCGGATCAGCACCCGGTCGAACGGCCCGCTGGGCACCTCGCTGGCGGGGATGAACGGCACGGCGTCAAAGGCCTTGCCATTGCGCACCAGGTTTTTATCCAGGCCCAGGGCGGCCAGGAACGAGTCGCCGCTGGAGGTCACCTGCACCCGGCCTTCCAGGCTCGCAGCCAGGGCGCCGAAGCTGTCATTGAGCACCAGCACGCGGGTCGCAGCGCTCGGTTGCTGTTCAGCCAGGTAGCTGAGCAGGTACTCGTCGGCGGCGTCGAAGGCTTGCAGCGGATCGTTATGTTGCTCTGGCTGGCGGATCAGATCGAGCTGGGCGAAGGGGCTGTCGAGCAGGGGCATGGCGAGGGAGGCTCTGGGTCATCGATGGGTGTTCGGCAGTCGGCTGCGGAACCGTCTGAGTGAACAGCGGGCGGCACCCCGTGGGAACAGCCCAGCACTCAGAATGGGTCGTAAATGTTACTTTTTTTCCTAAGGGATTACATGCGGTGTTTCAACGCTGATTAAAACAACCCCGCTTTCGAGGCGCAGAGCACGGCAGCGATCTTGTTGTTGACTCCCAGCTTTTTGAAGCAACTGCAGATATGAAAGCCCACCGTACGCTCGGACAGGCACAGGATGGCGGCAATGTCCGCAGCGGTCTTGCCCATGGCTGACCACTTGAGGATTTCGGTTTCGCGCGGGGTCAATTTGTTTGCAGGGTTAATGCTGGGCTTGTGTGCGTAAGTCTTCGCGACTACCGCATGCATCGCATGGCACAGCCACAGGACCTGGCCGGCTTTTTCATAAAGCTCCTGCGGGGTCACTTCACCCGCACTGCGACCCAGGGTCAGCATGCTGAACACACCCTGGAAATCATGCACGGCTTGGGTCCATCCCAAATGCACACCAAAGGATCGGGCTAAAGACCACAGGTTGGGTGAGTCTTTAAAGATTTTTTCTTCCCAGACAAGGGGCAGTACACAACGTTTGCAATGTTCCACCACGGGGTCAGCGTCAAAGAAGTGGGCCTGGTTATACAGTTTGTTCCATTCATCTGGATAGTTGTTGAGGCGAACAGGTTTCGTTTGGTTGTTAGGTAGTTGAGAGCTCATCGTGAAAGAACAGTATTGGAAGCCGAGTGCGTAGGTGTGGTTGACAGCCATCTCGAAAAGAGTCGTAACCTCGCTCTCGCCTTCCAGTTTGGGAAGTCGGGTATTGCGCCAGTTGACCATTGGTAACTCTCCATGGGTTTCCGCATGACATGGGATACGTCCTGAACTCCCACTGCACGGAAATTAGTGTAGGACATGAGCTACATCGCGAGACAAAATTTTCGCTCTTGCAGGGCAGCGTTTAAGAAACTTTCTCTAAGGTCGCGGCGGGCTTAGCTAAGGGGCTTAGTTGTTTTTTCGATTTTTTAGTCAGTTGAAGCACCTGTAGCAGCTCAACTTAGAGCGCGCTTGTAGCGCGGATAAAGGGGCTAATAGCAAATTGATCAGAGTTGATATTAGGTTGCCATTATGTTGTGCCTATATAATGCCACTACCAACCAGAGGTGTTTCCGGGCTCGAGTTTGAGGGACACTAGGGCACCTGTAGAACGGAGTCCCCCATGACGGCCAGTGCTGAGAAATTTACCCGCCAAACCTTGCTCGATGTGCAATCCCTGACCCCCAGCCTGTTTACCCTGCGAACCACCCGTGACCCAGGGTTCCGGTTTACCGCCGGCCAGTTCGTGCGCCTGGGGGTCAGCAAGGCGGATGGCAGCACGGTATGGCGCGCGTATTCCGTGGTGTCCTCGCCGTTTGATGAATACTTGGACTTCTTCTCGATTGTTGTCCCAGGCGGCGAATTCACCAGTGAACTCAGCCGCCTGAGGGTGGGCGATACCTTGATGGTGGAGCGCCAGGCTACCGGGTTCCTGACCCTGAACCGTTTCGTCGATGGCCGGGACTTGTGGATGTTAGGCACCGGCACCGGGGTGGCACCGTTTTTGTCGATCCTGCAGGACTTCGAAGTCTGGGAGAAATTCGAGCGCATCATCCTGGTGTACAGCGCGCGGGAAGCCCGGGAGCTGGCGTACCAGTCGCTGATCAAGGGGTTGGGCGAGCGGGAGTACCTGGCAGAATATGCGCACAAACTGACCTACATCCCCATCGTGACCCGAGAGGATTATCCGGGGGCGTTGAGTGGGCGTATTACCACCTCGATCGAAAACGGAGAATTGGAGCGTGCTGCCGGCGTCGATCTGACCCCGGAACATTCCCGTGTGCTGATTTGCGGCAACCCGCAGATGGTGGATGACACTCGCCAGTTGCTCAAGCAGCGCGACATGCAACTGAGCCTTAGCCGCCGGCCAGGGCAGGTGGCAGTGGAAAACTACTGGTAATGAAAAGGCGCCTTAAGGAGGCGCCTTTTTTCCAAGCCGGTACGGGTTAAAGCGGCTTGTCGTTCTGTGCCTTGAGCAGGTCGCGAATCTCGCCCAGCAGCACTTCTTCCTTGCTCGGTGTCGGTGGCAGGCTAGGCGCCACGGCTTCTTCGCGCTTGAGGCGGTTGATGGCCTTGACGCCCATGAAGATCGCAAACGCGACGATCACAAAGTCGATCACGCTCTGGATGAACTTGCCGTACGCCAGCACCACGGCAGGCACATCGCCCTGTGCCGCCTTGAGCGTAATCGCCAGGTCACCAAAGTCCACGCCACCGATCAATAGACCAATGGGCGGCATCACTACGTCGCCTACAAACGAGGAAACAATTTTGCCGAAGGCGGCGCCGATGATGATACCGACGGCCATGTCGACCACATTACCTTTGACCGCGAAGGCCTTGAACTCACTGATCACGCCCATAGGTTATTCCTTGTTACAGATGAGAAGGGTGCCGCTCAGTGTAAATCAGTCGCAGCGGGCATGCCCGACACAACCGTTAACACTGTCAGTTTTTATCGACACATTAAATCGCAAATAGTTTGCAAAGTGCCACCAATCGCGCGCGAAATACCCGCTATTTCAGCGGCTTACCACATTATTTTCTTAATCGACCTGGTGGTGTTTTTCTATTTATCTTCTGACTCGTGGGTCACTAGCCTCTGGCAAGCACAACTGAATGTGCATTAAAAAAACCAGAGGAAACCTTGATGAAGAATCCAATGAATCGCGGCCCGGTATTGGCGCGTCATGTGCTGGTACTGGCGACCGCCAGCCTGCTTTCCCTCTCCGTACAAGCCGCCAACCTGACCCGTGACAACGGTGCCGCCGTCGGCGACAACCAGAACTCGCAAACCGCCGGCGCCAACGGCCCGGTGCTGCTGCAGGACGTGCAACTGATCCAGAAACTGCAGCGCTTCGACCGTGAACGCATCCCTGAGCGCGTGGTGCATGCCCGCGGTACCGGCGCCCATGGCACCTTCACCGTCACCGATAACCTCAGTGACCTGACCAAGGCCAAGGTCTTCGCTGCTGGCGAAACGACCCCGGTGTTCGTGCGCTTCTCGGCCGTGGTGCACGGCAATCATTCCCCTGAAACCCTGCGTGACCCGCGCGGCTTCGCCACCAAGTTCTATACCGCCGATGGCAACTGGGACCTGGTGGGTAACAACTTCCCGACGTTCTTTATCCGCGATGCCATCAAGTTCCCCGACATGGTCCACGCCTTCAAGCCGGACCCGCGCACCAACCTGGATGATGACTCCCGTCGCTTCGACTTCTTCTCCCATGTTCCCGAGGCCACTCGCACACTTACCGAGTTGTATTCCGACTCCGGTACTCCGGCCAGTTATCGGGAAATGGACGGCAATGGCGTACATGCCTACAAGTTGATCAACGCCAAGGGTGAAGTGCATTACGTCAAGTTCCACTGGAAGAGTCTGCAAGGCATCAAGAATCTCGATCCCAAGCAAGTTACCGAAGTGCAGGGGCGTGACTACAGCCATATGACCAATGACTTGGTCACCCATATCAACAAGGGCGACTTCCCCAAGTGGGACCTGTATGTGCAGGTACTCAAGCCGGAAGACTTGGCCAAGTTTGATTTCGACCCGCTGGACGCCACCAAGATCTGGCCGAATGTGCCCGAACGCAAAGTCGGGCAGATGGTACTGAACCGCAACCCGGCGAATGTCTTCCAGGAAACCGAACAAGTGGCCATGGCCCCGGCCAACCTGGTACCGGGCATCGAGCCGTCGGAAGACCGCCTGCTGCAAGGCCGGGTGTTCTCGTATGCCGACACGCAGATGTATCGCCTGGGCGCCAATGCCCTGCAACTGCCGATCAACGCCCCTCGGGTCACCGTCAACAACGGTAACCAGGACGGCGCGCTGAACTTCGGCAAGACCACCAGCGGCGTGAACTACCAGCCAAGCCGCCTGGAAAACCGTGAAGAGCCGCAAACCGCGCGCTATAGCCAGACGGCGCTGTCGGGCAGTACCCAGCAGGCGAAGATCCAGCGTGAGCAGAACTTCAAGCAGGCCGGTGATCTGTATCGCTCCTACAGCCCGAAAGAACGCCAGGACTTGATCGACAATTTCGGCGGCTCCCTGGCCACTACCGATGACGAGAGCAAGCACATCATCCTGTCGTTCCTCTACAAGGCCGATCCGGAATACGGCACCGGCGTGGCCAAGGTCGCCAAGGGTGATCTGGCACGCGTGAAGGCGCTGGCCGAAAAACTCACTGACTGACGTTGGTTTCGGTCGACGCCCCTCCCGGGCGTCGACCTCTGGCAGGAGAGCACCCATGCGTATTTCTATCGGTTTACTGATGACCATGCTGGCCTTTGTCGCCCATGCCGAGTCGCCCGACCCGGTCGCGCTCAAGGCGCAGCTCCAGGACTATTACTTCGACGCCGCCCGCCGTGGCGACCTCGACATGCTCAACACCTTCATCGACGCCGGCTTCCCCCTCAACACCCAGGACGACAAGGGCTACACCGCGCTGATCCTCGCCGCCTACCACGGCGAAAGCGCTTATGTGGAGCGTTTGCTCGCCGCCGGTGCCGACGCCTGTGTGCAGGACAAACGCGGCAACACCGCGTTGATGGGCGCGATCTTCAAGGGTGAGTTGAACATTGCCCAGCGCCTGCTGGCCACCGACTGCAACCCCGACCAACGTAATGGCGCCGGTCAGACGGCCGCCATGTACGCCGGCCTGTTCAAGCGCCTCGAGTTGCTCGACGAACTCAAGGCCAAGGGCGCCGATCTCAACGCCCAAGACCCGGTCGGCAACAGTGCTTCACGATTGGCCAGCGGTGAAATCCGGACCCCGGCGTCGCGCTGAGCTATCATCGCGGTTTTTCGGTTGGAGGTTCTCAAATGGCAAAGGCCAAGCGCATGTACGGCTGCACGGAGTGCGGCGCGACCTTTCCCAAGTGGGCCGGCCAATGCACCGAGTGTGGTGCGTGGAATACCCTGACTGAAACCATGATCGAAAGTGGCGGCGCCTCGGCCCCCACCGGCCGCGCCGGCTGGACCGGGCAGCAGGCGCAGATCAAGACCCTGGCGGAAGTCAGCGTTGAAGAGATCCCGCGTTTCTCGACGGCCTCCGGTGAGCTGGATCGGGTCCTGGGAGGCGGCCTGGTGGATGGTTCGGTGGTGTTGATCGGCGGCGACCCCGGCATCGGCAAGTCGACGATCCTGCTGCAAACCCTGTGCAGCATCGCCAGCCGCATGCCGGCGCTGTACGTCACCGGCGAAGAATCCCAGCAACAGGTGGCCATGCGCGCCCGCCGCCTGGGCCTGCCCCAGGACCAACTGCGGGTCATGACCGAAACCTGCATCGAAAGCATCATCGCCACGGCCCGGATCGAAAAGCCCAAGGTCATGGTGATCGACTCGATCCAGACGATTTTCACCGAGCAGCTGCAATCGGCGCCGGGCGGCGTGTCCCAGGTGCGCGAAAGTGCCGCGTTGCTGGTGCGCTACGCCAAGCAGAGCGGCACGGCGATCTTCCTGGTCGGCCATGTGACCAAAGAAGGCGCGCTGGCCGGGCCACGGGTGCTGGAGCATATGGTCGATACCGTGCTGTATTTCGAAGGCGAGTCCGATGGCCGCTTGCGTTTGCTGCGGGCGGTGAAGAACCGCTTCGGCGCGGTGAACGAACTGGGTGTGTTCGCCATGACCGACCGGGGGCTGAAGGAAGTCTCCAATCCCTCGGCGATTTTCCTGACCCGTGCCCAGGAAGAAGTCCCAGGCAGCGTGGTCATGGCGACGTGGGAAGGCACCCGGCCGATGCTGGTGGAAGTCCAGGCGCTGGTGGATGACAGCCATCTGGCCAACCCACGCCGCGTCACGCTGGGCCTGGATCAAAACCGCCTGGCGATGCTGTTGGCGGTGCTGCACCGTCATGGGGGGATCCCGACCCACGACCAGGACGTGTTCCTCAACGTGGTCGGCGGGGTCAAGGTGCTGGAAACCGCGTCCGACCTGGCGTTGATGGCGGCGGTGATGTCCAGCCTGCGTAACCGGCCATTGCCCCACGACCTGCTGGTATTCGGTGAAGTGGGGCTGTCCGGCGAAGTGCGCCCGGTGCCGAGCGGTCAGGAACGCTTGAAGGAGGCGGCCAAGCACGGCTTCAAACGCGCGATCGTGCCCAAGGGCAATGCGCCGAAGGAAATGCCGCCAGGATTGCAGGTAATTGGGGTCACGCGCCTGGAACAGGCGTTGGATGCACTTTTCGAATAACTCAGGGATGGACGCCATGCAACGATCGAATCGCTGGGGTGTAGTCGCCCTGTTTGTCGCCTTGGCCGGCTTGCCCGCCATGGCCTGGGCTGAGCTGCCAACGGGCTATCGCCTGGCGCAAACGCTGGTGACGCCAGACGGCAGTGTGCTGCAGGTGCTCGAAGACCAGCGCATCAGCCCCCAACTGCACAAGGACAGTTGGGGCAGTGGGCTGGATGAAGACTCGTTCGACGAGCCCGGCGATTTGGTCGACAACCCGCTGCTCGAAGCCCAGGTGCGGTGGGTATCGGCCTCGGGCGAGGTGATCGCCCACGAAGACCTCGGCTACCCGTTGGCCGAGGTCGAGAAAGCCCCGCTCAAAGGGCTGCCCGAACCTGTGTATTTTTTGACCATCGACCAGACCGCCCCCATGGGCAGCTACAGCGGGCCTGCCACGCAGCTGTTGCTGCCTGGCAAGCAGCAACTCAAACCGCTGGGTTACCAGGGCGCCGACGGCAAAGTCCAGGTGCTGACCCTGGCTCATACCGGCAAGGCTGCGTGGACGATCGCAACGCCAGTCAGTGGCGGCGCGGATGAACTGCTGCAGGTGTCGTCATTTATGGACGGCGACGGTGAGGATGACTTTGCCACCCGTTATCAGACTTATCGGTTTGTCGACGGGCAGTGGCGCGGCGCCTCAAGTCAGCAGAAGGGCTACTGGGACATGGAAAGCGAATTTCCCGCACGTACGGCGTTTCCCTGAGCCGTTACACCTCCAGCAACGCGCCCAGCTCCCGCTCCAGCTCTTCCTGGTCGCCCAGGTTCAACTCGATCAGCCGCCGCAAGTGACTGATCGAGTCCAGATCGATGTCTGTGCACACAAATCCCAGTTGGCCATCAGCTTCGTGGGTCAGCCGTACTTGCATCTTTATATGCGCCTTGGGATCCAGGCGTATGTCGACCGCAAACGGCAGCGCCTTATTTCCCTTCCACTCTTCAGGCCGTTGCGCCAACAGGCCCTTGAGCGACAAATCCACCAATTGCACCGGCCATTCGTTGCCGTTTTGCCGAAGTTCGGTCTTGGCATCAAAGGCGATCCGGCGAAAACGACGGCGATCAGACGCTTGCTCGGTCATGGTGAAACCCTCTGTGGATAAAAGGATTGTAGCCCTGCGCCATCATCGGGTGGTTTTTTCTGCTTTTTTTGCCTCTGCAAGGCTCTAGACCAACGTAGGGGGGTGGCCTTTAAGGCCAGTAGCGCTAAACTCCGGATGGCTGTCCTTTCTGTCCACCCTGGCTGGAATATAAAAATGAAAAATAATAATAGCCTGCTACGCCACCTACCCTGGCTGGTGCTGGCAATCGTAGGAGCGTGCGCCCTGGGCGTAGTAGCCCTGCGCCGAGGCGAGGCGATCAACGCCTTGTGGATCGTGGTCGCTGCCGTGGCCATCTATCTGGTTGCTTATCGCTACTACAGCCTGTTCATCGCTAATAATGTGATGCAACTCGATCCACGGCGGGCCACCCCCGCAGTGCTCAACAATGACGGTCTGGACTATGTGCCGACCAACAAACACATCCTTTTCGGTCACCACTTTGCGGCGATTGCCGGTGCAGGTCCCCTGGTCGGCCCGGTACTGGCGGCGCAAATGGGCTACCTGCCCGGCACGCTCTGGCTGATTGCCGGCGTGGTGCTGGCCGGTGCGGTGCAGGACTTCATGGTCCTGTTCCTGTCCACCCGTCGTAATGGCCGTTCCCTGGGCGACATGGTTCGCGAAGAGATGGGGCGTATCCCGGGGACCATCGCGCTGTTCGGCTGCTTCCTGATCATGATCATCATCCTCGCGGTGCTGGCGCTGATCGTGGTCAAGGCCCTGGCCGAGAGCCCATGGGGCATCTTCACGGTGATGGCGACCATCCCGATTGCGATGTTCATGGGCATCTACATGCGCTACATCCGCCCGGGCCGTATCGGTGAAATCTCCATCATCGGCGTGCTGTTGCTGCTCGGTTCGATCTGGCTGGGCGGGCAGATCGCCGCTGATCCGGTCTGGGCCAAGGCCTTCACCTTCACCGGGATCCAGATCACCTGGATGCTGATCGGCTACGGTTTCGTGGCGGCGGTACTGCCGGTGTGGCTGATCCTCGCGCCACGTGACTACCTTTCTACCTTCTTGAAGATCGGCACCATCATCGCCCTGGCGATCGGCATCCTGGTGACCATGCCCGACCTGAAAATGCCGGCGCTGACCCAGTTCATCGACGGTACCGGCCCGGTATGGAAGGGCGGCCTGTTCCCGTTCCTTTTCATCACCATTGCCTGTGGCGCGGTCTCGGGCTTCCACGCGCTGATTTCCTCGGGCACCACGCCCAAGCTGCTGGCCAATGAAAGCCACGCCCGTTACATCGGTTACGGCGGCATGCTGATGGAGTCCTTCGTGGCGATCATGGCGATGGTTGCCGCTTCGGTGATCGAGCCAGGCGTGTACTTCGCCATGAACAGCCCGGCGGCAATCGTCGGCACCGACGTGGTGACCGTGGCACAAACCGTCAGCAGCTGGGGTTTTGCAATTACCCCCGAGGCGCTGTCGGCGGTGGCCCATGACATCGGTGAAACCACCATCCTCGCGCGTGCCGGTGGTGCGCCGACGTTGGCGGTGGGTATCGCGCAGATCCTGCACAGTGTGCTGCCGGGTGAAAACACCATGGCGTTCTGGTACCACTTTGCGATCCTGTTCGAAGCGCTGTTTATCCTGACTGCCGTCGATGCGGGCACCCGTGCCGGTCGCTTCATGCTTCAGGACTTGCTTGGCTCCTTCGTACCGGCGCTCAAGCGCACCGAGTCCTGGACCGCCAACCTGATCGCGACCGCCGGTTGCGTCGCCATGTGGGGTTACCTGCTGTACCAGGGCGTGATCGACCCGCTGGGCGGCATCAACACCTTGTGGCCGCTGTTCGGTATCTCCAACCAGATGCTGGCCGGTATCGCGCTGATGCTCGCCACCGTTGTGCTGATCAAAATGAAGCGCCAGCGCTACATCTGGGTGACCATGCTGCCGGCGGTCTGGCTGCTGATCTGCACCACCACCGCGGGCTTCATCAAGCTGTTCGACGCCAACCCGGCGATCGGCTTCCTGTCGCTGGCGAAGAAGTACAGTGATGCCCTGGCAAACGGCCAGATCCTGGCCCCGGCCAAGAGCGTGGACCAGATGCAGCACGTGATCTGGAATGCCTACACCAACGCAACGCTGACTGTGCTGTTCCTGTTCGTGGTGTTCAGCATCCTGTTCTATGCGCTCAAGGTCGGTGTCGCCGCCTGGGGGAACAAAGAGCGTACGGATAAAGAAGCCCCGTTCCAGGCAGTACCGGACGCCTAACCGAGGATTGCAAGCATGTTCAATGACATCAGTCGCCTCGGTAAATACCTCGGTCAGGCCGCGCGCCTGATGGTCGGCATGCCCGACTACGACACGTACGTCGAGCATATGCAAACCAAGCACCCGGACAAGCCGATGATGGACTACAAGGCGTTCTTCCGGGAACGCCAGGAGGCCCGTTACGGCGGCAAGGGTGGGCCCAAGTGCTGTTGATTTAACGCAACGCCCTGTGGGAGGGGGCTTGCCCCCGATAGCGGTGTGTCAGTGACAGATCAGTGCCTGACACACTGCTATCGGGGGCAAGCCCCCTCCCACATTTGTTTCTGTGTTCCTTTAAGGAGAATTTCTTTTGTCCTCTCCCATTCCAGTCACCGTCCTCAGCGGCTTTCTCGGCGCGGGCAAGACCACCTTGCTGCGCCATCTGCTCAAGGCCGAGCACGGGCTGAAAATTGCCGTGATCGAAAACGAATTCAGCGATGCCGGTATCGACACCCAATTGCTGGGCGAAGAACCGGTGCAAGTCATGACCCTGTCCAACGGCTGCGTGTGCTGCACCATCCACACCGACCTGACCAAAGCCTTGTATCTGTTGCTCGAGCGCTTGGACAGCGGTGAGATCGCCTTTGACCGCCTGGTGATCGAGTGCACCGGCCTGGCCGACCCGGCGCCGGTGGCCCAGACCTTTTTCATCGATGAAGAACTGCGCGAGCGCTACATCCTCGACGGCATCATCACCCTGGTGGACGCCGCCCACGCCGAGCATCACCTGACCCAGACCATCGCCCAGGCGCAGATCGGTTTCGCCGACCGGCTGCTGGTGAGCAAGCGTGACCTGGTGGACGACGCTGCCTTCGAGGCACTCAGTGAGCGCCTCACACGCATCAACCGCCGCGCGCCGATTCGCGTGGTCGAGCACGGCAAGATTGATCTGGCCGAACTGCTCGATGTGCGCGGCTTCAACCTTAATGCGGGCATGAGTCTGCGCCCGGTGAGCAAGGCGCCGTCCATCGACCGTATTTCCAGCCTGGTGCTGCGCACCGACCAGCCGCTGGATATCGACCGTCTCAGTGAGTTCATGAACGAACTGCTGGAAGACCATGGCAAGCAGCTGCTGCGCTACAAGGGCGTACTCAATATTGCCGGCGAAGACCGTCGCATGGTGTTCCAGGGCGTGCTCAAGCTCTATGGTTTCGACTGGGATACCGAATGGGCCGAGGGTGAGGCGCGGGAGAGTGTGATCGTGTTTATTGCCGATGAATTGCCCGAAGACAAAATCCGCGAAGGCTTTGCCAAGGTCTACCAACCTTGACGTGTAATGCAGTCAAATGTGGGAGGGGGCTTGCCCCCGATGGCGGTGGGTCAGTAAACCTATATGTGACTGACACACTGCTATCGGGGGCAAGCCCCCTCCCACAGTTGATCTCATTTCAAGTTGGAGACCGGCATAAAAAAGCCCGGCTCAAGAGCCGGGCTTCTTAGTCAAGCAACTGCAATCAAGCGCCGTATACCGGCAGCTTCTTGCAGATGGCCTTGACCTTCTCACGTACCGCGTCGATCACGGCTTCGTTGTTCAGGTCCGCCAGGATGTCGCAGATCCAGCCGGCCAGTTCCTTGCACTCTGCTTCCTTGAAGCCACGAGTGGTCACAGCCGGGGTGCCGAAGCGCAGGCCGGAAGTCACGAACGGCGAACGTGGGTCGTTCGGCACGGAGTTTTTGTTCACGGTGATGAAGGCTTTGCCCAGGGCAGCGTCAGCATCTTTACCGGAAATGTCCTGCTTGATCAGGGACAGCAGGAACAGGTGGTTTTCAGTACCGCCGGACACCACGTCAAAACCGCGCTCGATGAACACGCCGGCCATGGCCTGGGCGTTTTTCACCACTTGTTGCTGGTAGGTCTTGAACTCAGGTTGCAGGGCTTCCTTGAAGCAGATCGCCTTGGCGGCGATCACGTGCTCCAGTGGGCCGCCCTGGGCGCCCGGGAATACGGCGGAGTTCAGCTTTTTCTCGATCTCGGCGTTGGCGCGCGCCAGGATCAGGCCGCCACGTGGACCGCGCAGGGTCTTGTGGGTGGTGGTGGTCACCACGTCAGCGAAAGGCACAGGGTTCGGGTAGACGCCAGCGGCGACCAGACCGGCTACGTGAGCCATGTCGACGAACAGGTAGGCGCCCACCTTGTCGGCGATGGCGCGGAAGCGTGGGAAGTCGAGGATCTGCGAGTAGGCAGAGAAACCGGCCACGATCATTTTTGGCTTGTGCTCGACCGCCAGGCGCTCGACTTCGTCGTAGTCGATCAGGCCGTTGGCATCGATACCGTACTGAACGGCGTTGTACAGCTTGCCGGAGGAGGAAACGCTGGCGCCGTGGGTCAGGTGACCACCGTGGGCCAGGCTCATGCCCAGGATGGTGTCGCCGCCCTGCAGCAGGGCCAGGTACACGGCGCTGTTGGCTTGGGAGCCGGCGTGTGGCTGGACGTTGGCGTAATCGGCGCCGAACAGTTCTTTTGCACGGTCGATGGCCAGTTGCTCAACCACGTCGACGTACTCGCAGCCACCGTAGTAGCGCTTGCCTGGGTAGCCTTCGGCGTACTTGTTGGTCAGAACCGAACCTTGAGCCTCCATCACCGCAGGGCTGGTGTAGTTTTCCGAAGCGATCAGCTCAATGTGCTCTTCCTGGCGCACGGCTTCTTGCTCCATGGCGGCGAAGAGATCGGCGTCGTACTTGGCAATAGTCAAATCACGGCTGAACATGGCGGTCCTCAAGGATCGGGGGCAGAAAAGGAGGGCATTCTAACCCAATGGGTTTTAGATGGCATATGAAAGGACATCATGTCGCGGACAAGCGGGGCTCATCTCGGGATGGGCGGTGACTGTGCCGGCCTCATCACACCGCTCAATCGAACATGAACAGCGCATCATTGCTGAACTGCGCCTCGAACCGATTCGCCGGCATCGGCCGCCCGAACAGATACCCCTGTACCTCGTCGCAACCATGCTCGCGCAGGAAGTCCAGCTGCTCATGGGTTTCCACACCTTCGGCAATCACCGCCAGGTTGAGGCTGTGGGCCATGGCGATAATGGCGCGGGCGATTTGCGCATCCTGTTCGCCGGAGGGCAGGCCATCGACGAAGGTGCGGTCGATTTTCAGCACGTCGATGGGGAATTGCTTGAGATAGTTGAGGGACGAATAACCGGTACCGAAGTCATCCACCGCGATGCTCAGGCCCAGGTTTTTCAGGCTGTCGAGGATGTGCATGGCTTCGTTGACTTCGCGCATCAGGATACTTTCGGTCAGCTCCAGCTCCAGGCACGCCGGCGGCAGGCCGGTGTCCTTGAGGATGGTGGCGATGCGCGTGCCCAGTTGGCCGTCGGAGAACTGCCGCGCAGAGATGTTCACCGAGACTTTCGGCACCCGCACCTTGTTCTGGTGCCAGGTCTTGAGCTGGCGACAGGCTTCGCTGATCACCCAGTCGCCCACGTCCACCACCAGGCCCAGCTCTTCGAGCACCGGAATGAAGTCCCCCGGCGGCACCAGTCCACGGCGTGGGTGGCGCCAGCGCAGCAGCGCCTCGGCACCGGTCAGGCGTTTGCCGTCGCCGCTGAACTGCGGCTGGTAATAGAGCACGAATTCGTCCTGCTCCAGGGCGTGGCGCAGGTCGCTCTCCAGTTCCAGGCGTTCCAGGGCGCTAGCGTTCATATCGGCCTGGTAGAACTGGAAGTTGTTCTTGCCGCGTTCCTTGGCGTGATACATCGCGGTGTCGGCGTTTTTCATCAACTGGCTCAGCTCGTTGCCGTCCTGGGGGCTGAGTGCGATGCCGATACTGGCGGTCACAAAGAACTCGCGACCTTCCAGCACGAAGGGCTTCACCAGGCTGGCGAGGATCTGCTCGGCCACATGGATCGCGCGGTTCAGCGCCATCTCGCGGTTGACCCGCGGTTGCAGCAGCAACGTGAACTCGTCGCCGCCCATGCGTGCCACGGTGTCGTCTTCGGCCACGCAGCCGAGCAGGCGGGTCGCCATTTCCTTGAGCATGCGGTCGCCGGCCGCGTGGCCCAGGGAGTCGTTGATCGGCTTGAAGCGGTCGAGGTCGAGGAACATCAGCACCACCCACGACTTCTGCCGTTCGGCTGATTGCAGCGCGGTGTGCAGGCGGTCCTGGAACAGCGTGCGGTTGGGCAGGTGGGTCAGGGCGTCGTAGTAGGCCAGGCGGTGGATGCGCTGTTCGCTGGCCTTGCGTTCGCTGATATCACTGAAGAAACACACATAACTGGCCAGGTCGCCTTCGTCGTCGAACACCGCCGTAATGCCGACCCAGGCCGGGTAGTGCTCGCCGTTACGGCGCTTGAGCCACACTTCGCCTTCCCAGGTGCTGTGCTGGTGCAATTGCTTGAGCACATAGCGCAGGTGGGCTTCCTGTTGTTCGTCGACGGTGAGCATGTTCGGCAACTGGTCGAGTACGTCACTCACTGCATAACCGCTGACCCGGCTGAACGCCTCGTTGGCCTGCACGATATAACCGGCCGGGTCGGTGATCAGGATCGCCGACGTGGAGTGTTCGAATACGGTGGCGGCCATGCGCAGGTCTTTTTCCGCGCGGCGTTGCTGGCTGATATCGCGGCCCACGCCGAGGACGCCTTCGAAGGCGCCGTGCTCATCCCACACCAGCACCAGGCGCAGCTCGATCGGCACCTTGCGGCCGTCGGCGCGCAGGCAGTCGAACAGGAACAATTGGGTCTGCACTTGATCACGGAGTCTGTTCAGCGCGTCGGGATCGCCCAGCGCCCGGCTGACCTGTTCCAGCAAGCTATAGATGCCGGTCAGTTGCTGGGGGTTGGCGATGATCGACTGCCAGCCGTTCTTGAATACCCAGTCCACGTCGTAACCCAGCACGGCGTTGACCGACGGGCTGATGTAGTTGAGGGCCAGTTGGCTGTCGGTGGAGCAGATCACGTCGCTGATGCTTTCGGCCAGCATGCGGTAGCGCTTTTCGCTGTCGCGCAGGGACTCGCTGGCTTCGATCTGGTCGGTGATGTCCTTGGCCACACCGATGATACGCGTGACTTGCGCCGATTTGTCCCGCGCCAGGGCCTGCTCGCGGATATCAAAGCGCCGCCATTGATTGTTGCGATGGCGAAAGCGCAACTGGCAGTGCAACTGCGTCGCGTAGCCGGCCTGGCGTTGCTGTTGGCGCAAATCGTGGTAATGCTCGGCGTCTTCGGGGTGCAGCAGGATTTCCCAGAAATACTCGCCCATTTGCTGCAGTTCGGCCTTGGTATAGCCGAGGGTGTGGCCCAGATGGTGGTTGCTGAAGATCATGCGCTGGCTGATCACGTCCTGCACATACAAGTGGTCGGGCACGGTACGCACCACGTCCGACCAGAAGCTTTCGCGTTCCACCAGCGACAGTTCGATCAGCTTGCGGCTGGTGATGTCGCTGATGCTGAGGATCACCGCCTTGAAGTCGTCCTGCTGCTCCGGCAGGCGCATCACCATCCAAAGGTACTGTTCGTTGCCGGCCACATCCTTGAGCTGGATTTCCAACTCAAGCTGATTCTGTTGGGTCAGGACCGCTTCGAGTATCTGATGCCCGATGGACGTGGTATTGCGCGGGCAATCATCGATCAGCCGCTCCCACGCTTCCTCGCAGGAGCCCACTCTGAGCAGGCTCACCGCCACCTGGTTGATCTCGGTGATGCGCAGTTCGGTGAGCAACTGCCGGCATTCCTCGGGGGAGGTTTGCAGCCAGGCGTGCAGTTGCTCGCGGGTCTGCAAGTGCACCTTGCCAAAAAATGCATTCAGGCCCGACAGGTCAAGTACGCACAGGGCGACGCCGGTGCCTTCGAAAATATCCTGATACCGACGCCGGCCTTCATGCACCTGGCGCTGGCGGCGACGCATATTCAGCAGCACGATCACGGGGATCAGCGAGAAGGCCAGGCCCAGCAGGCATTTACCGATAAACGCCGGCAGCAGTTGTTCCAGCACGGCTGCGCGGTCGAACATCCCACGCAATTGCCAGTCGCTTTTGCTCAGGGGCGTGACCAGCACGCTTTTATTCAGGTCATCCGGGGTCAGGGCGTCGCCCCATTGCGCCGGCATGCCGCTGTCACGGCTGACCACGCGGTGGTTCAGGCGGTTCTCGATGGCCCACATCGGCCGTTGGCCCTGGCTGTCCTGGCGGGTCAGGTTGACCAGGTACTCGGGTGCCAGGCGCAGCGCCCAGTACATCCTTGAGCCGCCGCTGGGCTGGTGCAGCAGCAGATAGATGAGGGTGCCGTCGTTGTTATTGCTCAGGTAGTAGGGTTGGCCGTGGCTGCGCTGCACCAATTCTTCCAGCCAGGCGCTGTCCTGGCTGTCATTGGCGCTGTCGCTGATCATCGCGCCGCTGGGCGCCAGCAGGGCGATACTGCGCAGTTCCGGCAGCGAGCGCTGCAACGTGCGCGTCAAGGCCTGCTGCTGTTCGATGTCGCGCGGCGGCTCGACCATCGGTAGCAGGTTCAGGGCAATTTTTGCGCTCAGGGCCATGTTCAGGCTGATCTGTTCAGCCAGGTCGGCACTGTAGTCGATGGTGTATTGCTGTTGGTTTTTCTGGTTTTGCTGCAACTGGTCCAGCAGTTGCCAGAACAATAATGCGAGCAGCAGGAGGACAAGCGTCGCCAATGCGCCTTTGAGGGTGCCGTGCAGGGGCGTTCCCGGCGCTACATGAGCGGCGCGCAAGGGCGTTGGCGGCGTGACTTTGGACAAGCTGTGATCCTGCGGTTTGGCTGGACTGGCGCGCGACGTGCACTATAAGCCGGACGCCCGAAGGGCGGCTAGCATGCCTTGACTTGTGGCAAAGTGCCAGCCCCGCTTGGCTGGACTGACCAAGCGCATTCAGGTAGCTTTGCCGGTTACGCGGGGGCGTTCCAGCCCCAGACATTCAGGCTTTTTCCGCTCGCTGGCATTGATGATAGTCAACGGCCCGCGCGGCGCATGGCCTGGCACGGGCTTCGCCCGCTTAATTCATCAGTCACTGACGCTAGGTTCACCATGGCTCAATACGTCTTCACCATGCATCGGCTGGGAAAAGTTGTCCCTCCGAAGCGGGAAATCCTGAAAAATATTTCGCTGTCCTTCTTCCCCGGCGCCAAGATCGGCGTGCTCGGCCTCAACGGTTCGGGTAAGTCCACGCTGCTGAAAATCATGGCCGGCGTCGACACCGAGTTCGAAGGCGAAGCCCGCCCGATGCCGGAACTGAACATCGGTTACCTGCCCCAGGAGCCGATCCTGGACCCGACCAAGACCGTGCGTGAAGTGGTCGAAGAAGCCGTCAGCGTGATCAAGGACGCCCAGGCCCGCCTGGACGAGGTCTACGCCGCCTACGCCGAACCGGACGCCGACTTCGACAAGCTGGCCGCTGAACAAGCCAAGCTCGAAGCCATCCTGCAGGCCGGCGACGGTCACAACCTGGAGCGCCAGCTGGAAGTCGCCGCCGATGCACTGCGCCTGCCGGCGTGGGACGCCAAGGTCGAACATCTGTCCGGTGGTGAAAAACGTCGCGTGGCCTTGTGCCGCCTGCTGCTGTCGGCGCCCGACATGCTGCTGCTCGACGAACCGACCAACCACCTGGACGCCGACTCCGTCGCCTGGCTGGAGCACTTCCTGCACGATTTCCCGGGCACTGTGGTTGCGATCACGCACGACCGCTACTTCCTCGACAACGTTGCCGGCTGGATCCTCGAACTCGACCGTGGCGCCGGTATCCCTTACGAGGGCAACTACTCCGGTTGGCTGGAAGCCAAGTCCGACCGTCTGGCCGCCGAATCCAAGCAGCAATCGGCCCACGAAAAAGCCATGAAGGAAGAACTGGAGTGGGTGCGCAAAGGCGCCAAGGCCCGCCAGTCCAAATCCAAGGCACGTCTGCAACGCTTCGAAGAAATGCAGTCGCAGGAATTCCAGAAGCGCAGCGAAACCAACGAGATCTACATCCCGGCCGGCCCGCGCCTGGGTGACAAGGTCATCGAGTTCAAGAACGTGTGCAAAGGCTATGGCGACCGCGTGCTGATCGACAACCTGTCGTTCTCCATGCCAAAAGGCGCGATCGTCGGCGTCATTGGTGGTAACGGTGCGGGTAAATCCACCCTGTTCCGCATGCTGATGGGCAAGGAAACGCCGGATTCGGGCAGCATCGAAATCGGCGAAACCGTGCAACTGGCCTGCGTGGACCAGAGCCGCGAAGACCTGGATGGCAGCAAGACTGTGTTCCAGCAAATTTCCGACGGTTCCGACCAGATCCGCATCGGCAACTATGAAATCCCGTCGCGCACCTACGTCGGCCGTTTCAACTTCAAGGGCGGCGACCAGCAGAAGTTCGTCAAGGACCTGTCCGGTGGTGAGCGCGGTCGCTTGCACCTGGCCCTGACCCTGAAAGAGGGCGGCAACGTCCTGCTGCTCGACGAACCGTCCAACGACCTCGACGTTGAAACCCTGCGTTCCCTGGAAGAAGCCCTGCTGGACTTCCCGGGCGCCGCCATTGTGATCTCTCACGATCGGTGGTTCCTTGACCGGGTCGCGACCCACATTCTGGCGTACGAAGACGACTCGCAAGCGGTGTTCTTCGAAGGCAACTACACCGAGTACGAAGCGGACCGTAAAAAACGCCTGGGCGAAGCGGCTGCCCAGCCGCACCGTGTGCGCCACAAAAAACTGGCCTGATCCGGCTGGTGTGAAAAAAGCGGAGTCCTCGGACTCCGTTTTTTTTGTACATTTTTCCTGACCCACACCGATCAAATGTGGGAGGGGGCTTGCCCCCGATAGCTTTTTCCCTGCTGGTGCATAACCTGCCTTGGCAATCCCCTTTTAAGTGCGATAAATCCCTGTTTCCTGGGTTTATTTATATCTAATGCACCATTTAAATTCACAAAAGCGACATTTTGCCCTGTCGCGGTGCGACATGAATTGATAAAGTCCGGCTCAATCTCATTTAAAAACAATCAATTTGCCGAGACTTTTCATGATCGAATCCGTCGAATCCTTCCTCGCCCGCCTGAAAAAACGCGACCCCGACCAGCCGGAATTCCACCAGGCCGTAGAAGAAGTCCTACGCAGCCTGTGGCCGTTTCTTGAAGCCAATCCCCATTACCTGGCCTCGGGCATCCTGGAGCGCATCTGCGAGCCGGAGCGTGCGATTACCTTTCGGGTGTCGTGGGTGGATGATCACGGCAAGGTCCAGGTCAACCGCGGCTTTCGTATCCAGATGAACAGCGCCATCGGCCCCTACAAGGGCGGCTTGCGTTTCCATCCGTCGGTAAACCTGGGGGTGCTGAAGTTCCTCGCCTTCGAGCAGACCTTCAAGAACTCCCTGACCTCGCTGCCCATGGGCGGCGGCAAGGGCGGCTCGGATTTTGATCCCAAAGGCAAGAGCGATGCCGAAGTCATGCGCTTCTGCCAGGCGTTCATGAGCGAGCTGTACCGCCATATTGGCGCAGACGTGGACGTGCCGGCCGGCGACATCGGCGTGGGCGCCCGTGAGATTGGCTTCCTGTTCGGCCAGTACAAGCGCCTGAGCAACCAATTCACCTCCGTGCTCACCGGCAAGGGCATGACCTACGGCGGCAGCCTGATCCGCCCGGAAGCCACCGGGTTCGGGTGTGTGTACTTCGCCGAAGAAATGCTCAAGCGCGACGGCCTGCGAGTGGAAGGCAAGCGTGTCGCGGTCTCCGGCTCCGGCAACGTCGCCCAATACGCGGCGCGCAAGGTCATGGACCTGGGCGGCAAGGTGATTTCCCTGTCCGACTCCGAAGGCACGCTCTACGCCGAAAGCGGCTTGACCGAGGAACAATGGGCGGCGCTGCTGGAGCTGAAAAACGTGCAGCGCGGGCGCATCAGCGAACTGGCCGGCCGTTACGGCCTGGAATTCCGCGCCGGTAAGACCCCTTGGGAACTGGCCTGCGACATTGCCCTGCCATGCGCTACCCAGAACGAACTCGACGCCGAAGCGGCCCGCACGCTGCTGCGCAACGGCTGCATCTGCGTGGCCGAAGGCGCCAACATGCCGACCACCCTTGAGGCTGTGGATATCTTTATCGAGGCGGGCATCCTGTTTGCGCCGGGCAAGGCATCGAATGCCGGCGGCGTCGCCGTGAGTGGCCTGGAGATGTCGCAGAACGCCATGCGCCTGCTGTGGACCGCCGGTGAAGTGGACAGCAAGCTGCACAACATCATGCAGTCGATCCACCATGCCTGTGTGCACTACGGCGAAGAGAACGGTCGGATCAACTACGTGAAGGGCGCGAACATTGCGGGCTTTGTCAAGGTTGCCGACGCGATGCTGGCCCAGGGCATCGTCTAAGCCTCGGCCTCGATGCGCAGCACCTCGATCAACTGGTCACCGACGGGGCGCTTCCACAGCACCTCGTCACCCACCTGGGCGCCCAGCAAGGCACGGCCCAGGGGCGAGCCCCAGTTGATCAGGCCGGCGCCGGCATCGGCCTGGTCTTCCCCGACCAATTGAATGCGCTGCTGTTCGTCATGCTCATTGGCGAACGTCACCCAGCTGCCGATCTGCACCTTGTCGGTAGACGTAGCGGGTGCCACCACCTGGGCGCTCTGCACGCGCTGGTTGAAGTAGCGCAAATCCCGCTCAAGGTCGGCCTGGCGCTGCTTATCGGCCTGTTCGCCCTTGGCGGACTCGGCGCTGTGGGCGGCCTGTAGCTGCGCAACCTTGGCCTGCAATTGCGCCAACCCCTGGGCGGTCAGGCGATTGGGCTGCTCACTGACCTGGCGCTCCACCGGCTGATCGGCCTGGGCGGCGGCGTTGTCCTCATTTACAAAAGCTCGGCTCATGACGTTCTCCCTCTATGGAGCTTGGGCCATGTTCGCCGCACTTTAGTTTCGATGAATGTCTGAAAGCGACCTATTGCGAGCGATAGGCCCGCGCAGCATCCCGGTTCTTCTCCTGTTGCCAGGCGCGTTCACGGTCATCCCAGTGATTGTCCTTGTAGTCGCGCAGCTCCTCGTTCTCGCGCATGGCCTTGCACTGGCGAAAGCCATCCTCCCAGCCTTCGGCGTAGACCCGGTCTTTCAGGTAACGCGGCACGTTTTTGCGAAACACCCCAGTGATCACCCCCGCCGCCTGGCGGCCGCTGCTGCACCCATCGTCAAAACCATCGGCAAAGGCGGGCGGATAGCCCCGAGCCAGCAATTCCTGATGGGTTGACTGGCAACCCGATAGCCACACCACCGCACACAGCATTACTGCATACCGCCACATTGCTTGCTCCCTGGCCGTTTCACGGCTGATAGGAGAAGTCTAGATAGGGATTTGTCGGGGAGGTGTGAAAGGGGTGTGAGAAAGGTGTGGAGCACGATGAGGTCGGGCGGTGGGCACCGAAGCCGTTGGCGCCCTCCCCACAAGGGCCTAGGTTGCCTGGTTGGTCGCCAGAGCCGCATGATCCGCCAATTCCTGCTGGATAAACGCCGCGATCATTGCGCGATAGACCTGCTCGGTCACCTCGGGGTTGGCGCCCACGGTCTGCGCCAGATCCCGCACCTTGGCGATCACCTGCTCGACCCGCTGCGGGGCCTTGACGCCATCGGTGTCTTTTTTGAAGCGTGCCGCCTGGGAGACGTAGTGGCCGCGTTCGGCCAGCAGGGTGACGATTTGCTGGTCGAGGCGGTCGATGTTGTTTCGAACTTCTTCAAGGGTGGTGCAGGTAACGGCCATGTCGAGTGAACTCCTGATGGTGCGGGCAATGCTGGCAAAAGGTGTTAGTCAGTAGTGATACCACTTCACCTCAAGCATCACTTCATTCACCGGCGTCGACAAGTGGCTGTACTCGCGCTGTGCACTCAGGCGCAGGCCGAGGTTGCGGGACAGTTCCCACTGCTGGTTCAGGCTGATGCTGCGCCGCACTTCACCATTGGTGAAGAAATCCCCTTTCGCTTCCAGGCTCAAATTGCCCAGCGGGTTTTTCCACAGCACGCCGGTATTGAACCCGGCCGCGGGAGAGATGGCTTCGTTGAAGTCGTTGTTGTGTTCCACGCGCACGGTGCCGAGGGCGAAGCCGAGCATATCGTCGCGCAGTTGCCAGGTGCCGCCGGCGCCGCCGTTGACGTGGGCGACCAGGGTTTCGTCGTCGTGTTTACCGGGCACCCGCTCCAGGCCGCCGGTAACTTGCCAGGACCACGGCTGCAGCAAGGCGTTGCGCGGGGTCAGGGAGCGGATGGTGGCCAGGTCCAGTTGCTGCAGTTGCCAGTGGTTGCCTTCGTACTGGCGCAGTTTCATCTGCAGGATTTCGATCTGGGCGCCGAGGGGGAAGCCTTCGGCGTTGTCGTTGAGGTCGTGATAGGCCATGCGCAGGCCGTATTCGCCGAAGGCCTTGTCGCCACGGGTGCCGAGGCCGGCTTGCCAGGTGCGCGATTCATGGCCGTTTTCGGGCAGGCCGGGGGGCGTGATCGCCAGGTCGGGCGCGGGGTTCTGGTTGATCGCGCGCAGCAGTTCGAAGCTGCGTTGGGAGCGCGCGGTGTCGCGCTCGAGGCCATTGGCACGGTAGCGGCCCAGGCGGTAGGCGGCGTCGATGATCAGCGCCTGGCGGTCGCGAGGCAATGCTTTGAAGGCTGGCGCCTGCAATTGCTGCTGGTCGTCGCTGACTTTCAGTACCCATTGTTGCTCGTCGCTGTCGAGCGGCTTGGCACGCTCCAGCAACTCGCGCTCGCGGGAGGGACGGTAGTCGATCTTTTCCACCAGGCCCGCGTCCTTCACGGCCTTGACCGTGTCGGTGGGGATCGCGGTGAGCGGGAATTGCTCGGTCAGGCGCAGGCCGGGGCGCGCCACTTGCAGCAGTTCCAGCAGGCGATAGGAGCAGTTTTCATCGAAGAAGAAGTAGTCGAACTGGATCTGCTTGAGCTCCCACACGTGCTCGACCATGCGCTCGGTCTCGACCTGGGTGAGGTTGAGGCGGTATTCCCACAGGTCGCGGTTTTCGAGGCTGCGGTATTCGGAGAGTTTTTCCTGGTAGGGCACCAGGGCGAACAGGCCGGGGTAGCCGCCCATCAGGCCTTTCCAGGCGTACAGGATGCTGTTGTCCGAGCCTTCGATATAGGCGCCGAAGTTGATCGCGTAGCTGAGCAGTGCGGTCTTGTTGCTCTGCACGTCGGCCTGGTCGATACGCAGCAGGGTGTGACCGAACATCGACGACGGACTGTTGAGGTAGGCCGCCGGGAAGATCATCACCGCGCTATGGGGGGCGACGTCCTTGAACCATTGCTTGAATTCCTTGCAGTCCACGGCGGGCAGGTCAGTGAGGTGCAACTGATCCTTGAGCCAGCGGGTACGTGCGGGGTAAACGCATTGGGCGTGTTTTTCACCCAGGCTGGCCGGAGCGTAAAGCGCTTCAACGGTGGCCTTGAGTTCTGCATCCGGGTGGTGGGCGCCATCGGCGGCGAGGAAGAATTTCTTTTCACTGACATAGCTGCGCCAGCCACTGACTTTGCCGGCTTCGTAATGGCCCAGAGAAAGCCAGAACGGATCATTGGCCAGTTGCTGCAAACGTTGATCATCAAGATGCGGTGCCGCGTACAGCGGGGCGCAGGCAAAGAGTGCCATCCAGGCAAAGCGTTTGAGCATAGGGGCAACTTAAGTCGGAAATTAGAGAGACCCAAGGAGAGGCGGGTCCAAAAATAAAACCCGCGCCTGGGTAGGCGCGGGCAGGACGAGCTTAAGCCTGGGTAGCGTATTTCGCCAGACGGGCATCGCCTTTCAGTACAGCCAGGGTGTTGTTGTGCACGTCTTCAGCGGTCACATCGGCCTTGCTGAAGATTTGCTGGAAGTGTTCGTGAGCCACGGCAGCGAAGTGCTCGCGATCTTCCGGAGCAACACCCAGTACCACGGCGTAGGTGGTCAGTGCTTCGCCATTACCCTTGGCCATGTCTTCGGACAGCTCGTTCATCATGCCATTCATGGCAATCCAGGACTTGCCGCCGTAGGTCAGCGCGCTGTTGGTGCTGCAACCGTTGGTGCCCGAGGTCATGCCGAAGGTGGCGTTACCCGAAGTACCGTTGGTGGTGGAAGCCAGGAAGTGAGCTGGAGTACCGCGCTGGCCTTCGAACAACATGTTGCCCCAACCGCAGTTCGGGCCACCTGGTGCTTCAGCCATTGCATTGAGGGAGACGACGGTGAAGAGAGTACCGAGAAGGATCCGTTTCATAGCTTTGTTCTCTTTGTGTGCAAACCAATGGACAAGGGTTCAGGCACTTCATAGCGCCCTAGGGATCGGTTATTAGTCCAACCCGCGCAGTTTGGAGTTTAGGCACGTTCCAAGGGTTCCGTGTGTTTTTATAAAACAATCAGCAATGTCGCGATTTTTTTTGCAGGGCGCCTCCCGTGTCCAGGGTTTCCCAACGGCGCGCCTTGCCAGAGCGCGTAACAGGGAGCCAGAATGCCGTCATCTGCCCCGCCTGATGTAAGGAAGCCCGATGCCTGATCCTGTTGCTGCCAGCTTGCGTCTAGCGCCCGAAGCGCTGACTCGCCCTTTCTCCGCTGAACAGTTCAGCTTCTCGACCACCAATGATTTGGAGCCCTTTCGCGGTGTGCTTGGCCAGGAACGTGCGGTTGAAGCGTTGCAGTTCGGTGTGGCCATGCCACGCCCCGGTTACAACGTGTTTGTCATGGGCGAGCCCGGGACCGGTCGCTTTTCGTTCGTCAAACGCTACCTGAAGGCCGAAGGCAAGCGCCTGCAGACCCCGTCGGACTGGGTCTATGTAAATAATTTCGATGAGCCTCGCGAGCCGCGTGCCCTTGAATTACCGGGCGGCGGTGCGGCGGCGTTCATCAACGACATCAACGGTCTGGTCGACAACCTTGTCGCCACCTTCCCGGCAGTCTTCGAGCACCCGACTTATCAACAGCGCAAGAGCGCGATCGACCGCGCTTTCAACCAGCGCTACGACAAGGCCCTGGACGTAATCGAACGCCTGGCCCTGGAAAAGGACGTGGCGCTGTACCGCGACAGCTCCAACATTGCCTTCACGCCGATGCTCGACGGCAAGGCGCTGGACGAGGCCGAGTTCTCGCAGCTGCCGGAAGCTGATCGCGAGCGCTTCCACACGGATATTTCCGAGCTGGAAGAGCGCCTCAACGAAGAACTGGCGAGCCTGCCGCAGTGGAAGCGTGAGTCGAACAACCAACTGCGCCAGTTCAACGAAGAAACCATCACCCTGGCCCTGCAGCCTCTGCTTGCGCCATTGTCGGAAAAGTACGCAGAAAACGCAGGCGTCTGCGGCTACCTGCAAGCCATGCAGGTGTACTTGCTCAAGACCGTGGTCGAGCAATTGGTGGACGATGCCAAGACCGACGCCCAGGCGCGCAAGCTGCTTGAAGAGCAGTACTGCCCAAGCCTGGTGGTGGGCCATCCGGTCAACGGTGGCGCGCCGGTGGTGTTTGAGCCGCACCCGACCTACGACAACCTGTTCGGCCGCATCGAGTACAGCACCGACCAGGGCGCGCTCTACACCACCTATCGCCAGCTGCGCCCGGGCGCCTTGCACCGTGCCAACGGCGGCTTCCTGATTCTCGAAGCCGAAAAAATGCTCGGCGAGCCGTTCGTGTGGGACGCCCTCAAGCGCTCCCTGCAATCGCGCAAGCTGAAGATGGAATCGCCGCTGGGCGAACTGGGCCGCCTGGCCACCGTGACCCTCAACCCGCAGATGATCCCGTTGCAGGTCAAGGTGATCATCATTGGTTCGCGCCAGTTGTACTACGCGTTGCAGGACGCTGATCCGGACTTCCAGGAGATGTTCCGCGTACTGGTGGACTTCGACGAAGACATCCCGATGGTCGACGAAAGCCTGGAGCAGTTCGCCCAATTGCTGAAAACCCGCACGTCGGAAGAAGGCATGGCACCGCTGACCTCGGACGCCGTGGCGCGGTTGGCCACCTACAGTGCCCGGCTGGCGGAGCACCAGGGGCGCTTGTCGGCGCGTATCGGGGATTTGTTCCAGCTGGTCAGCGAGGCGGATTTCATTCGCCATCTCGCGGGCGACGAGATGACCGATGCCGGGCATATCGAACGCGCACTCAAGGCCAAGGCCACGCGTACCGGGCGGGTGTCGGCGCGGATTCTCGACGACATGCTCGCCGGGGTGATCCTGATCGACACCGCCGGTGCGGCGGTGGGCAAGTGCAACGGGCTGACGGTGCTGGAGGTGGGCGATTCGGCATTCGGTGTGCCGGCGCGGATTTCCGCCACGGTGTACCCGGGCGGCAGCGGTATTGTCGACATCGAGCGTGAGGTCAACCTCGGCCAGCCGATCCACTCCAAGGGCGTGATGATCCTCACCGGTTACCTGGGCAGCCGTTACGCCCAGGAATTCCCGCTGGCGATCTCGGCGAGTATCGCGCTGGAGCAGTCCTACGGTTATGTGGACGGCGACAGTGCCTCCCTGGGCGAAGCGTGCACCTTGATCTCGGCCTTGTCGAAAACCCCGCTCAAGCAGTGCTTCGCCATCACCGGCTCCATCAACCAGTTTGGTGAAGTGCAGGCGGTGGGCGGGGTCAATGAGAAGATCGAAGGGTTCTTCCGCCTCTGCGAAGCGCGTGGCCTGACCGGTGAACAGGGCGCGATCATTCCCCAGGCCAACGTCGCTACGCTGATGCTGGATGAGAAGGTGTTGCAGGCCGTGCGTGCCGGGCAGTTTCATATCTATGCGGTGCGCCAGGCAGACGAGGCGTTGAGCCTGTTGGTGGGCGAGGATGCCGGTGAGCCGGATGCCGAAGGGCAGTTTCCGGAAGGCACGGTGAATGCGCGCGTGGTAGAGCGGTTGCGCGCGATTGCCGAGATGATCAGCGAGGATGACCTGAAGGAAGCGGAAAAGGAGTTGGCGCAGGAAGCGTTGGCGGAAGCCAAGCCCATCTGATGGCGACGTGAATTGTGGCGAGCGGGCTCGCCACAACTAGCACCATAGCCACAACAATCCCCTCACCACATGACGGGTAAAACCGTCATGAATTTGGCGCGACTGTAGGACCAACGCCCGTTGGTCCCTACAACCTTGGTTTGTCGTGGTTTTCTTCTATTCTGTGCTCAAGGGATATCCACAGGAGTCGCGGGATAGAAACAGCCTCGCGCCCAGGCGCAGGTTGAACACCGATCTACCGAGGGTCGCCGCCATGCCGCGCAACCTTTGCCTTACCCGCCAGTGCTTTGGCCTGGTCACCCGAATCGAATGTTCCATTCGCCCTCTTGCGGGGGATAACGGGATGTGGACCTTGTTGTTTGCCGCCGGAATGACCGGTGAACAGCCGTCCACCATCAAGTCTCAAGGCCCGTTCCCCGGGCCCTTCGTCGCGGAAAACATGCTTGAGTCCATCGTCGACAGCCTGACCCAGCACGGCTACGAGAAGGCGGGTGACCCGCAGATCTGGTGCCTGCACATGCAGGCCCATCTGCGACAGCTCAATGGTGACACCCAGCACTGACCGCTATTTGCTCTCGGGTTTGTCCAACTTGACCTCGAAGCCATATTGCACGGTGCTCAGGTCGGTGCGCTGGTAGCTTTCCAGGGTGGTCGGCCGGCCGTAGAAGTAGTGCACGTCAAACAGCGCCGTGCCGTATTCCTCGGCGCGGTGGCTGACGCCGAGGATTTCCTTGAGGTAGTTGCCGCTGGCGTCCTTGGCGTAGAACCGCCAGCTGTCGGCGGGGAAGGCCTTCTGGTCGACGATCAGCGCGTTGTCCTTGAGCGACAGCCCCTTGGGCAGCTTGGCCACGTCGATCTCGGCTTTGTCGATGGTCGCCAGGAACAGCGGAATCGAGCCCACCACATACGCCGGGTTTTCCGGGAACAGGTTCAGGTCGTAGGTGAGGGTGCCGCGTGCCGGGTTCAGTTCAAACGCCTCGGCTGGCAGTTCGATCGGCTCGCCGCGTTCGCCTTTTTCGTCGGCGGTGAAGAAGGTCACCGGTGATTCGCTGCTGTTGCGCTCGCTGCCCACCAGGTCGTCATTGAAGGTGAACGGGTGGTCGAACACGATGTGCGCAGCGCTGGCGTCTTCAACCGACTGGCTGATGGTGACGCTGTTTTTCAGCTGGTCCTCGGTCATGCCCGCGTCTTTGAGCCAGCTGGCGGCGCCGTCGTCATACACGGTGACCGGCATCGGCAGGGCCTGGACGGTGTTCTGCAGGCTGTTCTTGTCAAAGCGCATCACGGGCAGGTCGAGGTCTTTGCGCGTGCGCGTGGCGGTGGAAAAATCCAGTACGTTGACCTGCAGGTTGTCGATCACGCCATTGAAATACACCTTGGCGTAATGGCTGCTCTGTTTGTGTTCGAAAGCTTTTTGTTCCTCGGTGAGCTGTTTTTCGAACGCCTCCGACCAGGCTTTCTGCTTTTGCATCTCGGCCAGTTGTTTTTCGTAGAACGCCACCTGGGCGCTGCTTTCGTTAATCGAGCCCGACCGGGTGAGGAACTGCCCGGTGCTGTCCCGCGCCTGCACCAGCAGCGGGTTGGGCGATTCGTCACCGACTTCAGGCGCCAGCGGTTGGCTGTTGGTCAGCTCGATCTCGGCGTAGTTTTTTTCCAGGAGCAACAGGTTGAGGGTGATGTTGCCCTCGGTGCGCTTGTGGCCTACGTCTTTTTTCGACAGATCAAAGGTCAACACCTTGCCCGGCGCGACCACTTCCACCGTGCCCTTGAGGCTGACGGGCTGTGGCTGGCTCTTGTTTTCCGTCTCGATGCCGTCGATGAACGGGTAGGTCACCGTCAGGTCGTCGGGGTTGGTCAGGTTGGAGCTGCTGGGGCTCAACTGGATGCCCGGATCGGTTTCCGACCATTCCGGCTGGAAGGGGATGACCTTGTTGTTGCTCAGGGTCACCGACTGCCATTCCAGGCCGTGGGGGAAGGGGAACTGGTCAGGCATGTTGAAGTTGAACGGGAACACCGGCTGCAAGTCGGTCAGGTAGTCGGAATGGGAGCTCTTGCGCAGCACGAACAGGCCATTGATGTAGGTGTCCACCAACGCCTGGGGCGTGGGGTAGTGCTTGAGCAGGGCGAGGGAGTCCTCGCCGTATTCGGCTTCGATGGGCTTGCTGGCGAGTTTGACCCGCGCCCGCTCCAGTAACAGCAGCGAACCGCCCAGGTCGGCGACGGCGTCACGCAGCTTGGGGTCCTGGATGCTGTCCAGGGAGTGTTCGAACTTTGCGGTTTTCTCTTCGAGGGTGGTCTGCTTCTGCTCGTCACTGGGGGAGCAGCCGCCAGCCAGCAGCAATGCCGCGCACAGGCCGATACTGGCCAAAGGGGATCGCACATCCATCATCTGAGTTTTTCCTGTCCGACGTCATCGAGCCGAGTTGTTATTGGGCTCGACACTAGCAGAAAAATTCTCTTACAGATGCCGCACAGGTCAGTTTTCTCGTGGTTACAGCTGTCTTGTAGCGGCTGGTATACTCGCCGCCATTTCTAGCCAAGCTGTGTGAGATCCAATGGAACGCTTTATCGAAAATACTATGTACGCCTCACGCTGGCTGCTGGCGCCTATCTATCTGGGGCTTTCCCTGGGCCTGCTGATCCTGGCGCTGAAGTTCTTCCAGGAAATCATCCACGTCCTGCCCAATGTGTTTTCCATGCTGGAAGCTGATGTGATCCTGCTGCTGCTGTCGTTGATCGACATGGCCCTGGTCGGCGGCTTGCTGGTGATGGTGATGATTTCCGGCTACGAGAACTTCGTCTCGCAGCTGGATATCGATGAAAACAAAGAGAAACTCAACTGGCTGGGCACCATGGACTCTTCGTCGCTGAAGATGAAAGTGGCGGCGTCCATCGTGGCGATTTCGTCCATCCACTTGCTGCGCATCTTCATGGACGCCAAGAACGTCGATCCGCAGCACCTGATGTGGTACGTGATCATCCACATGACCTTCGTGGTCTCGGCGTTTGCCATGGGTTACCTGGACAAGGTCACCAAACACTAATGCCCTGCGCCGGCCTTACTGCTCCACGAAGTAGTAAGGCTGGCGGTTGATCGACATCTGCTTGATCACCTTCACCGGGGTGGCCAGGTCGTTGGTATGGTCCAGCAACGCAATGTTGCCGGGCTTGGCGCCTAGGTAGTTGTGCAGCTCGGCCTCGGTCTTCAGGATCGGCAAGTAGGCCTGCAGATAGAACACGCTGGCCCCGGCGATACGCTCGTTGGGCTGGAACAGCACCACCTCCCTGCTTTCATCTTTAAACGCCTGAACCTGGCTGATCACCGGGACGAACGACTGGCGCACATCGGCCTTGGGCGCAAACCAGAACGCTGCAATCAGATAGCAGCCCACGGCCAGGGTGAACACGCCGCCCACGAGGGTTCTGTGATGTGTGTAGAGCGCAGGTTTGCGGGTTTTCAGCCACGCCAGCAGCACCCGTGCATATTCCGCGGCCAGTACGGCGGCGGCCGGGGCCAGTGCCATCAGGTACACCGTGCGTTTGCTTGAGGCCAGGGTCAACAGGGTGAACTGCGCCACCAGCCAGACGCTGAAGAACAGGTGGTAGCGGTTGCGCACCAGGCTTTTGCGGAAATGCCACAGGCCCAGGTACACCAGGATATTCCACGGCAGGAACGCCTCGGGCAGCTTGGCGATGTAGTAGTAGAACGGCTCGTAATGGCCTGCCTCGACAAACGAACCGCTGAAACGGCCGACGCTGTTGGTCAGCAGCACTTCGGCCACCGCTTGCATGCCGCCACGCTGGAACAGGAAGCCCAGCCAGATCACCAATGGCACCAGCGCCAGCAAGGTGAACAGCGCGGGCTTGAGCCAGTCGCCAAGGCGCAGGCGCTTGTCCATGAGGCTGGTGCTGACCAGATATACAAAAATCACAATGCCCGGCATCGCCAGGCCCAGCACGCCTTTGCTGAGGGTGGCAATCACCATCCCTGCGGTAAACAGTGCCCATGCGCCTGTGCTTGACCCTTCACGATCGGGCCGCACGGCCTGGTAAAACCCCAGCAGTGCGGCGGTCACGCCGAGGGTGAGCAGCGAATCCTCACCCACACCGCGCGCATTGCTCCAGTAACTGGCCATGGTCGCCAGGATCAGCGCGGCGCTGAAGGCCAGCGTCTGCGGCCGGCCGAACTTGCGCAGCATGGTGTACAGCAGCATCACGCTAAACAACCCAGCAAACGCCGAAGCCAGGCGCACCGCCCAAGTGGTACCGCCAAACAGGCGAATCGCCCCGGCATCGATCCACAGGCTCAAGGGTGGTTTTTCCAAGAACGGTTCACGAAACAACTGGGGCACCACCCAGTTATTGTCCAAGTGCATGGCCATGGCGATCCCGGCCACGCGGGCTTCGGTGGAGCCTTGCAGCTCGTGGTTACCCAGGGCAAAGAAGAACAACAGACCAGCAAGCAGGAACAGCAGGGGAGCGGGACGCGTCATGGAGTGTGGCTACCAGGGCAGGAGGACCGTCCGGGGGAACGGTCATTGCAATGGGCTAGTATCCGTCGGCGTTTCTGAATATTTCGTGAACGAATGTGGGTTTTTTGTAAGGCCGGTCACGGCGCCATCAGGCTGGGCAGTGCGGCTCTACCTTCCGGGCTCAGCACCGGCTCCAGTTGCTCCCAGGTAAAACTCAGTTCGTTATCGCAGCCATCACCCTGGGCGGGCGTCGACAGTTGCAGGCCCTGGGTGTTGAGGCTCAAGTCGAACGAAGAATAACTGGTCACGGCCGGGCACCCTTCGTCGGTGGTGGTCTGCCTGGCCAGCCAGCTGCTGAAAGCGGCCGGCAACTTGACCTGGCCCGAGTAGGGCGTGTCCCATTGCTCATGGCCGCCCAACCACGTCCAGGGGTCGACCTTTTCACCGGTTTGCAGATTCCAACTGTGCAGGCCCCAACTGATGCCCCCGCGTCCGTAGCCCGCCGACCAGCGATAGAACCGCACGGTGATCCAGTGCGATGACCAGTAGAACGGCTCCACCGCGATCTCACTGGTGGTGGTGCCGCCGCTCTGGTCCAGTGAGTTGCGCCGCTCCCTGTAGAAATCGGCCTGGCCGTCCGGGTTGATGGCCATGCGCGCGAGCTCGCGGTTGATCTTGTCGATGGCCGCACCGTCGCCTTCCAGTTTCAGGATGACCTGGCCTCCTTGGGTCTTCACTTGATAGGCGTGTTCGGCGAAGGTTTTCCGTTCGACCTTTACCGCGGGTGGCACGGCTTCAAGCGCATTGTTATAGGCATCGCTGGCGCAACCGTCGGTGTCCCTGCGTTTCAGCACCAACGCCAGGCTTTTACCCTCAAGGGATTTGCTCCAGGTACCCGTCAACGTGTCGCCTTGGGGATCATCCAACTGCCAGAACCCGGTTTGCCCTTCTTCAACCCATGGCTCACTGGCGTTGACCTGAGTGAGCTGAATGGGCGTGAGAATCCTTTGATAGTAATAACTGCCATTGGCGCCGTGGGCACCGTTGAAACACACGGTGATCGCGGATTTACCCAATGTGCCTGTCCAGACACCGGCCAGGTCGGCGGCGGTGGCAAGCAGAGGAGCGCAGGCAAGGGTGAGGATGGCGAGGGGCTTGAGCACGGGTATCGGACTTCCGGGTGTCTGATAGAGGAGAGCAGGGTAATCGCAAGTGTGGCGGGATTCCAGACGCACAACAAAAGGCCGAGTCGCTGAACGCGTCTCGGCCTTTTGGTTACTGGAATGTTTGTGTGTCTTGAGTGAGGGCCAGCACGCGCTCAACCAACAACTCGCCCAGCACGATCAGTTGCTGGGTGGCCAGCAGCTTGTGACGGTGGACGCCTTCGAGTTCGAAAGCCAGGTCGGTGGTCATGGCGTTGAGAGAGGCGAGGGTTTCGCTGGCTTGGATCAGCAGGGTTTCGGGGGAGATGTCTGGGGCGACTGTGCGCGGGTTAGCAGACCAGGCATCAAGGAATTCGGCGCACCCGAAAGTGCCCCACGCACAGCCGCCATAATACGTACCAGCGGATGCTGACAGCATCGCTGGAACGAATGATGGTTGCAGGCGACTGGGGGAGGCTAGGCGTGTTGGTTGGAGTGCGCTAGTTCATCAATAGCGCGGCATCTTGCAGGAAAATTCCGAAGCCCTGCCCTGTTGACCTCCCCGTCGTTAGGCTCTGTTAAAAGCTCCAGTCCTCAGCCCGAACCAACTGGCAGAACGGCCCGTTGAGCGTGGCATTGTGATGAGCCACGATGGCCTCGGCTTTCATCAAGGGCGTATCAGAACAGGTATGACCGTCGGCGATAAGCACCGCATCGAAGCCAAGATCACGCGCGGCACGGCAGGTGCTGTCGACGCAGTATTGCGTTTTCATCCCAGTGACGACCACGCCGGTGGCGCCGCTGGAGCGCAGACTGCTAGCCAGATCAGTCATTGCAAAAGCGTTAGGCCGACGCTTTTCGAAAACCATTTCTCCACCCAGCAACTTCAGTTCCTCTGCAACCAGCGTAAGCGGGCTGCCCGGCTCGATTGGCGAGCTAACGGGGCCGATGTGACGCGCGAGAAAAATCGGCGCGCCTGCGCTGCGGGCTTTGTGCATCAGGGTATTCAGCGTTTCCAACAGCTCGTCGCAGCGCCAGGGTTTCTCCGGGCCGTGAATGAGTCCGACTTGGATATCGAGTATCAACAGGGCGTACATGGGTGCATCTCCTTGCGTGTGAACCAGCGACACAAGGGCATAAAAAAGGCCCTGTCCATCGCTGGCGGGCCTTTGAAGTTCGTTGATTATTGGCTCACGACACCTCGCACGCTCCGCTTGATGCGGTCGTGGTGGTGGTTGTCGAGGTGAGGCAATGGGTTGTCATGGGGCGACACTAGCATTGTGGTTGCTGGAATGCCAGGTACAACAAAAGACGTCTGTGGATGTCTGTTTTCGTTGAGCCGGGGGGATTTGAACCCGCATTCAGGCCCCGTATTGCGGGGCTTTCAGCCTTCAAGCTGTCATTTTGCAGTCATTTCTTGCGATCCCCCACCCAAACCGCTGGTGCAATCCTTTTATCCATCAGCATATAGTGATTAAGTATCAGATAGGCGTCAGCGACTTTCGGTAAACTCCACATATATTGATTTTTCATTTCGGAGGCTATCGGATCGCCCAAAGCTTTAGTCAGTGACTCTCTCAAGAAGTCTTTGCCCAGCGGTTTTGCAAGATCTAAGGAAAAAGAGACAGACATAATGATATTTGTTTTTGGATCGTAACTGTATCGGACTTCATTAAATACAGAGTTCTTTATTTCCACAATTAGTCGCGGAACATCTGGTATGTCGTTAGAAAAAACTATTTCTTCTTTTCCATAAGTTTCATAAATTTTTGAAATGTTTTGGCCAAGTCTGACGATGTTCAGTGTTGCAGGGTAGGGGTCATTTTTTAAAAATAGCTCTGAGTATTCTACTTGCGCGAGTTTCGACTTGGCTTGTTCGAGTTTTTCTTGAGTGGTTTTTAGTTGATTGGCCATGTCTGATTGCGAATCGAGTTTTGCAGTAAGGGTCTCCACCTGCCTAGTTAAGTCAAAGATCTTTATTGGCGTTATATATTGCTCGTGAAGTATATGTATGCCAGTCGCGGTTGTAGTTATAGCTGCGAATATAAGTCCGCTTACCCAGATAAGCGTGCTCTTGTCGATCGTGTCTGCCATTTTTACTTGCGTCCTTGTCCTGTTATTGGGGTACTTAACTCGTCTTTTCCATTGAAGAATGCTGCTTCTACTTTCGCACCGGCTAAAACGTCCATAGAGGGCATCCAGCGCCCATAAACCCTAGCGATCATAGTCCAGTCAGTATGCCCCATCTGCTTCGCCACCCACATAGGATGCTCACCGGCAGATAGCATCATTGACGCGTAGGTGTGCCTGGTCTGATACGGTCGCCGATATCTGACCCCAGCTTTCTTCATCGCCGGCACCCACATCGTTTTCCGGATCGGTTCATCGCCCGCCGAGCGCTCAAGGGTGCGTGGATTCTGGAAAACTTCGGCGTCAGTCAGGAACGTGTGTGCCTTTTGCGCTTTCAATGCCTGCAGCACAGGTCGGAGCAGCTTCACACGTCGGCGCCCGGCGGCAGTCTTCGTTGTTTCCGCCTTTCCCTTTCCGGCCTGGGTCATCGCACGGCTGACCATCACCTCTTCGCGCAGCCAGTCGATATCACCCCAGTCCAGCGCCACAAGCTCACTGGTGCGCAGGCCTGTCCACAGAGTGAACTGCATCATGTTGCGCGCCTGGCCGGAGAGGGCGGTCAGCACCGCCTATTGTTCTTCATGGCTGACGGGTCCACATCATCATCTTTGGGCGGTGCGGATTTACGGGAATAAGTCCAGCCCGCCAATGGATTCAGTTCAATCAGCTCTTTCTCGGTGGCATCGTTAAGCGCGGACCGAAGGCAGCTCTGGATATTGCTGAGTGTCTTGTTGCTCACCTCCAGGGTATCGAGCCAGTCGCGCACGGCCTTCCGTTTCAGGTCCGCCAGCATCGTGTCGCCCAGGGCCGGGATTAGGCGAAGTGTGACCAGTTTCCGGTACCCATCGAAGGTGCTGCTGGCGATGTGCTTTTCTTTCGCTGCCAGCCACCTGGTCAAGAAACCATTAACCGTCTCGCGGGATGCCTCGGGCGCAAACTTCGCCGCCCGAGCAGATCCCGGGAAGGTCACCGAGTAATCGAAGGTGCCGATCGATATCGCGTGCTCGATCACCTCCAACACCACGCGTTCGGCGCAAAGTCCACGGGACAGACATTCGGTACCGCGACAACCGGCCGACCCATCAACCTGCTGCGCATCGAGGAAAACCTATCGCAAGCTTGGCAGCGCCTATCCGGCACATACGTCGAGAATCTTCCGTGGCTGAAGTGCGCCCAAAAATACGATCGGCCCCACACCTTTCACTATATGGACCCCCCATACTGGAAAACCCAGGGGTACGGAGCCGAGTTTGGCTTTGACCAGTACGAGCTTATGGCCGATTTCATGCGCGCCTGCGAAGGGAAGGTGATTGTAAGCATCAATGATCACCCAGATATCCGCCGTGTGTTTGAGGGGTTCCGCATGGAGGCTATGGATATTCGTTACAGCACGGCCAACCCGCGGAAGGGTGTAGTCGAAAAAACAGGCGAGCTGGCGATAATGAACTGGTAGGGGCGCTATCAGCGTTTTGGCATATCTGGCCGCAGGTGCCTACGGCCAGTTTGCTGTCTGAAAATGAAAAATCAGACGAGGGGGAGCATCATCGCGATCGGTGATAGCTGGGGACTGCGAAGGAACCCAGCCCTTTCATAGAGACCCACAAGCTGCTCATTCAGCGGGTGCACTACGAGTGCGGTTGACGCGACCGCTTCAGACGCGGCGAGAGACCGCAACACAGCATCTTGAATGAGGTCCAGCGACAAGCCTTGGCCTTGGAGCGTCTTACAAACTCCCATGCGACCCAGAATGGTAATGGGATGCTGATCTGGGGAGTTGCGCTGCGCCTTTTTGGGAACAACATCTGCCCGCATTATGGTCCCGCTCGAGAGCGTGTAATAACCCACGACCACGTTGGAGCCTTTCAGGCAGGTGACTAGAACTGTGGCAGTCTTGGCGAGCTGGGCCTTGATTGCCTTTTTCTTCAAAAACTCGGTTATCGTGTCTTCACCACAGTCGAACTGGTCAACATTGTGGTGCTCATTAAGCTTCTCCGGCTGGCTTAGCTCCAGCGACTCGGCCTGTTCAACAATTTCTGTAGCCATGGGTTACTCCTTACGGGATTGTTCTGTAAGGCTTGCTCAAAAGCGTCGAAATCATTATCGGCTAGGACGAACAAACGCTGATCCAGGATTACTTCCTCTGCCTTTTTACAAGCAGCATCCAGGATAAAGCTGGTCCGATCGCTTCCCGACAAGGCTGCGGCCACATCGATCAAGTCTCGTTTTTTAAAGTCGACCCTCATGTTGATAGGGACGGGTTTGGTTTTGTCTATTGCAGAGCTGAAAGCTGTTGTTGCCACGGTTTCGGTAGTCATATTCAGGGTCCTTTCAAGTATCGAGATTTAATTACATTTGCCTCCTAATTTATTTGATGGTGAATCGGCTGGTCTGGAGATTCATGACTGTTTCCTCTAAGTAGTGGGAGTGCCACTGGATCGGTTGGTGGGAATGCCACCGGAGCGCCGCTTTCACGGCACGGGCAAAAGTAGGCCCGTGAACAAATCATAGATCTTTGTGTATCTGTTGTCTACATGTATAGCAAGTGCCTACACGTTGGCCGGGGCGGCACAGGCGATAGGGTATATCTCGTGAGCGCTTTTCCGCAGGCGCTGACAGATCACTGGAATATCCCGGACATCTGACATCTGCTAGCGTCAGAGCATCAACCTAACCAGGCGGGAGTATGGGATGTCGATCAAAGTAACTGCACCACTTGTGGATGGCGACTTGTGGGATCCCCTCGACGAGAAAGCGTCAGGCGAGGACGTTGTCGAACTGATATGTGGCGATGACATGCGCCCGCCTCCCACCAGTGTGGTAATCACGGTGACCACAGAATCGGGCAAGCGTGTCGAGCTGAGGATTCCGAACTCAGGAAGCGGCAAGGCCACCGTGCGGATTGACGGCAAGTCGGTGTAAGGGGGGGATTAGCTGTGTAAAGCTACCTCAAGCTACTTCGCTTTCATTGATCAAAAGCGCAGCTAAATGACGGTAGAGTTTTAGACGGTAGATCGCTGAAAGCCACGCAGTACGTGGCCTATACGCCTCTCGAAGCCATACGGCTGCATTAGCAGGGCCAAGCATTCAAGAACCTACGTTTAGGAATTGTTTGAAAAATTCAGTGTATTTCGCGACTGCCCCCAACGCGATTGCAATGACGGTAAACGCGGAAAATAGCGGGTGGCCTTTTACGATTTCCAGCATTGCAATCGGACGGACACCAAACTTGTCTGCCCAGGTAGCGTTTGTTTTAAGGCGTTTTTCATGTGTACGCTCGAAGAAATTTGCAAACATGTCCAGCTTTCTGAGCGTTGATCTGTGCATCTTAAGATAATCACCGCTGACGAATGCGTCAGCTTCCTGTTCGCCTGTCAGCGCGTCGACGTCCGATACATTGTTCAGCTCTGTCAGGCTCATTATTCGGCCTCTGCGGCCCTTGCTGTCCTCGTGTGGAGCATAGGACTTGCCATAGAGGCTAACTAGTACCCTAGCCAAATCTACTTTTTTGTCATCCTGAAGCTCAAAAGGCTGACCGCCCATGACGCGGTGTCGATGCTCAAGGGCGAAAAATCCAAAATGCTCGTCTCGCATATTCCAGTGAATGAATCGGCAGTCTCTATGCTGCTCTAGAAAAGTAAAATAGCCATCAAGCATTGATTTTTCATGGCTATCCAGCTCATCCGACATCGTCGCAAGTGAACCCTTCAGCTCCGCTGATTTATGAAGCGACCAAGATTTTGTCTGTGCAGACTTTAGGTTTCTCACGGCGATGGACGTCACTCGTTTCGAAGCGCCGGTGGACCCCTCATAAAATGATTCGCATGAGTAATGCACGACGTATACACGGCTTGCGTCTTGGTAGAGCTCATCCACCAAGGCCCGGCTTCTAGCGCGATCCTTTACCCGGTCAATCTCCGAACTCATATTTTGCCCCAGTCGCTTCACGTGACGCTGTCATTAAGCTGGCATAACCGAGCCAAAACCACCCATTCAGGCACAAAAAAGGCACTCGCGGTAAACGCTAAGTGCCTGATTTGTATAGCTTATTTGGTGGAGCCGGGGGGATTTGAACCCCCGTCCGCCAGTACTCCGCTGTCGGTACTACATGCGTAGCCGTTTCTATTAAGTTAACCCTCAGCGACCCGAAGGGCAGGGTGCTTTGGGCGAGTTGTGTA
>Ga0207713_1000231_pt1 | contig 74756 bp, 82 predicted proteins | sample KBSS64metaG_FD_184404 | JGI IMG/M metagenome (GOLD analysis project Ga0207713, IMG submission 184404) | Switchgrass rhizosphere microbial communities from Kellogg Biological Station, Michigan, USA - KBS S6-4 metaG (SPAdes) (version 2) | ecosystem: Host-associated > Plants > Roots > Rhizosphere >...
AGATCAACCCCCTCATCAGACGATAGCCATACCCGCGAATGCTCTGTATGGCGTTCGTACCGTACACGTCCTTGATTTTCCCACGCAAGCGGCTGATGGATTTTTCCAGCGCCCGAGGGTCGTAGAAATGGGTGTTGAGCCCCATGATGCCGGCGATTTCATCATGGCTGAGAATGTGATTGCCGGTCTGCGCAAAGGCTTGCAGGATCTTCATTTCGGCAAAGGAGATATCGAGTTTCTTGCTGGTGTCCGAGAGGCAGATGCGGGTGGAGTCCAGCACCAGGCTGATATCCCGCTGCCATTCTTCGCTGTCGAAGAACTCACCCAGCAGTTCCGCGCTTTCATCGGACAAGGTATTGAGTTTGAGACAGAAGTCGGCACCCGCCAGAAAATACTTGATCTTGTTGAACGCGCCGCGGCCGGTGATTACGGCACAAATGATCGGCTTCAAGTTGTCGCTGCGCAGGTTTTCCACCAGTGCCAGATTGTCTTCAAGAGCCTGAGGGCTGTCGATGACAATGAATATGGCTCGATACAAGCCGTGATATTCATTTGGCTGATATGAACTAGCGTAAGAGCCAGTTTCAATGGCCAGATCAGTCTGCACATGCTTCGTGATTAGCGCGCTAAAGTGTTCAGCCACGCCACGGGTACGACCCAGAGTGAGAACACCTGGTTCGTCGCTTGTGCGGCGCGGACTTCTAGTCGCTAAGTTACCTGTGAGCATCATGCATTGACTCGAAAAGGTGCTGACATCGGGATGTTAAAGCACCGGTTCTCATCTGTGACTGACAATTGGTAACATTTGCGCGGATTTTAGACGTGGCTCCCGAGTTTTCTAACAATAATTAAGCTTTTCAAGCTTTTAGTTGATTTTTTCGGGGCTGTGAACTAACGGAATTGAGGTCGTTAGATGGTGGCAATATGGAATGGTGCCACTATTTTGTAATTATCGCGACCTGTTTTTATGTCCCTTGGCCATCACTCAACTGCATACGTATCAGAGCAGTGTGAGGTGGGTCACATTTTATGGTGAGGCCTGTGTTTTGGCTATAACGTCGACAAGTTCACACACGGACGTTTATTAACATGCCTTGAGTGTGGCTTTTGATAAGACATATTCTCCGTCCCCGAGTCGGGCAATGGGTGTTCATCTGCCAATTGTTTTACTTCAGATACTCAATGCCTGAATGCATTTAACAGGGCGCCCGCAAAGAGCGCTCTGACGGAGGATTAATGGATTTACTGACCTTGTTCAAGGTGCTGATTCTTGGGGCGGTAGAAGGCCTGACCGAGTTCCTGCCCATTTCCAGTACGGGCCACCAGATTATTGTTGCCGACTTGCTGGAATTCGGCGGTGAACGCGCCATGGCGTTCAACATCATTATTCAACTGGGCGCCATTCTGGCCGTGGTCTGGGAGTTTCGCCCGAAGATCTTCGAGATCGTCAAAGGCCTGCCGACCCAGAGTAATGCCCAGCGTTTTACCCGTAATCTGCTGATCGCCTTTTTCCCGGCGGTCATTCTCGGCGTGTTATTCGCCGACACGATTCATGAATACCTGTTCAACCCGATCACCGTTGCCGTCGCATTGGTGGTGGGCGGCATCGTGATGTTGTGGGCCGAGCAGCGCGATCATGTAGTGAGTGTCGACCATGTGGACGACATGAAGTGGGCCGACGCGCTGAAGATCGGTTGCGTACAGTGCCTGGCGATGATTCCGGGCACGTCGCGCTCCGGTTCCACCATTATCGGCGGTCTGCTGTTCGGCCTGTCACGCAAGGCCGCCACGGAGTTCTCGTTCTTCCTGGCGATGCCGACCATGGTCGGTGCCGCAGTGTATTCCGGCTACAAGTACCGCGAACTGTTCCAGAGCGGCGACCTGCCAGTCTTCGCACTGGGCTTCGTCGTAGCATTCATCTTCGCGATGATCGCCGTGCGCGGCCTGCTGAAGTTCATTGCAAACCACAGCTACGCCACCTTCGCCTGGTACCGCATCGCCTTCGGCTTGCTGATCCTTGCCACCTGGCAATTTGGTTGGGTCAACTGGACGGCGGCCGCAGCCGCCTGATCATTGACTGCTGATCAGCGCAGCGACGGCGAGGTCGCTTAACTCGGTATCGGGCGATTCATGACGAAACCGCTGCAAGGCTGACGTGAAATACGCAGCCTTCAGCATGCCGTCGCTGGCTAGATAAAGCCGCGCGTCTTCCAGCTCCTCGGCGGAGTAAACGCGTTTATGGCTGTCGGTGGTTTCTTGCGAGGCCGTAAAAGGCGTGAGCAGCAGGGAAGCAAGCGAGAAACCAGACAACTTGGTCACCTCCCATGGCGTATCGGTGTTACCCAGACACAGCCCGTCGCAGTGGGCCTGGGCATTAGACGTGGCGCAAAACAAGGCAAGGAGGGTGCAACGCTTGAAACCAGAGAAATTCAACGCGGGCATAAACAAAAGACATCCTGTCAGTACATCAAAAGAATTACATCAGCGGGCAACAGTCATTCGTTGCCCGCATATTGAAAGCATCGATCAACGACCCGCCAGCAACTCCGCCGCCTGATCCAGCAACGCCAGCGGATCCTTGGCCTTGTGGATATCCACCGACAACAACTGACGAAACTTGCGCGCCCCCGGGAAACCGGTGCCCAGGCCCAGCACATGCCGGGTGATGTGATGCATCGCCCCGCCGGCCAGCAAATGCTCGGCTATATAAGGCCGCAACTGCGCCAGCGCCTCGGCCCGGCTGATCACCGGCGCGGTGCTGCCGAACAACTGCTGATCCACCTCGGCGAGCAGATAAGGATTGTGGTACGCCTCGCGCCCCAGCATCACCCCGTCAAAGGTCTGCAAATGCTCATGGCAGGCCTCCATCGTCTTGATCCCGCCGTTCAGAATGAACTCCAACTCCGGAAAATCCGCCTTCAACCGCGCCGCCACGTCATAACGCAACGGCGGAATGTCCCGGTTCTCCTTCGGCGACAACCCCTCCAGAATCGCAATCCGCGCATGCACCGTAAAACTGGTGCACCCGGCATCCCGCACCGTGCCGACGAAATCGCACAGCTCCTCATAACTGTCCCGGCCATTGATCCCGATCCGATGCTTCACCGTCACCGGAATCGACACCGCATCACGCATCGCCTTCACACAATCCGCCACCAACTGCGGATGCCCCATCAGGCACGCCCCGATCATATTGTTCTGCACCCGATCACTCGGGCAGCCAACGTTCAGATTCACCTCGTCGTAACCGTGCTCCTGCGCCATGCGGGCGCAAGCGGCCAAGTCCAGCGGAACACTACCGCCCAACTGCAACGCCAGCGGGTGCTCGGCTTCGTTGTGGCGGAGGAAACGTTCGTGATCGCCGTTGAGCAGCGCGCCGGTGGTGACCATTTCGGTGTAGAGCAGGGCGTTTTTCGACAGGATGCGTAGGAAGAACCGGCAATGGCGGTCAGTCCAATCCATCATCGGTGCCACACTGAAGCGGCGAGACGGCTCGGAACGGGAGTGGCTAGTGTTTACGGGCGCTTCAGGTTTTTCGAAATTCATTGATACTGATCTTTTATACAGCGGTTTTTACCCATTTTTCCTTGTTTTCTGAAGTCGGTTGCTACAATGTAGCAAGCGAATTCGGCAATGTAGCAACTGGAAATGGGCACGATCACATCACGCAAGCGCAAGGACAACTCGACGGCCTATACGGCGCAGATACGGATCAATCGGGACGGGCGCACAGTTTATCAGGAAAGCCAAACCTTCGACCGAAAGCAGGTAGCCCAGGCTTGGATCAAACGGCGTGAGACGGAGCTGGCTGAGCCTGGTGCGATTGAGCGCGCAAACCGTAAGGGTGTGACGATCAGAAAGATGATCGAGCAGTACCTGGACGAGTACGAGAAGATCCGGCCGCTCGGCAAGACCAAGAACGCGACTTTGAAGGCGATCAAGGATACCTGGCTGGGCGACTTGGACGACTCGGCGCTGACCAGTCAGAAGCTTGTGGAGTTCGCACAATGGCGGATGAGTAAAGAGGGTGGCGGTGTTCAGGCGCAGACGGTCGGTAATGATCTCTCGCACTTGGGTGCGGTCCTGTCCGTGGCGCGACCGGCCTGGGGCTACGAGGTAGATCCGCTGGCCATGCCCGACGCACGCAAGGTGTTACGAAAGCTAGGTATGGTGAGCAAGAGCAAGGAGCGCAACCGTCGGCCGACGCTCGACGAGTTGGACAAGTTGATGGAGCACTTTTTCGAAATGCAGGTGCGTCGACCTGAGTCGATCAACATGCCGAAGATGATTGCCTTTGCCCTCTTCTCGACGCGCCGGCAGGAGGAGATCACGCGGATTCGCTGGGATGATCTCGACGAGTCCCGCCAGGCCGTCCTGGTGCGTGATATGAAGAACCCTGGGCAGAAGATCGGCAACGATGTGTGGTGCCATCTGCCGGACGAGGCCTGGGCGATCCTGCAGAGTATGCCCAGAATCGAGCGAGAGATCTTTCCGTACAACGCCCGATCGGTATCGGCATCGTTCACGCGGGCCTGCCCGTTGCTCGGCATCGAGGACCTGCACTTCCACGATCTGCGGCATGAAGGTGTGAGTCGGCTGTTCGAGATGGACTGGGATATTCCCAGGGTTTCGAGTGTTTCGGGACATCGCGATTGGAATTCTCTCCGGCGATATACCCATCTGCGTGGCAGGGGCAACCGATATTCAGGATGGCAGCACTTAGAAAAAGTCCTGCGATGACAATTGAATGGATTTAGGGAGATAGTGTGAGGAAGGGTATTTTCAAAAGAAAGCAGGGCTTCGTTACGAAGTGGAAGTTAAGGGGGGGGCGGCTTTTAGGTCTTTTGATAACAACGGGGGCGATAGGTTTTATTGCAGCAAGTGCTTATGGTTTTTTTGTCAAGGATATTTCCTTGGATTTTATAAGGCCTTATGGTCGATATTATATATTTCAACTGAGTAATGAAACTCCAGTTGATCAGCGCGTCAGCTCATTTAAAGTGATTCCGCCTGGTCCTCAATCTTTGATTTTTAGAATTATCAGGGATATTTATGGAGAGCTTGATATAAATGGATCTGCTACGCTTCCAGGAGGAAATATCAGCTGGATCCCAGCGGTTGAGTTTCATGAGTTAGATGGTAAAGAGTTGCAGGCCCATTCTGCGCATAAATTTCGCATGCCTCCGTTAAGTAGTAGGGATTATATGCAGCCTGTGGCTGCGATACTTGAAGTTCAATATGATGTGCTTCCAACCAACGGGATACTGGCTGGGCTTGACAAAATATTGCGCGCTATCGGGTTGCGTAATTCTTCCACGAAAACTAGGTATCTAGTAGTTGATAACTATTGGCATGAAACTCGTTCAGAGTCACTAGGAGAGGCTATACGTATAGCTTGTCGTGATAATGATTCGCTTCGATCAGACTTGTGTGGTCGGGACAAAGCTGAATAAGCAAAAGGGGGCTGGCGCCCCCTTTTTTATGCTTCTCTGCCCATAAACTTGTTTTGCTCAGTTCTGGCTTTTTCACGCTGCCTATCAATGTAATCGGCTAAGTCTTTCAAATGGATGCCGAGGGCTGCCTTCTGGCTATTAGCGCCCATGCGGATTACTGGAATATCAATTTCCCCATCTAATTGTTTGCGCTTGAATTTCTCCACGGTCAGATGCATGTAGTCTTCACATACTCGGCCGAGCGGAATGACTGCTTGCCCTTCATATTGAGCCATCAGTAAGAAGAGGGTATTCATGCAGCCTCCATAACTTTGTTTGTGTTTTCCGTCATATTTGCTTCAATCAAAGCCATCATCGGCCATGGAGAAACAGAATTGCCCACCATCAATACTTGATCTTTCTTGCTGAACTTCTGGCCGTCGTGGCCGTGGTCAATCACGTAGTTGTCCGGAAAGCCCTGGGCTCGGTAGAGCTCCCGTGGCGTCAGCATGCGCATGCCAATGTCGACGATAACGTATGGCGTGCCCTTGATCACCACGGTAACCAGGGCCAACCGATCTCGTGTGGTGATCGTGGCGGCCGGATCGCGCAGGTCGTAGATGTTGTCAGTGCCGTAGTACCCCATTAGGAAAGCGGCAACGCGCAGAGCGCCTTCCTCCACGTCTGGTGCGAATGTGTACTCGAGCAGCGCGTGATGTTCTGCGCCGGCACAGATAGTAGAGATCGGCTCGTCCATCGCGCTGCCTACACAGTTCTTGCGCAGGGTCAGCAGATTGGCGGTCACCAACTGCTGTTGGCTGCCCGTCGTGGTTATCGCTGTCAGAGGCTGGTCTGGGTGCCGTCCCAACGTTTCGTTGAAACCACCGTTGTGCTGTGCGATGTAGGCCACGGCAAGCGCGAAGTGCCCCCCCTTTACCTGCGCGCAGATGGTCCCCAGCGGTGCATCTGCTGCCATGGTCCGTTGGGATGTTGCGTTGGCGTGCTCTGTGAGGAAGGGCGCGACTTGTGGTGTCACCAGGGCGAAGCCATGCGCGCCAGTGATGGTCTTGGTTGGATCTTGCACCGACTGGCATCGAGTTATGTCGTTGCCTGAATGGTTGACGCTTACGATGAACGGGTCGGCATGATCGACCACATAGCGGCGGGCACCTTTGCGAACGCGCTCCATGGTCTTGCTTGCCAATGGCCGGCGTACGCCAGCGGCACGGCCTTCTTCTTTCGTCAGAAAGATGCTCGGGCAGGGGATCGACCAATCGATGCAACTGGCAGCGTTACGCCAAGCTTTTTGACCCTTCGCGGGTTCTTTGAAGTGGGTCGGCTGCGGCCAATACAGCGGCTTGCCATCGCATCGAGCGACCATGTAAAGGCGTTCGCGTGTGGTAGCGGCGCCAAAATCGCAGGCTTTGAGTTTTCCATGCAGGATGTCATAGCCCATGTTCTTGAGGATCTGTAGGAAGCGGCGCCAGGTCTTGCCCTTTCGTTTCGGATCAGGCACCAGGTATTGATCCTGGACCGGAACACGCTCGCCTGCTGCGGCCACGCTCCCATCGCGGCGAATCACCCGGCCGGTGGTTTTGCATCGCTTAGCAATCAAGGGGCCCCATTGCAGGATCTGCCAGACGTTTTCCATAGTGATGAGATCGGGTTTGACCTGCCCGGCCCACTTGACGGTGACCCATGACAGAGAGCGGCTGGCACTGCTGCGTGGTTGACCTCCTGCAGCAAGGCTGTGATGGGTACATTCGGGGCTCGCGTGTAGGTGTGCGACGGGGCGGTCTCGTGTCGCCTTTCGGGGACACACCTCATAGACGTCCGAGATGTAATGCTCTGCGCCTGGGTGGTTGCGCTTGTGCATGCTGATGGCTTTGGGGTTGTGGTTGATCGCGATATCGACGGCTTTGCCCGTAGCCATTTCCTGGCCCATGGTGGCGCCGCCACCACCGGCAAATAGGTCGACGCGGATCTTGCCCATGAGGTCGAGGCCAAATTGGGTGATGACGGCAGTGCTTATTGGGGCTTGGGAAAAGGCGGTCATACGCGTGCTCCATGCGTATACCCCACGACAGGCTGCGCGAGCGGGCGATTTTGAGCGGTTAGCGTTGCATTGGGTGTGGCTGCCTCGCGCAGCTTTTCGTGGGGTATGAGCGCCTCGGTGGTGCTGCTGGAAGGAGCAATAATGCCCGCTGCTGCGCAGCAGAGGCTGTTTGTTTCTAGTGTGTCGACGCGGGTTTCCTCGCGGAGCAAAGCGGTCGTAGATTGGGTGTTGTGCTGGTCCTTTTGCATGCCGCTTTCCTCCGAGGTTTGATTGCGCGGTGGTTCGTCAACCGCTGATGAGGCGTGAGCCGGGTTGCGGTGGCTGTGGGGTTGGGAGCGAACTTGGCTCATGCGGCGCTCTCCTGATCTACCGGCTGCAGCAGGGCAGCCATGGCGAGCGCTTGGTCGCGGAGGTTGCGTGTGTCGCGTTCCAGCTTTTTGCCGGTGCGAAAGGCGCTGAATGTCTCGGATGCGATCCGAAGTTTTTCGGCGATTTCCAGTAAGGTGAGTCGTTCCTGTTCACCCATTTTTGACGCAGCGAGGGCGCGCTCGTAATGGGCGTAAAGTTTCTCGCGTTGGTCATTGGCCCGACAGAGGGCGAGTTCCAGGTTACGGTTCTCTTCCCAGCTTTCAGATCGCTGAATGGCTTTGCCTTCATCCATTCCATCTCGATACCCAACACAGCCGCCAACGTCATAGCCTTCGCTGTAGCCCTGTGATTGGCCCTCGTCATGGCCGTTGTTGAATCCGTTCCGGTAGGCGAGCCAGTAAATGCCGGCGGTCATGAGGACGATTGCTATCAGCGCGCATATTTGAATTGCAGTCATGTGGTGTGCTCCTGGTGATGTCATTGGCTGGTGGTGGCAGCCGTTCGGTTGGTGGTTGTTACTCGTTGCTGGCGTCCTGTTGCCGCTGCATGTCTTCGTCGGCCTTGTAGGCGCGGATGTCGATCAAGGAGGCGACGTGGCGGATGTGGGCGTACTTCGGTGCCTTGCGGCTGGTGTCCAGCGTGGTGATGGGGAGCTGGATGCGGCCGCTGCTTATCTCGGCGACGAAGGATTGCTCGTTGAGGTTGCGGAAGTACTGCTCGCGCACTTTGTCCAGCGGGATCAGGACGTCGCCGAAGATGCGGTAGAGCAGTTCGACGGTGGCTGACTCCGGTGCCGGGTGCAGGCGTAGCGGGTTTTGTGCTGTGTTACTCATGGCTCTGTTGGGCCTCCTTGCGTTCTTTTCGGGCCGGGTGGTTCCAGGCGTTCAGGCAGTGGGTTCTGGTCAGCTCGCGCAGATGTTCGGGCACTTCGAGGAGCGCGGCGTTGCGCTCCTCTCGTGTCCGCATGGCGATGATCTGGCGGGCGTATTCCCTAGGCCACGTCACGGTTGTCTGCCGGGATGGCAGGCAGGTCGATGCCCAGCTGTTCGGCCAACCAGCGGATACCGGGTTGTTTCACCCTGGTCGACTGGCTGTACTGCATGCCGAGCTGGTCGTGGTACCACTGGCCGTCCTTGATGCGCAGGTAGTCGCGGTCACGGTTGGGGTAGGCCGGCAGGTTCTTCTCGTTGAGCAGGCCTATTTCCCGCATGCGGGCGATGAGCTTGGGCCGGGTGAGGCCGAGTTGGGTTGCGGCTTGGGCGAGTGTGCGTTCCATAGCATCCCCCCCCTCATGCTGCGTGCGCGGCTGGGGTAGCCGCTGCAGCAAGATGGTTGATGGACTCGGTGACCTTGCCGTAGATCTCGACATCGGTGCCGTAGGCGGTGAAGCAGCGGGTGTGCGGGCTTTTGTTGCCGATGCTCAGGATGGTGGTGACACCTGAGCGCGATTGCGTGCGATGCACCGCGACTTGCAGGGGGTAGTCGAAGCCCATGTCGAGGCTCACCACGCCGCCGGTGCGGACCAGTTCGAACACGCGTTGTTTATCCGAGACTTCAAAGCGACCGTATTCGCGGCTGGCGTGCGGGCGGTGCACCAGGTCTGTGGTGTTGCTCGCGTCGAACGGGCCATTGGCGATTTCTTCGATAAAGTCGGCTAGCTTGAGGTGCGTTTTCTTGTCGTTCTGCAGGGTCAGCGTGTGGCGTTCGCTGCCCAGCTCAACGACGAAGGTGCTCTCTGTCGTGCCGCGTTCGACCTTGAGCCGGAACGCCAGGCAATCACGCTTGGGCGCTGTCCGGAGGACGTGGTTGAAGGTCTCGGTCAGGTTGACCTGGGCGTTGAGCAACTGCAGCGTGCGATTGTCGATTTTGTACTTGATCATGCTGCATGCCCTCCGCCGTTCGGATCGAATGGGGTGGGGATGCTGCGAGCTTGCTGCTTTGGTTTGCTGGTGACAAACGAGCAGCCGCTCTCGCGGGCCAAGCGACGGATTTCGAAGATTTGGGAGGGGGCTGCAGCGGTCGGGTGGACGTGCAGGGTTGCTGTGGTGTGCATTGTTTTGTCTCGCTCTGTGGTGGAAGAGTGAGATAAATATCAACTGTCGATTGTCAAATGTCAACCAATGGTTGATTTTGTAGTGGGCGATGCGTTTTCCATGACAATGACGTTTTCTCAGGCTAGCATTCTGCCATCTATATATTTACTGCTCTTGTTCTCTTATTGCAGCGGTAGATCACAAGAAAGGGATTTTTAATGTACAAAATCGCGGAAGTATCGATTGATGGATTTTGGCAGGACTTTACTGCTTCTACTGCATTTGGTGGCGATGTAAATATAATAATTGGTAAAAATGGTACTGGAAAGACAACATTCATGAATATTTTAGGAGCGGTCTTAAATGTAGATCCGGTCGCTCTTGAAGAGAATGAATTTACAGAGGTTCTAATACTCCTGCGTAAAGGAAAGTTGAAGAGGACTGTTAAGGTCAGAAAGTCCTTGCAAGAGAATTTCTTTACTATTCATTATAGTGTATCTCGAAATTCTTATGGGTTTCCGTTAGTGTTTGGTGAGGAAGTTAGATACGGCAGTTTAGCTCGCAGGCGTGCTATGGACGTAATTGAAAGCGTTCAAGTTGCTTTGAGTGAGATAGTTTCTGTTGCTTCCTTATCTGTGTATAGGCTTAGGGCATCAATTGATGTAGATGTAAAAGATCGGAAAAGGATGATTGCTCCTGTAGATCTTCACCTCGAAAGCTTAATGAGGGGCCTTACTGAATACCAGTTGGAGTTGTCCCAAGCTTCTCGCAATATTTCGGTTGGACTTCAAAAAGAAGTGCTGACATCTTTGCTCTATCGGAAATCTGAAAGGGTTCGTACGGTTTTCGCTTCTGATTTCGATGAGGAACGTCAGCGGAAAGATTTGGTTTCCGTGTACAAGAATCTTGGGATATTAGATAGTGAGGTTAATAAACGTATTCAGGAACATTTGGGGTTAGTTAAGCAGGCTATTGATCTTTATAGGGTAGACCCAGTCGACTGGGATGCAATTGATCTCGAGGCGCTAGATGCTGCTGAACGAGTGCATAATGTTTTTAATATGTCGCTAAAGGCGGAACAGAAAACTAAAGAGCTTTATAGTCATGCTAATAGTTTTTTGGAGTTGTTGTCTAAATTCATCATGGGCAAAGAGTTTAGGATCGATGGTTCGGGAAAACTAGCAATTTATAGAGTGGCCGGATCAGAAGCACGAATACCCGTTGAGAAATTGTCTTCCGGTGAAAAGCAGTTAATAATATTGTTTGTAGAGGCGCTTTTGCAAAGACAAAGACCCTACGTGTTTTTGGCTGATGAACCAGAATTGTCGCTCCATATTGAATGGCAAAGAAATATTATTCCGGCTATTAGGGAGCTCAACCCTAATGCACAGATTATAGTGGCTACTCACTCTCCCGAGGTTGCAGGTAAGTACAAAAAAGACATCATTAATATGGGGAGTATTCTGCATGCAAGCGCTTGAATATTCAGATGAGGCAATCAATGCGCTTGATGCTTTTTTAGAGTGTGACTACATTCTGTTTGTTGAAGGCGACGATGACGTACTTTTCTGGAGTACGGTTTTTTGCAAATGCTCAGATTTATCTATAGATATTCGCCCTGTAGGTGGGGTCAACGAATTGAAGCCGTACGTTGATAAGGTGAAAGCAGGTGAGTTGGACTGCCTTGTTGCTAAAGATGCAGATTATACAAAGCATGAAAATTGCTTCTTGCCTCATCCGAGGGTGCTTTATACATATGGGTATTCTATAGAAAACACACTCTATAAACCGGAACTGATTTCATCGGTGATAGGGCTCTGGTCGAAAAGGAATGTTGATTGCCTGCGTGAGGTGAATGACTGGTTAATGCGATTCGCAACTGCTACAAAGCCCTTGTTTTATTTGGACTATATTAATTATATAAATAATCTTGAACTTGATACAGGCGCGGGTCATTGCCAACAGTTTATGCAGGGAAGGTATTCTGAGGAGGTCGATGAGATAAAATTAAATGAGCATGTAGGGTTGTTGAGAGAGACTCACGGTATCTCTTATGTGGCAGATGAATTAACGCCAGTAATTGATATCCCTGTACCTCTGCTAATGAGAGGCCATTTTTTGCAATCGGCGGTCCTTAGGTTTGTGAATCGAAAGGTTAAGGAGTTTGGCCGGAAAGCGAATGTGTCAGCAGATGCTTTATATGCGCATGCAATACACCACTTGCAAAACGCTTTCTGTTGGGAAGATGAGGAAGGTGTATATTATTCGAAGCAGGTAAGGAGTATTAATGGGTAATTCTATTCTGGTATGAAACACCCAACTACTTTTCCGCAGATGTGCGTCTCTTCCGTAATGTCAATTATTGGATATTGAGGGTTGATAGGCCTAAGGAACTGTCGCCCTGCATCCTCTACGAAAATCTTGAAGGTTGCTTCATTAGTACGAGGAACTCTAGCGATCACTCGGTCACCGGTTTTCGTTTCAGCCTCAGGATCAACAAAAATTATGCATCCAGTTGGATAGCTACGCCCTGGCCCGGGATTTGTCATCGAATCACCGAGTACCTTCAATGCATATCCATGATTGCTGATAGGAACAGGGCACGAAAGCCATGAATCTGCATCGTAGGCTTCAAAGTTTGAGATCGCCTCACACCATGCCCCAGCCTGAACCCACGAAATCAATGGAACCTTGCCAAAGCGCTGATTTATTTCGCTGACGTTACTTATGTCACCAACGGGCATTTTGCGAACATTACTCTCTCCTGTCTGCTCTTTCGGCAGCACGCCGTACTCAAGCCACTCACGCCTGACTCTGAGCCATGAGCAGAGGGCAGACATACTGTCCGCCTCAGCCATTGCCTCGCCGTTCAGCCATTTGCTAATTGCCTGGGTGGTTTTATCCACTCCTACGCTTTTTAAATGACGATGAATATCCACTCCACGACCCCGGCTCCGTACGCCGGCATCGTCAAGGGCTTCATGTAGACGCTCGCTGAAAGCTGCGCGGAGAGAGTTTTTATCAACCATGGGTTGAGGGTCTCATAAAGGTTGCGCAATAGTCAGTTGATCTATAACATCAACCGCAAGTTGATAAATGGAGGTTGTCATGTTGGTCCCCGAAGATTTTCCGAGCGCGATTGCGTTTGCTTTTGAAGCGGTAGGTGGCATTGGGGCCGCCGCCAAGATATGCAATCGAAGCTATCAAGCTCTGAACAAATGGCGTCAGGCTGGCTGCCTGCCGCGAACGGATTACACCGGTGAAACCAAATACGCTGAGCTTTTGGCTAGTGCCGCAGAGCGGCAAGGCAATTCCTTTAAAACCGCTTGGCTGTTGAACGCATCGGCTCCTCAGAAAGCTGCAGCGTAGATAGAAAAAAGGCGACCTAAGGGTCGCCCAGTTCCTCCCGACACGCACCACCACAGCGCTGTCGGGTCGCGATAAAGACAGGCGGGCACACCACATGCAACCACCTCTCTTTATCGCGCTTTTCCAAGGCTCGGAAGCCTTGGTGTTGCTGCCTTTTCCACCACAGATTGGGCAGCTGTTGCGCCAGGGGTGAGCAACGGATTGCTCGCCCCGGCACGGTGCCGGTGACGATCCCGAAGATCTAGCCGGCGTTTGGGCCCTTTCAAGCCACGCGGCAAATGTATCACCACTGCATGCCGCGCGGCACTGGCAACTTACAAGGATTAATGCCATGAGCCGTATCATTCTGAGCTCTCTAGACCGGGCGCAGCGGGAAGTTCTGCCGCTCGATCTTGCGCTTTACCATGCCGCACGGGACTACCCCGGCGGCGCCGCAGCCATCGCCGCCACCACCGGCCGAAATGCGACCACGCTGCAGCACAAGCTTTCCCCAACCCACCCAAGCCACACGGTGAACATTCAAGAGTTCGGCGAGATTCTGGAGCTGACCAAGGACCGTCGCATTCTGGATGCGGTGCATGCGTTGGTCGGTGATACGACGTGGCAAGAGCTGGCTGAGGCGTACACCAATGACATGCCCGAGACGCTGACCACTGGCATTGCGGATTACTTCCGGCAGGTGGCAGATCTGGCGGATACGTGGGCCAAGAGCATCGGTGACGGGGTTGTTACTGATGAGGAACTGGCCGCGATTCGCCTGCAGGTGTTTCGTGGGATTCAAGGGCTGTTGGGGATGTTCAACCGCGCCACGTATGTCAACCAGACGACGCGGGGTGTTGATCGTGGCTGATATTGCTGACTTTGCTAATGACCTGGTGCAAGAGCGTATCGATCAAGCGCTCGCTGCACGTAACGCCGCCAAGCCCGCTTTGGCGGCGCATTCGTTTCTGTTCTGCGAAACGTGTGATGACCCGATCCCTGAGGCCCGTCGTTTGGCGCAGCCCGGTTGCACGCAATGCGTGGGATGCCTTTCTGTCGACGAACTGAAGGGGGCTCGCCATGCTGGATGAGGTTCTGGGGCAATTCGCTGACTATGGGCTTGAGCCTGCGCAGCCATTGGTGTTCGGCAAGCTCACCCGGTGCAAAACAGCGCAGGACAAGGGGAAGGAAAAGAATGGTTGGTACATCGCCCACGAGCATCGCACTGAGAAGGGCGAGACGCTGATTTTCGGCGCGTTCGGTGATTGGCGTTCGGGTGAATCGCAGAAGATCAAGGTCAAGGCCGGGCGGATGTCGCCGGAAGAGCGTGAGATCATGCGCGCTCGGCAGGAAGAGGCCAAGCGCCGCGCTGCAGAGATCGCTGCCAATGCAGCGCGTCGTGCTGCGAAGCGTGCGGCGGTTATGTTCAAACGCATGCCGGAGAAGGGCCGAAGCGATTATCTGGATCGTAAGCAGATCGTGGGTATTGGTGTTCGGTATGCGCCACGCACCGGTGCGTTCCTTGTGCCGATGTCCAACGTGCGAGACGAGATTGTCGGCCTGCAGGTGGTGTTTCCAACCAAGCAGGAAGACACCGGACGAGACAAGTCGTATTGGCCTTACGGGATGTCAAAGGAGGGCGCCTTTCACCTGATCGGGCCGCATCCGGATCCGGGTGAGCCAGTGCTGGTATGTGAGGGCTATGCTACGGGCGCAAGCCTGCATATGGCGACTTCGCTGACCGTGGCTATCGCGTTTGACGCAGGCAACCTGCTGGTGGTGTGCAAGGCGATGCGTGAGCGTTTCGCCGGTTGTCCGCTGATCATCTGCCGAGATGACGACTGGAAGACCACGAAGCCGAATGGCGATGCGTGGAACCCTGGTGAAGAGAAGGCCAACAACGCGGCGCTGATCGTCGGTGGCCAGGTGGTCGCGCCGATTTTCTCCGGTGAGCGTGAGGTCAAGTGGACCGACTTCAACGACTTGCATGTCGCCGAAGGTTTGGAGGCCGTGCGCCGTCAGGTGCTGGCGGTGGTGAAGCCACCGGCCGCTGGTGGCTGGAAGGACATGCTGGCTCGGAGTGAAAGCGGCGCGCTGATCGCGCACATGCAGAACGTCGAGTTGATCCTGGCCAACGATGAACGTTGGGCCGGGGTGATCAGTTACAGCGCTTTCAGTTCGAAGATCGTGAAGCTGCGTGCGGCGCCGTACGGCGGCGGCACGGGCGATTGGGCGGACATCGATGATGTGCGGGTGATGAAGTGGCTCGCGCAGCAGTACAACTTGCGGGTGAAGGCGTCGCATGTGATTGAGGCGGTGAGCGTGGTTGCGCATGACCATGCGTTCCATCCGGTGCGGCAGTATCTGCGCAAGCTTGAGTGGGATCGCGTGCCGCGCCTGGAGAGCTGGCTCACGGACGTCATGGGCGTGAACGCCACGGATTACTCGTCCAAGGTTGGCAAGCGCTGGATGTTGTCGGCGGTGGCCCGGGTGATGAAGCCGGGCTGCAAGGCTGACTCTGTGATGATCCTTGAGGGCGCGCAGGGTGCCGGTAAATCGACGGCGATGAGCATTCTCGGCGGCGAGTGGTTCATGGATACGCCGTTCGCCCTCGGCGACAAGGACGGCTTCCAGGCGATCCGGGGCAAGTGGATCGTCGAGCTGGGCGAGCTGGACAGCTTCAACAAGGCCGAGAGTACCAAGGCCAAGCAGTTTTTCTCAGCATCGACCGATACCTACCGCGAGAGCTACGGCCGTCGCACGATGGATGTGCCGCGTCAGTGTGTGTTCGTGGGGACGACGAACCAAGACGAGTACCTGAAGGACGCGACCGGTAACCGCCGTTATTGGCCGGTGGCGTGTACCAAGGTGGATCTGGAGTTGTTGCGTTCGATCCGCGATCAGCTGTGGGCTGAGGCGGTGTTCTGTTATGACGCGGGCGACCTCTGGTGGGTGACTCTGGATGAGGCGGCGATATTCGGCGAGGAGCAGGACGAGCGCTTTGTGGTGGACGAGTGGGAAGGGCCGATTCTGACCTGGCTGGAAGAGTCGCAGATCGGCGAGACCACCACCGGCAGTGATGTGCTGACCAGTGCTTTGAAACTGGACTTCGGGCATTGGGGCAAGCCGGAGCAGATGCGCGTCGGGGCGATCATGCATCGGTTGGGGTGGCGGCGTGTTCGGTTGCCGCCGTTGGTGAAGAGCGGGCAGCGGCCGTGGGCTTACAAGAAGCCGGCAGGGTGGGGCGGCGCCTCGGCATTGAAGCGCGAAGTATTCGAGGAGCCTTGCTTTGATTAAGGAGATCGATTCTCTGCTTCGGTTGTGGGCGCAGGAGCTGCATTCCGAACATTCGAAAGGGGGGCTTGCTGGGGGGAATATGGTTGCCATGATGATGGAGAGCAATGGGCAACTGATTCGTGGACGGCGTGCGTTTCGTGCGCCGCTGGAGAGTTCTCTCGACATTGAACTGATCGTGACCAAGCATCTGGCGCCCGAGCTGGTGACGGTTGTGCGAGAGCATTACTGCACGCTCGATGTTGATATGCGCTTGCGGTACGCGCACTGCGGTTGTGGCCGTGACACGTACTATCAGCGTTTGCATGAGGCACACCTGCAGATCTTCGGAGTGATGATGGGGTTGGCTGCGTGACCCCTGGCATCCGTCCGGCTGTTGCTGTCCCACTGGCCCGTCTTGTCCCGCTGCGTTTTGATGCAGTGGGACAGGTGCGGGCCTTGTCGTTGCTGGGCTGTCCCACCGTCCCGCTACAAAGTGCCTCCCGCCCGTGTAAGCGTAGCGGGCAGCAGTACGCGCGTTTCACGCGCATGCGTGTTCTTTAAATTCTTCCTTTACACGAGAAGGAAGAGAAAAAAGTAGGACAGTGGGGCGAAACCCCGAATTTAGGCGCTCTCAGGCGTCCCACTTCGACTCTGAAGAGTGGGACAGATGGGACGCCGCCGAAACAGCAGAATGCCGGGGTGGGATATTCGCCGACATTCGCTAGGCGTTCACCCGGTGTTACCCACTTATTCGCCGGGTGGCATTAAACCGGGGTTGCTGCCACCGGAATCGACCTGTAAAAAGTAGTCATCTTCGATAGGTGCGACCGCAGAGAGCGGCAGGCACCACACCACCAAACCCGGCCATCGCGCCGGGTTTTTGCGTTTAGGGGTTGGCGATGACAAGCGAGCAACAAGCACTGGCAGAAATGCCGATTTGGTTAGTGATCGTCCTGGCTCTGGTCGGTGGCGTATCGGGGGAGATGTGGCGGGCGGACAAGGATGGCGCGCGGGGCTGGGCGTTGTTGCGCCGCCTCGCGCTTCGGTCTGGTGCCTGCATTGTCTGCGGGGTGTCGGCGATGATGCTGATGATCGCGGCCGGCATGTCGATCTGGACGGCGGGCGCCTTGGGTTGCCTGACTGCGATGGCGGGTGCCGATGTGGCCATCGGGTTGTACGAACGCTGGGCTGCCAAGCGGCTGGGCGTCTGCGAAGTCCCGCCAGCCGGGGGCGAGCAGGGGTGATGCACCGATCTGGGGCGCCGAAAACCGCCGGGGACCCTAGGGGTATCTGAAGGGCACGGGGTCGGAAACCCGCGGGAAAGTGTTAGCGGGAGCGCCCCCAGCTTACTGAAATTCAATCCATTGAAATTGAAAGGTCTGCATTGAAAAGCCGTTGAAAGGAGGGCTTATGACAGAACCAACTTACCTGTCGAAAAGCGCCTTCGCGGCGCGGATCGGCAGGGCGCCGAGCTATATCACCTGGTTGAAAAACAACAACCGTCTGGTGCTTTCGCCGGACGGAAAAATGGTGGACGTGCAGGCCAGCGAAGCGTTGATTCGCGACACCGCTGACCCGAGCAAAGCCGCCGTCGCCGAACGACACCAGCAAGACCGGATTCAGCGTGACGTTTACAGCCAACTGTCGACCCAGACCGAGCCGACTTCCATGGCTGCGCCGCCGCAAGTGATCTCCGGCGACGGCAAGCTTCCCGACTTCCAGAAAGCCCGCGCCCTGCGCGAGCACAACATGGCCAAGCTGGCCGAGATCGAGCTGGGCAAAGCCCAGGGCTCACTGGTCTCCAAAGAAGCCGTCGAAACCGGTGCCTACAACGCCGGCCGGTTGCTGCGCGATCAGTTGTTCGGCCCGTTGCCGCAACTGTCCCATGACCTCGCGGCGATGACCGATCCCTGGCTGATCGAAAAACACCTGACGGCTACCTTCCGTCGAACGCTGGAGGAGGCCGAGCGCCTCTCTTCAGCAGACCTTGAACACGCCATGATATCGGACTGAACCCATGCACACGGAATTTCCTGACGGTGCAGAGGTGTACCGTGAGGCTTATTTCCGTGGACTGCGCCCCGACCCAGATCTCTGGATCGATCAATGGGCCGACGAGTACATGCGGATCCCGCGAGACACCGGTGCCCCTGAGCCCGGCCAGTACCGCACCTCACGGACACCTTACGCCCGCGAGCCAATGCGTTGCCTATCGCCGGCTCACCCTTGCAGGCGCGTGGTCACCATGGTGGCCTCGCAGTTGATGAAAACCCAGATCGCCCTGAACTGGATGGGCGGTCTGATCCACATGGCACCCTCGAACATCCTGGCACTGTTGCCCAGCCTGGGCCTGTCCAAGCGTGTGTCGGGGCGGATCAGCAAAACCATCAAGGCCACCCCCGTTCTGCGCGAGCGGGTCGCGGCCACCCGCTCGCGGGATGCACGCAACACGATGGACACCAAAGAATTCGAGGGTGGCTCGCTGTACGTCACCACCGCCGGTTCTGCGGCCAACCTGTCGGAACTGTCGGCACGCTACATCTACGGCGATGAGGTCGACCGTTGGGAGAACGATGTCGGCCAGGAGGGTGACCCCATCAAGTTGGCAGAGACACGGGCGACCAACTTCGGTCGCAACGCCAAGATCTACTTCTCCAGCTCGCCGACGATCAAGGGCGCCTCGCGAATCGCCGACCTGTTCGAGTCCAGTGACCAGCGTTACTACTACGTACCGTGCCCCACATGCGGCCATATGCAAGTGCTGGAATGGGAACGCCTGCTCTACAGCAAGGACTACAGCACCGTGCATTATCAGTGCGCAGACTCCGAATGCGACGTGCTGATCGAGGAACACCACAAGAGCGACATGCTCGCCCGAGGCGAGTGGCGTGCCCATGGTAGCGGCGATGGCAAGACGGTCGGCTTCCATCTCAATTCGCTCTACTCGCCAACCGGCTGGATGGACTGGGCCTCGCTCGCCGAAGAGTTCGAGGACGCCAAAAAGGCCCAGGCTCAGGGCGATACAAGCCTGATGCAGGTGTTCTACAACACCCGTCTGGCCAAGGTCTGGGACAGCGCACTAGAACAGACTAAGGCGGAAGTGCTGATCGCTCGGGCACGGCTGGAGACCTACACTCTCGGCGCGATGCCGTCTGGTGTGCTGATGCTGACTGGCGCCGTCGACGTACAAGCCAACCGTCTGGAACTTATGGTGATGGGCTTTGGCGTCGGCATGGAGCGGTGGGTGGTTGACCATCAGGTCATCTGGGGCGACCCGGCAGACGAACGCACTTGGGCTGTGCTGGACGAGAAACTCAAGGGTCGCTACCGGCATCCTTGTGGTGTGGGTCTGGCGATTCTCGCAGTGGGCGTCGACTCTGGCGGTCATCACACCGATGAGGTCTACCAGTTCTGCCGCGTTCGCCGCTGGCGCAACATCTTTGCCATCAAGGGCGCAAGCAAGCCTGGCAGGCCAGTGATTGCACAGCGCCCGTCCATGGTCGACGTGACATGGAAGGGCCTGACCGAACGCAACGGCGCCGAGCTGTGGTTCGTCGGTACTGACACCGCCAAAGACTGGATCTACAACCGCTATCCGTTCCCGGACGGTCCCGGCTCGCTGCACTTTGCCAACGACCTGCCGGACGAGTTTTTCGCCCAGTGCGTCGCCGAGCGCAAAGTCGTGCGCTACGTGCGCGGACACAAACGCATTGAATGGGTGAAGGGCAAGGCTGAGCGTAACGAAGCGCTTGACCTGATGGTGTACTGCCTCGCTATGGCGCACTACCTCGGCATTAACCGTTACCAGGAACACGATTGGGACAGGGTGCGACAAGCCCTGGCCCAGTCCGGCTTGTTCGATGATGCCTTGAGCATCAAGCCTGTTCAGGGCGATCGACTTGATGCTGAGCAAACACCGGCGCCCGCTGCTGTACGCCAAGCCCAACCCGCACTGCCCCCCGCTGCACCGGTTACGCAATCGCGACCGGCAGCCCCCCCCCTCAACGCCGCAGCTCTGCCAGCGGCTATCTGAAGAGACGCTGATATGTCCTTTACAAAAAAGCACCTCGACGCGGTTGAGGCGGCCATTGCTCGCGGTGAGAAAACTGTGCGCTACACCGACCGTACCGTGGAGTACCGCACAGTCGATGAACTGCTCAAGGCGCGCGAGGAAATACGCTCGTCGTTGGCAAGTGCAGCTGGGCCACGTTCGCGCGTGGTCCGGCTATACCACGCAGGGAAGGGGGTTTGATGGCCCGACAATTTCCGACGCTGACCCGTAACGGATTTGTCCTGCCGTCCAACATCAAGGCCAGTTACGAAGGCGCCGGAGAGGGACGCCGCTCTGCTGGCTGGGACGCGCCCGACAACGGGATCAACAGCATCAACACCCCAGCACTGCGCAACCTGAGGTCGCGTTCTCGGGCAGCGGTTCGCAATGATCCGTATGCCTTCAACGTCATCGAGAAGCGCGTCAGCAACCTGATCGGCACGGGCATCACCCCTCGGCCGACAACCGACGACGATGCGTTGCGCAAACTACTGCAGGAACTGTGGGGGGATTGGGTCGATGAGGCAGACGCGGATGATCGCACCGACTTCTATGGCCAGCAGGCGCTGGTGGCGCGCACGGTTGAAACCTCGGGCGAATGCTTCATTCGGTTGCGACCACGCGGTCTGGATGAAGGTTTGGCGGTCCCGCTGCAGCTGCAGATCCTCGCACCGGAATTCGTGCCGCACGACAAATTCGAAACCACCAAAAACGGCAACGTCATCCGCGCTGGCATCGAGTTCACTCCCGGCGGCAAGCGGGTAGCGTACTGGATGTACCTCTCCCATCCGCGCGATGCAGCCTCGCTGAACGCTGGTTACAACCAGCTGGTGCGCGTGCCGGCGGCTCAGGTGCTGCACATCTTTGAGCCTGTTGAGCCTGGCCAGTTGCGCGGTGTGCCGCGATTGTCACCGGTGCTCAAGCGCCTGCGCAGTCTCGACAACTATGACGACGCGGTGTTGTTCCGGCAGGAAGTGGCCAACCTGTTCGCTGGCTTCATCAAGCGGCCAGCTCCCGACTCGGGACCCCTTCCAAGGGATCCGGTGACCGGTCAGCCCCTCGATCTGGATCGCGACGGCTTCACCCCGATGGTCGCGCTTGAACCCGGCACGATGCAGGAACTGGGCGCAGGTGAGGAGGTTGAGTTCTCCAAACCCCCAGACGCCGGCAACAACTACCCGGACTTCATGCGGCAGCAACTGATGGCTGCTGCAGCGGGGTCGGGTACGCCTTACGAAATCCTTACTGGCGATATGCGCGGGATCAACGACCGAGCGCTGCGGGTGGTGCTCAACGAGTTTCGGCGCCGCCTGGAACAACTGCAATTCAGTGTGTACGTGCATCAACTCTGCCGCCCGGTACGGGCTGCGTGGATGGACATGGCGGTGCTGTCGGGTGTCCTGGTGCTGGACGACTACGCGCAAAAGCGCCGTCAGTACCTGCGTACCCGCTGGGTGCCACAAGGCTGGGCCTACATCCAGCCGGTTCAAGACGTGCAGGCACGCCGGATGGAGGTACAGGCCGGGTTCTCTTCTCGCAGCGAGATGGTCCTGCGCACCGGCTACGACGCCGAAACGGTCGATCTGGAAAACGCCGCCGATCTGGCACGGGCCACAAAACTGGGTCTCAACTACAACACCCTTGATGCCGTCGAAGACACCGACGACAAGGAGCAACCATGAGCAAACAAGCGCGACCGCGCATTTACAACCGCGCTGGCAAGCGCGTCGAGGTTCAGGACAAGACCTGGTATGCCCTGCAGGCGAGTGGAGAGGCCACCGAGCGGGTGATCGAAGTTTTCGTCTACGGCGAGATCGGGGCGTGGGGCATCACCGCCAATCAGTTCGTGCAGGATCTGCGCGGCATGGATGACGGTGTGTCGCCGGTGGTGGCTGCGTTCAACAGTATCGGTGGTGACCTGTTCGACGGTCTGGCGATGCACAACGCGCTGTCACGGCTGGGCGAGCGCTGCACCGGACGGATCGATGCGCTCGCCGCCAGTGCCGCCAGTGTCGCCGTCTGCGGTGCGCACCGGGTGGTGATCGCCTCTAATGCGATGTTGATGATCCACAACCCGTGGACCTACGCCGCCGGTGATGCGGAAGACTTCCGCAAGGTCGCCGACGTCCTCGACCAGACCATGGAAGCGATCATCGCGGCGTACAAGGCCAAAGCGCCTGACATTGATGAGGTGGAGCTGCGGCGTTTGGTGGCGGCTGAAACCTGGCTGACCGCCAACGAAGCGGTGGCTTTGGGGCTGGCTGATGAGGTGGGCGACGGCGTCAAAGTCAAAGCCTGTCTCGGTCAAGGCGCGGTGCTGCAACGATTCCAGAACGCACCGGCTGAATTGCTGGCCCAGCTCGAAGAACCACCAGAACCGGATCCGGAACTTGAACCTGTGGAACCGCCGCTGGTGCCGCCTGTAGTCGACTCGGCCAAGTTGGCGTTGATGATCACTCAGCGCTGCACGGCGGCGGGTATTAGCAACCTGGTCGAGTCGATTCTCAGTTCGACCGAGCTTGAAAGCGAAGAGATTGTTCTCGCCGGCCTGGCACGTGCCAAGACGGTGAACGACCTTTGCGTGGCCGCGCGTTTGCCGGAATTCAGCGCAGAGTATGTCGCGGCCGGTCTGGATGCGGCGGCGGTGCGGGCGCGTCTGTTCGACAAGATTGTCACCAGCGGTAAGGGCTTCGAAATCGACAATAGTCTGCCGCTGGCGGACGACCCGGCACCCAAGGTGCTGGCCAAACAACCTGACCCCAACTCAATTTGGGCTGCTCGCCAAGCAGCTCAAACTGGATCTGCGCGCGGCGCGAAAGGAGCATGAGCATGACCATCAAACGGGAACCGATACACGCAGGTGAATTCCTGCTGTCCGAGGGCGCCGGCACGATCTCGCGCGAAGCGATCAATGTCGCGGCGGGTCCAGCATTGTGGCCGGGACAAATTCTCGGACTGGTGACCGCCACCGGCGAATTCGCACCGTACAACCCAACGGCAGAGGACGGCACTGAAAATGCCCTCGCCATTCTCTACGGCCCGCTCGGCGAATCCGACGTGGTTCGTCGCGGTCGAGCGGTGGTGCGGCTGGCCGAGGTCAGCGAAGCGCACTTGACCGGCCTGGATCTAGCTGCCGAGAAAGCCCTGTCCGCACATTCGGTGATCGTCCGCTAAAGCGTTCCTTCTTTTATTTGCATCCCGCCGCGTGCGGGATTTTTCGTTTCTGGAGAGTACCCATGGCCGATATCGCCATTTTTGACGACGAAGCGTTTACCGTAACCTCGCTGACCGCTGCACTCAATGATCAACCCTACCTGCCAGGGCGCATCAGCGCCTTGGGGCTGTTCCGCGAGGAAGGCATCACCACCCTGACCGTGCAGATTGAAAAGGACGGCGACACCCTGGCACTGGTCCCTGCTGGCGAGCGTGGTGGTTCTGGCCTGGTGGTCGCGGCCAGCAAGCGCAACCTGATCCCGTTCAACACCGTGCACCTGCCTGAGCGCTTCACGATCAAGGCTGACGAGATCCAAGGCATCCGTGCCTTCGGCACTCGCACTGAACTGCAGGCGGTACAGGACGTGGTGAATACGCGCCTGGCGAAGGCGCGGCGGCAGTTGGACGCCACGCATGAATTCCAGCGCATGGGCGCACTCAACGGCCTCATCCTCGACGCTGACGGCTCGACGGTGTTGCTGGACTTGTATGATCGCTTCGGTGTGCAGCGCCAGAAGCTGTCCATGGGGTTGACTGACCCAAGCACGAAGGTTCGAGTTAAATGTATCGAAGCGCTCGACATGCAAGAGGACGCATTGGGGAGTGTGACAAGCACCGGCGCACGGGCTTTTTGCGGCAAGAACTTCTGGAACAAACTCGTTGTTCACAAGTCGGTCGAGGAGACTTATCTCAACAGCCAACAGGCCGCGTCGTTGCGCGGTGACGCCCGGGAGAGCTTTGAACTCGGTGGCATCGTCTGGGAACGCTATCGCGGCAAAGTCGCTGGTGTGTCTTTCGTCCATGACGATCAGGCGCTACTGGTTCCGGAAGGTGTGCCCGATTTGTACATTTCGGCGTTCGCTCCTGCCGATTACATGGAGACCGTCAACACGCAGGGCATCCCTTACTACAGCAAGATTGAGCCGATGCAGTTCGGCAAAGGCATGGCCGGCGAGGCGCAATCCAACCCGCTGCACCTGTGCACTCGACCGCGCGCCCAGATCACGCTGGAGCTCTGACCATGGGCTTTCGCGATCTGGTCGCCGAGGTGGACGCGGTGGTGTTCGAAACGCTGGGCGACACCGCACGGATCGAGGGTCGCGAAGAGCCAGTGTTCGGCATGTTCGCCGCGCCCTGGCTGCAACCCAAGTTCGGCAAGCTCAACACCGGGTTGCGCGAGCCGCGCTTCGAGATCCGCGTAAGCGATTCGCAAGGCCTGGAGCAGGGCATGCTGGTCAGCGTCGACTTGCCTGCCTTGGATGGCGGCGGTGACTACGATCTGATCCAGCTCGAACCGAGCGGCGACGGTCTGGTCGCCCTGATCCTGAGGTTGCGCCCATGAGTGTCGGCAGCTATTTCAAACCCTCAGCTGGGGGCGGGATGATCTCCATCCAGTCTTCGGCCGCAGATTTTCAGGCGTTCCAGGACTTCGCCAAGATGGTGCCGAAAGCGGCTGCCGCGGCACATCGGCGCGCGATCAACAAGACGTTGGGCTGGTTGCGCACGCATATCGCCCGAGCTGTCAGCCGGTCAGAACGCATTGCTGTTGCAGCGGTGCGTCAGCGGTTGCGCAGCTATCCGGTTTCCGGCGGTGCCGCGAGCGGCAAACTGTGGTTTGGTTTGAACGCCATCGAGTCCAGCCGGATTGGCCGAGCGCGGCAAAGCGGCAGCGGCGTATCAGTGGCGGGGCGGCGTTACCAAGGGGCTTTCCTCAAGAAGGTCTACGGCAACAAGCCCGACATCTGGATCCGCACGGCCAGCAAGCATTTCAATGCGGACGACTACCCCGACAGCACGGTATCACCTGGTCGCGGGCCGAGTTCGGGTTGGGTTGCCGAAAACGGCAGTCGTTTCCCACTGGCCAAGGCCAAGGTATCGCTGGAGCAAGCCCGACCGCACTTCGAAAGCTGGGTAAAAAAAGCGGATGAGCGCCTGCTGGAGATCCTCAAGCAGGAACTCAATTTTGAGCTGCAGAAATACCTCAAGAGGATTGGCAATGTCTGAAGAACCCTTCAGCCTGGACCAGCTTTATCGGGCGGTTGAACTGCAACTGCGTACCCAATTGCCTGGCGTGCAGGCCGTCACAGCCTGGCCAGACATTAAGGATCGCGTGTTGCTGCCAGCGGTATTTCTGGAGGTGGCTGAGATCGAGCCGGGTACCGATATCGGCACCGGTGAAACTTCGCTGATCTTCAAGTTTGAGGCTCGCATCATCGTCGACCCGATCAAGCCGCACCATCATCAACAGGCCGTGCAATTGGCGACCCAGTTGGCGGTGCTGCTGCGTGCACAGACGTGGGGGTTGGCAGTTGAACCCGCCGAGTTTGTGCAATCGCTGCAGGACTGGACCCAGCCGCATCTGGATGGATACACCGTGTGGCTGGTGGAGTGGACTCAGCAAGTCTATCTCGGCGTTGAGGAATGGCCGTGGCGGGACGAGCCGCCGGGGACGTTAGTGTTCGACGTTGACCCGGGTGACGGGCCATTCAGGCCCGAGGATCTACCGTGAGTTACGCGAGCGCTCAGCATGACCGCATGATCGCGGGGGCGGTAAAGGCTTGCTACGTGGTCGCGGTGGACCTGTCCGCTTCGCCGCCTGTGTGTCGCGTGTCGGATGGCAGTGAATGGGTCAGCGCGTGGGTGCGTTGGCACAGCATCGCGGCGGGCAAGGCCAGGCATTGGCGGGCACCTTCACTCGGTGAACAGGGCAGTTTGATCAGTCCCAGTGGTGACGTGTCACAAGGCACGTTTGTACCGGGCCTGTATGGCAATGCTGGACCGCCGCCAGACAACCGCGACCATGTCGAGGTCTGGCGTTTTGATGATGGCGGCTCGCTGATCTACGACTGGCAGGCCAAGAGCTACGCCATCACCCTGCCGAGCGGTACGGTCAGCATCAAAGTGGCCAGCACGGAAGCGGTTGTAACCGATGCCGCCGTGAGCGTGACCACCGGCAACATCAACCTGAAGGCGGCGGTGATGATCGACGGCGCGTTGCATGTCACCAAGGGCATCACCAGCGCCGGAGCAATCATCGACGCCACCGGCAACAGCAACCACCACACGCATTAATTCATTCACCACAGCCCGCCCAGTGCGGGCTTTTTCATGCCTGGAGAAATACATGGCCAAGATCGAAACGACCGTCACCGAGGTGCAAGCGCCCTCGGAACCGGCAATTGCGTCCTTAACGTTTTCATCACCCGAATTCTTGAAATTCCGCGACAAGCTCTACACGTCGCGGCTGGTGATCGTACCTGGTACAGACCGTTCCTATACGGTCGTCAAGGCGACGGTCGTGGTGCCGGCCTCCGACGTCGAAGCGGTCAAGTTCCTGAAAGCCAGCGAAGAATACGAGCCGTTCAAGGAGTGATATCGATGATCGGAATGGATCGCCACACCGGCCTACCCATATCCGGCATCGAGCACCTGCGCCAATCCATTGCCGACATCTTGAGCACGCCGCTGGGCAGTCGCCGGCACCGTATGGAATACGGCAGCAAGCTCCGGCGGTTTGTCGATTTACCCATCAACGAAGGCTGGAAAAGTGCCGTACAGGCTGAGATCGCCCGCGCTCTGGGACGCTGGGAGCCGCGTTTGAAGTTGGATCAGGTGCGCGTCATTTCCGTCATTGGCGGGCAAATCAATTTGCAAATCGTCGGGAAGTACCTGGGCGACAGCGTCACGTTGGAGGTGGCCGCATGAGTACCGTAGATCTGTCGTCGCTTCCTGCGCCGACCGTGCTGGAACCTCTGGACTTTGAAGAGGTTTATCAGGACGGACTGAGCGTGTTTCGCGGGTACATGGGCGGGAACTGGACGGCCGCGCTGGAAAGCGATCCAGTGGTCAAAGTGCTTGAGGTCGGGGCATACAACAAGGTCGGCAACCGCGCCCGAGTCAATGACGCCGGCAAGGCGCTGTTACTGGCGCATGCCATTCGCGGTGACCTCGATCACCTGGGCGCGAACGTCAATCTGCAGCGTCTGGTCATTCAGGCCGAGGATCTGCTGGCGGTGCCGCCGGTGCCCAAGGTCATGGAAGACGACGATCCGTTTCGCGAGCGCATTCAGTTGGCCTATGAGGGGTTGACCACCGCCGGCCCGCGTAACAGCTACATCCTGCATGCACGCAACGCCTCAGGGCTGGTGGCAGATGCCACGGCCGAAAGCCCTAAGCCCTGTTACGTCACGGTCACGGTGCTGGGGTTGGACGGGGAAGGCGAGGCGCCGCCGGAGCTGCTGGCCACGGTGGCCGCTGCGCTGAATGACGAGGACGTGCGGCCGGTTGGTGATCGGGTGACTGTACAGAGCGCGCAGGTGATTCGTTACGAGATCGACGCCATTTTGCACATGGCCAGTGCTGGCCCCGAAGCGGATGCCAGTCTGGCCGAGGCCAAAAGCCGCTTGGCAGCTTGGATCAATCCACGCAAGCGGCTGGGCGTCGAGGTCGCCCGCTCCGCTGTTGACGCCCAGTTGCACGTTGCCGGAGTTGCCCGAGTCGAGTTGGTCGGATGGCAGGATCTGGCCCCAACCAAGGCGCAAGCGGCGTTCTGTACACGCTACAACGTGAGGCTGGCGAGCTGATATGAAAAGCCTTCTGCCGCTCAACAGCACACAACTGGAACGGGCCATGGAGGCTGCGTTCTTCGAAAAGACGATTGTTCCACTGCGCGACCTCTACAACGCCGATACCTGCCCGGTTCATCTGCTACCGCACCTGGCATGGGCGTGGTCGGTGGATCGCTGGGATTACCGGTGGAGCGAAGCTACCAAGCGCGCGGCCATCAAGGCGTCGTACTACATCCACAAACACAAGGGCACCATCGGCGCTCTGCGCCGCGTGGTTGAGCCACTGGGCTACTTGATCGAGATCGTCGAGTGGTTCCAGACGGTGCCCGAGGGTGTGCCGGGTACCTTCGCGCTGAAGGTTGGCGTTCTCGACACGGGTATCACCGAGGAGATGTACCAGGAGCTGGAACGCCTGATTGACGATGCCAAACCCGTCACCCGGCAACTGACCCGGCTTGCGATTAGCCTCGAAACCCAAGGCAATTTAGACATTGCCGTTTCCCTCTACGACGGCGACGAAATCGATGTTTACCCCCCCGTCATGCGTGACATTGAGGTTACCGGCAGCATTGGCGTGGTCGGCCGCGAACACACCATAGACACCCTGGACGTTTATTATGATTGATGCGAATTCGCAGTTTTTCGCGATCCTCACGAATGTGGGGATGGCCAAACAGGCGAACGCCGACGCGCTCGGCATTGCCTGGAAGATTACGGAAATGGGGGTTGGCGATGCGAACCCGGGAGGGTTAGCCGACCCGCCCAATCCAGTGCCGGCGGCCACTCAGACCAAGTTGCTCAACGAGTGGCGCCGCAAGCCGCTAAATCAGCTTCGCGTTGACCCGGTCAACCCGGCGGTGATCATCGCCGAGCAAATCATTCCGGCCGACGAGGGCGGTAAATGGATTCGCGAAATCGGCCTCTACGACGCGGACGGGGATCTGGTGGCGGTGGCCAACTGTGCGCCGAGCTTCAAGCCGCTGCTGTCGCAAGGCTCCGGCCGCACGCAGGTGGTGCGGATGAACTTCGTGGTCAGCAGCACGGGCAACATCACGCTCAAGATTGACCCGGCGGTGGTGCTGGCGACCCGTGAGTGGGTGCTTGCGCAGATTCTGGAGGAATTGAGCAAGCTCGACATCAAGCAGTCGGTGCGCGCTGCCACCACGGCCAATATCAATCTGGTCGGTTTGCAGGTGGTGGACGGCGTTTCGCTGAACGCCGGTGACCGGGTGTTGGTGAAAGATCAAATAGCGGCCAAGGACAACGGCCCGTGGGTGGTCGCTGTGGGGGCGTGGGTGCGGGCCAAGGATGCGGATAACAGCACCAAGGTGACGCCGAACTTGACGGTAGCGGTTGAGGTCGGCGCTACTCAGGCCGACACGATCTGGCAACTGGTGACGGATGGCCCGATTGTCGTAGGCACCACTGCGCTGACGTTCAAGAACATCACGGACGGTTTCGCCCGGTTGTTCTCGCCGGCGTTCTCCGGCAATCCGACGGCCCCCACGCCGGCGCAGTTCGATAGCAGCAAGTCGCTGGCGACAACTGAATTTCTAAGGCGTCGTGGTTTCGAGTACTCAGGGTTCACGACCAGCGATGCGAGCCTTGTGCTTTCGTCGTCGCACGTCGGCGGCCTGCACAGTTTCTCCAACGCTACGCAGCTCACGGCGACCTTGCCACCGACAGCGGGTGTAGCGCAGAGCGCCACGATCACGCTGGTCAGTGCCGGCCCGGGCGGTTTGAAAGTCGTGGGCTCGGGTGCTGACGTGGTGTACACCTCGACCGGCGTGGCTGGGCCTCTGGTGCTGGCCTTGGGCGACACGGCCGAATTCATTCGCCTGCAAGACCAGTGGCGCCTGGTTGGCGGCTCGGTGATGTATCGCTTTGCGGGCACGATGGGCGGCGCGCACTTCATCACGCAACCGCAGTTCGATAACGGCAAGGCGTTGGCCACGACGGAATTTGTGCAGCGGGCGCAGGGGAATTTTGCCGGGCGTGTGGATATCGGGGCGCTGCCCGCTTCACTCACTGCCTCGGCTGCTGGCTGTCGTATTGTGCTATCGGCGTCAGGGACGCTGACCCTGCCGCTTGTTGCTTCGGTGCCCACCGGAACCAATTTCTATCTATTCAACACGACGCCGGGTGTGGTCACCATCGCTCGGCAGGGTTCGGACATTATTAGCGCGCTGACCGTTAATTCCCAGGCTTCCGTGACTCTCCAATCGCTTTCTACCATCGTGATTACTGCAGGGAACGGGCAGTGGGTCGTTGAAAGCGGTATGTCTGCCCTGAAGTATGCGCCCGAGTTCGCCAGCTCTTGGGGGAGCAGCGGTTATCACCGACTGCCCTCGGGCTTGATTGAGCAGTGGGGCACGGGCATGTCGGATGCGAACGGCTATGTGTACGTCACATTTCCTATCCCGTTCCCTAACGGACTGCGCAACATCATGCCGATGCACGTCGGGTCATCGTGTTTGATGCACGCGGTTATGGGGGCGGGGCTGAGTGCGACCGGCTGTACGTTGCGCTTACAAAATCAGTCGGGGGCTGCTCAAGCGAATTGGCAGACCTACTGGCGGGCTATAGGGAACTAGGTATGAGCAAGATTGTTTTTTTCAGTCCGTCCACCTGTGGGGCTTATCGCCCCGAGATCCACGGCGCCGACATGCCAGCGGACGTGGTCGAGGTGGCGGAAAGTGTTTGGCAGGCGCTGCTCGATGAATTGTCGGTCAGTCCTAAAAAAATGTCGTCCCGGCCCGATGGCCAGCCGGTGCTGATCGATCCGCCGCCGCTCGATGCTGACGAACTGGCGACGGTCGAGCGGGCTTGGCGTGACGCGCAACTGACACTGACCGATCCACTGGTGTCCCGGCACCGCGACGAGATCGAGGATGGCGGCGCGACCTCGCTCTCGCCTGAACAGTATGCGGAGCTACAGGCTTACCGCCGGCAGTTGCGCGACTGGCCTCACGGGGACCAATTCCCGCTCGGCGAACACCGGCCGCCGACGCCGACCTGGCTGTCAGAACAACCCACTTAAACGCCCCTTGCTGACGGGGCGTTTTTCATTCCGCCACACGCAACACCAACACCCTCACAGCCTCGCTTATGCGGGGCTTTTTCGTTTCTGGAGACTGACCCTTATGAGTTTTTTCCACGGCGTGACGACCACGTCGGTCGACACTGGCGCGCGCACCATCTCGCTGCCGTCGTCCTCGATCATCGGTCTGTGTGACACCTTCACCCCGGGCGTTCTCGGCGGCGGTACGGCCAAGGCGGGCGAGCTGAAGTTGATCACCACCGAGCGCGAAGCCATTGCCGCCTTCGGCGCTGACTCGGCGATCACCAAGGCGTGTAAAGCAATCTACGTCAAAGCCAAGGCGGTGATCGTCGCCATCGGCGTACCCAAGCTGGAAGACGCGGCGCTGCAAACCTCGGCGATCATTGGCGGCGAACTCGTCTCGGGTCAGCGCACCGGTTTGCAGGCGTTGCTCGATGGCAAAAGTATGTTCAACGCTCAGCCGCGGCTGTTGATCGCGCCGGGCCACACGGCCACGCAGGCGGTGGCTACCGCGCTCGACAGCCTGGCGCAGAAGCTGCGCGCCATCGGCATCATCGACGGGCCGGGCACGACAGACGAGGCCGCTATGGCCTACGCCGAAAACTTCGGCAGCCGTAACCTGTTTATGGTCGACCCGGGCGTCAAATATTGGGACACCATCAGCAGCAAGACCGTCGACGCCCCCGGCTCTGCTTGGGCGGCGGGTCTGTTTGCCTGGACGGATGCTGAATACGGTTTCTGGGCTTCGCCGTCGAACAAGGAGTTGACCGGCATCACCGGTACCGGTCGCGCGGTCGAGTACCTGGACGGCGACGAGACCTGCCGGGCCAACCTGCTCAACAACGCCAATATCACCACCATCATTCGCGACGACGGTTACCGCCTGTGGGGTAACCGTACGCTGTCGAGCGATCCGAAGTGGGCATTCGTTACCCGCGTTCGCACGCTGTTCATCCTCATGGACGCGGTGCAGGCCGGGCACAAGTGGGCAGTCGACCGCTCGATCACCAAGACCTACGTGACCGATGTCACCAACGGTCTGGATGCATTCATGCGCGACCTGAAAGCCCAGGGCGCAATCATCAACTTTGAAGTGTTCCCCGACACCGAACTGAACACGGCCAGCCAGATCGCCCAGGGCAAGGTGTATTGGCGCATTCGCTTCACTGACGTGCCGCCGGCAGAAAACCCGAATTTCCTTTTCGAAGTCACCGATCAGTGGATGACCGAAGTGCTTGAAGCAGCCTAAGGGGGCGTAGCAAATGATTCCTCAGACTTTGTACAACACCAACCTGTTCGTCGACGGCGTGAACTTCTCCGGCGACGTGCCCAGCCTGACGCTGCCCAAGCTGACCACCAAGACCGACGAATACCGTGGCGGCGGCATGGCCGGTCCCATCGAGATGGATCAGGGGCTTGAGAAAATGGAAGCCTCGTTTGTCACCAAGGGCGTGCGTCGCGAGTCCCTGAAGTACTTCGGTCTCGCTGACGGCACGGCGTTCAACGCCACCTTCCGTGGCGCCTTCAAGGGTCAAAAGGGCGCGGTGACAGCGGTGGTTGCCACCCTGCGCGGCCGGCTCAAAGAGGTCGATCTCGGTGACTGGAAAGCCGGTGATGCGGCCGAGATCAAACACGCCGTTGCGGTCACGTACTACAAGCTCGAAATCGACGGGCGTCTGATGTACGAGATCGACATGGTCGCCGGCATTCAAGTGATCGACGGCAAAGACCAACTCCTCGAAGTGCGTCAGGCGCTCGGCCTGTAAGGAAGGATTCAGATGAATCAAGCAATCGCTAAAAACCTTCCGGCCTGGCTGTCGCTCAGTGCAGTCGGTGCCGTTGTAACGCTCACCCGCCCAAGCCAAGCCAATAGCATCGACGTCGAGACGTTGAACCTGCGTAACCCGACTGTGCGTGAAGTGCGCGCGGCCGACCGTGCCGCCAACGGCGATGATGAACAGCGTGAACTGATGCTGTTCGCCGGTCTGGCCGAAGTCGGACTGAAGGATCTCGAAGGCCTCAAGCTGACGGATTATCGCCGCGTGCAAACGGCGTATTCGCACCTGGTACCGAAAACCGATTATTCGGAATCGATGCCGGCGTGGTTGTCGCTGACCACCGATCAGGTGCTGGTAACGCTGTCGTGTCCGGGTGAGATCAACGGCGTGACGGTCGACAAGCTGGCTTTGCGTTCGCCGACCGTGGGCGACGTGCGGGCGGCCAACCGTGAGGTGGGGGGCGACGATGAGCAGCGCGAGCTGGTGTTGTTTGCTGCGTTGTCCGGCGCGTCGGTGGCGGATCTGGAGGGGCTGAAGCTGGTGGATTTTAACCGCTTGCAGGCCGGCTATTTTCGCATGGACAACGACGACGGGTTTTAACCCCAGCGTTATCAAGTCGGCGGCGAAACGTCTGGCGGCGGAAACCGGATTTTCCGCCGCCGAGATCCAGTCGATGCCGTTCGCGGATATGGTGTGGTGGCTAACGGATTGAGCCGCCACCCGTAGTGCTGGGCACATGAGGGCCATGACATGGCAAACAAACTCGCCCTCGGGCTGGTGATCGGCGGTGCCGTCAGTTCCACGGTCGGCGCCGCGTTCAAGGACGTGACCGGGCGCATCAAGCGCCTCGAGGCAGAAGGCAACAAAGCGCGCGTGCTGCAGCGCACAATTGGCGACACCATCCGCCTGCGCGAGGAATGGAAAAAGGCTCACGACACCGGCGCTGCCGGCGCCTCCAAATTACTCAACCGTTTGAACTCGAACCTCGACAGCTTGAAAAAGCAGGGGATCGAGGTCGGCCGACTGGAAAAAGCCTATCGCTCGATGGGGCAAACGGCCAACAAAGCCGAGCTGAAAGCCAAAGGGCATCAGCAGATTGATTCTGGCGTACAGGGCATGAAAGGCGCCGTCGGTGCGGCGGTAGTCGGTGTCGGTGCCATGGCGGTACCGACCAAGGTCAGCGCTGATTTCGGCGCGATTGTGCGTGATATCGCGATCAAGGCCGGCATTGCCAACAAGCCGGAAGAGCAGGAGATGTCGCGCAAGATCATCGACACCTCACGCGACACCGGCATGGCTCGCAACGATGTGGCCGACGTGGTCAATCAGTTGGTCGGCGCCGGTATGGACCTGAGCAAGGCGCTGGAGTATGCGCCCGTCGCGGCTAAGTTTGTCGTGGGGCAGGGATCCAGCGGCGTCGACACGGCGAAGATGATCAATGCCCTGGGGCAGAACGCCAAGATCACCGACCCCAAACAGATGCAGCAGGCGCTGGAGGCGATTGCCTACCAAGGGCAGGCGGGCAGCTTTGAAGCGGCCGACATGGCTAAGTGGTTTCCGGAACTGCTGGCCAACATGGCCAGCAACGGCATCACCGGCTTGGATGCGGTGACTCAACTGGGCGCCATGTTGCAGGTGCAGATGAAGCAGGCCGGCAGTTCGGACGAAGCGGCCAACAACCTGAAAAACTGGATGGGCAAAATCGGTTCGACCGATACGGTCAAGGCTTACGAAAAAGCCGGGATCGACTACAAAGGATCGATGCAGACCGGTTTGCAAAACGGCATGTCGACGCTTGAGACCAGTATGGCACTGGCTCAGAAATACATTCAGGCGACCGATCCAAAGCGCGCGGCGGCCATGGCCGAAGCCACGTCGAAAATCAGCAAGGAAGCCGATCCGGACAAGGCCAAGGCCATGATGGCCTCGCTGGAAGAATCCTTGCGCACCGGCGATCTGTTCGCCGACATGCAGGTCAAGGCCGCACTGTCGGCCTACATGCAGAACAAGGCGCTGTACAGCCAGCTCAAAAACGATTCGCGTGAAGCGACCGGGATCCTCGACAAGAACCTCGCCGAGCGGCGTGAGTCGTCATCGCAGAAGTGGGCCGAGATGGCCCAGTCGATGGATGACGCCATGCGCAGCATCGGCGATGCCTTGCGGCCGGTGACGGACGTCGTCGCGGAGTCGTTGACCAAGGTAGCGAAGGGCATCACGTCGCTGTCTGACAGTTCGCCCGGCGTCGTCACGGGAATCGGTTTGGTTAGTGCTGCATTGGTTGGACTGTCTGGCCTGTATAGCTCTTTCAAGATGGGCAAAGGAATGCTCAACCTGGCACGCGGAGCCTTGGGTAAAGGCAAGTCAGGTGAGGTGCAAAAGGTCTTTGTGACCAACGCTGAGGATGGCGACGGCGGTGTCAATGCCGAACCCAAAGGGAAGGCCGGTAAAGCACTGTCGCTGGTTGAAGAAGGCCTCAAGGCAGTGGCGGCGTTCAAGGGTAAGCCGGCAGATAGCAGCAGTGATGCCGGGGAGAGCGGTGACAAGAAGCCCGGGAAATTCGATCTGGTCACCACTGGTCTCAAAGTCGTCTCGCTGGCCCAAGAGGCGGTCTCGGGCGGCAATGGTGAAGGCGAGGCGGGCGGTGGTGACGACGGAGTCAAAAAGGTTTTCGTCGTCAATGCCAACGCCCTGCGCGACCCCGGTGTCGTAGATGCCCCGGGCGAAACTCGCCGACGTGGACGCGGCTCGCGGCGCAATGCCTCGCGGCGTCGGCCGCAGCCTCGACCTGGCTCGTCGCGTCCACCGGTGTCGCGCCCCCCTGCTCCGGTACCACGTCCGCCGGTTCCTGTGCCACGTCCACCCGTCCCAGTACCAAGGCCACCGATTCCTCCGGTGCCAGCAGTTCCGACCGCTGCGATGTCCAAACTGACGGGGGTAGTACAGGCCGTCGGCAAGGTCGGCAAAGCTGCCAAGGGGATTCCCGGCGGTTCGCTGCTGGAAGCCGGTGCGATGGCGTTCGACACTTTCGAAAACGCCCAGACCCAGGACGAAAAAGCCGAAGGTTACGGTGCGGCCGCAGGCAATCTGGCCGGCACCATGGCCGGTGCTGCAGCTGGTGCCGCCATTGGTTCGGTGGTGCCCATCATCGGCACGGCTATTGGTGGCCTGATCGGTGCTTACCTCGGCAGTCAGGGCGGCGCGGCGCTGGGCGGATCCTTGGGTAAATCGCTGTTTGGTGGCGAGGATGAAAAGCCCGAACAGACGGCAAAGTCACCGGTGCCAACCACGCCGCTCATGATGGCGTCAGCGGGCCAGCAAGGACCGGCGTTGGGGGATGTCGCGCGCTCTATGGCGGTGACGGCGCCGCTCAAGTCGGCGGCGCTGGCCATTCAGCCCAAGGAGCCAGAAAAAACGGTGCCGGCCAAGGTGGACCAGCAGTTCCAATATTCGCTGAGCATGCCGGTCACCGTGCAGGGCGACGTCAAGGACCCGCAAACCTTGGCGCAGGATTTGATGCCGCACATGCAGCGAATGATGGCGGATGCGGCGAAGAGTAACGCCGCCAAGCTGTACGACGAACCCCATGTCTAAGGAGGTTTCATGGCTTACATGGAGCAAATGCAATCGAGCCTGAAGTATTTGGTCGAGGCAGCGGAAACCGGGCGGCGCAGTGCTGACGGCATGCTGACCCCGGTCAACGGCGCGATCCGTGAACTAACAGGCGCCGCGTCCGAGCTGGAAAACATCCCGTTTGTCGGCCCGGCCATCGGCGCCAAACTTCAGCGGGTGATGCGCGGCGTCGACGCAGCCCAAGCCAAGGTTGGTCAAGTGGTCGCGGTGTACGGCCGCGCCACTCGGGCGGCGGCTGAAGTGCAGGATCGGCTGGGCACGTTGAAGGAGCAGGCGGGCAAGGCGGCCACGGCAATCAACAACGTCGCCGGCAAGGTCAGTCCGTCGCTGGCCAACATCGTGCCCACCAGTTCCTTTGCCGGTGAGGCTACGCCGGCGCCGGAGGCGGTGAAGCCGTTCCCCCACCTGATGATCATTCAGCCGCGCGATCCGAAAATTGAGCCGTATTACTTCAACCTGGACACGGCAGCCTTTGATGAGCTGAGCCGTTCGACCGAATTCCGCTGGGCTTCGCAGGAGCGGCTGACGCGCCGGCCGGCGAAGCAGGCCATCGGTATGGGCGATGAAAAGTTGACGCTCAAGGGCACGATCTACCCAGGCTTCAAGGGCGGATTGAAGCAGCTCGACACCCTGCGTTCCATCGGGGCCAGGCTGCAACCGCTGACTCTGACCACCGGCTATGGCGAAGTGATCGGAACATGGTGCTTGAAAAACATCAACGAGGAACAGTCCGCGCTGCTGCACGGCGGGATTGCTCGAAAACAGGGGTTCACTTTGGAGTTTGAGCGCTATGGCGACGACATGCAGGACGTCTGATGGCGACATGCTCGATGTCATTTGCAACAACGTTTACGGCCATCTGAATGGCAGCGTCGAGGCTGTGCTCGATGCCAATCAGGGGCTGGCCGATGAGCCTCAGCCGTTCCGGTCGGGCGTGATTATTGTCCTGCCGGATCTGCCGAGTCCGACCAGTGAAGGCGTCAGCTTGTGGGATTGACTCTGGGCGATATCGCCGCTTCGTAACACGTAACGACACGCTGTTTTTATGACCTGCCTCGAGCGGGTTTTTTATTGGAAAAAAACCATGACTCCGATGTTTCGAATCGTCGCCGATGGGGCTGACGTCACGGCCAAGATCAATGATCGGCTGTTATTGCTGCGTACCTCTGACAAGCCAGGCATGGAGTCCGACGAGTTTGAGTTGCGTATAGACGACCGTGACGGGCAAGTGCAATTACCTCGGCGTGGCAGCTCAATCGAAATCTACCTGGGTTATGCCGAAACGACCTTGGCGCGCATGGGCAGTTACACCGTGGACACGGTCGAGGTATCAGGTCCACCGGATACCATCGTGATCAAGGGCAAGGCCAGCGACATGCGTGGCAGTGGCAAGACTATCCGTAGCGGAAGCTGGGAAGACGTGCCGCTGTCGAAGATTGTGGCTGATGTCGCCGTGCGCAATGGCTGGCAGCCGGTTTGCCCGGTGTCGACCAAGGTCGCCCGGGTCGACCAGCTCAACGAGTCCGATTTTAATTTCATCACCCGTCTGGCCAAGCAGTACGACTGCACAGCCAAGGTCGCCGATAGCAAACTGTTGGTGATGCCGCGTCAGGGTGGCCAGACAGCCAGCGGTAAGATGTTCGGCGCCATTAGCCTGACCCGACGCGACCTCAGCCGTTGGCAGTTCAGTCTCGGTGATCGCAATTCGCACAAGGCGGTCTCGACCAAGCATCAGGACAAGAAGAACGGCAAGCTCGCGGTGGTCACCATCGACAATGATGACGCTCCGGATGGCCTGCCGGCAGTGCATACCGACCGCCATATCTACCCAAACAAGACCGCTGCTGAAGCGGCAGCCAAGGCCCGTCTGTCAGCGTTCAACCGCTCGACCGCCGATGTGCGGCTTGAAATGCCCGGCCGAACGGACATCTTCGCCGATCGGCCCATCATCGCTCAGGGTTTCAAGGTGGGGCTTGATGGCGAATACCTGGCGGATTCGGTCGAGCAGGTGTTCACCCAGTCCGGCTGGTCGACCACGGTCGAATGCAATGCCGGCAGAGCCGGTAAATCCAAAGGCAAGAAAAAGAAAGGACCGAAACCACCCCTCAAGGTGGTGAACGTCGAAAAGCAATAGCCGCATCCCATCGCCGCCTGAGTGCGGTTTTTTTACGTCTGGAGTTTGTATGTCCATCACTGAACAACAGCTGCAAAGCATCATGCCCAACGCCCGCCGCCAAGCGGGCGTTTTTGTATCCGCCCTCAACGCAGCCATGGCCCATCGACAGATCAATACGCCGAAACGCCAAGCCGCGTTCCTGGCGCAAGTCGGTCACGAGTCGGGTCAGCTGCAGTACGTCCGGGAACTGGGCGGCGACCAGTACCTGAGTAAATACGACACCGGCAGCCTGGCTGCGAAACTGGGCAACTCGCCGGCAGCAGATGGTGATGGCCAGCGCTATCGCGGTCGCGGCCTGATCCAGGTCACTGGCCACGACAATTACCTGCGCTGCAGCTTGGCGCTGTTCGGTGACGAGCGATTGCTGCGCACGCCTGAACTGCTGGAGCTGCCGCAGTGGGCCGCCGAGTCGGCCGCGTGGTTCTGGTCCGTGAATGGGCTGAACGCGCTGGCCGATCAGAACGAATTCAACACGATCACCCGAAGGATCAACGGCGGTCTCAACGGCCTGCAGGATCGGCTGGATTTGTGGGGGCGGGCGAGGGCGGTGCTATGCGTCTCGGCGAACTGATCCCAGCGCCGTATCGACTGGTGGCCAAAGGTGTGCTGCTGGCCGTTTTAGCCGGTGCTTCCGCAGTCATCGCGTGGCAATTACAGGACTGGCGCTACGGCAAACAGCTTGCAGAGCAGGCCCGATTCCACACCGAAACCATCAACCAGTTGGCCCTGGCAACGGTTGCGCAGCAGCGTGCCGAACAGGACAAACGCCTTGCGCTCGAACAGCGCCTGGCTACCAGCGAACAAACCCATTTCCGAGCCTTGAGTGATGTCCAACGTGATCAAAGTCGCCTGCGCGACCGCCTTGCCACTGCTGATCTGCGCCTGTCAGTCCTACTCGACGCCCCCACCGGCGCCTTCAACGGATCGTTGTCAGCCACCACCGCCACCGGCGGCGTGGTTCATGGCCCCACAAGAGCCGAACTTGACCCAGCGCATGCTCAACGAATTATCGGCGTCACCGATGACGGCGACCGGGGGCTGATTGCCCTCGCGGCCTGTCAGGCATACGCCAAAGAAGTCTCAACACCGAAGTGAAAAAGAGCGGCCGGTCCGGATGCGTCAACATCTGGATCGACCGCCGTCCCTGCAGATTGTCCCTGCAAGTCCAGCCAAGGCTCTTGCTCCGTGCACAAAGCGCGGCGAGCCTAGCACCTGTTTATCCATACAGTAAAGGTCTTGCTTTTTATGTCTACACCCATCATCCCTTGGATGGGCGGCAAACGCCGCCTGGCCGACCGCCTCATTCCGCTTTTTCCGCCACACGAATGCTACGTTGAAGTCTTTGCCGGCGGTGCCGCGCTCTACTTCATGAAGCCCCAGCCATCGCCGGTCGAAGTCCTGAACGACATCAACGGCGACCTGGTCACGCTTTATCGCGTCGTGCAGAACCACCTCGAAGAGTTTGTGCGCCAGTTCAAATGGGCGCTCAGTTCGCGGCAGGTGTTCGAATGGCAGAAAATGACCCGCCCTGAAACCCTGACCGACATCCAGCGCGCCGCCCGATTCTTCTACCTGCAGCACCATGCCTTCGCCGGCAAGGTCTCGGGTCAGACGTTCGGCACGGCGACGACTGCCCCGGCCATCAACCTGCTGCGGATCGAGGAAAACCTCTCGGCTGCGTGGCAGCGCCTGTCCGGTACCTACGTCGAAAACCTCCCTTGGCTTGAATGCGCTGAACGTTACGACCGTGCCCACACGTTCCATTACATGGATCCCCCTTACTGGCAGACCGCTGGCTATGGGGTGGACTTTCCTTTCGAGAACTATGAACGGATGGCCGACTTCATGCGCCGTTGCAAAGGCAAGGTGATGGTCAGCATCAACGATCATCCTGATATCCGCCGTGTGTTCAAAGGCTTCCACTTTGAGACTCTGGACATCCGCTACACCACAGCCAATCAGCGGCAGGGGAAGGCCGAAGTCAGTGGCGAACTGGTAATCATGAACTGGGAGCCGGTAGCGTTGGGTGGGTTGTTCTGACCGATGCTGGTTGTCATTTCTTTAGTTCTCGCCCTCCCGTTTATCCGATATTTCCTACAGAAATTGACCGAGTGCCGTTCTGAACGTTAACTGTATATTCGTACAGTATCGGAAGTCGTGCGTCATGAGCTTTTCAATCCTAGGCCCTATTGCTGTGGCCGGTCGGAAATTACCTCTTTGTCTTTTTCGGGTGCCGGCAGGTTTTCCTTCGCCGGCAGCGGATCACATCGAAACCCACATCTCGCTCGACGAAGTGCTCAATATTCGTGCCCCGCATGTTTACTTGGTGAAAATTGCCGGAGAGAGCATGCAGGGGGCAGGGATCTTTGACGGCGATTTGGCAGTAGTGGATCGTTCACTGGAGCCGGCGCACGGACATATTGTTGTTGCGTTGCTTAACAATGATCCGCTTTGCAAGCGGCTGTGTATCCGTGGAAAAGAGGTGATCCTCCTGTCCGAGAATCCCAAGTACCCACCGCGCTACGTGCTGGAAGGCGATGACCTGGCGATCTGGGGCGTAATCATTGGTAGTGTACGCAGTCATGTCTAAGCGGGTGCCGGTGTTCGGGCTGATCGATTGCAACAGTTTCTACGCCAGCTGCGAGCGAGTGTTCCGTCCTGACCTGGCAAAGGTCCCCATCGTTGTCTTATCGAATAATGACGGCTGCGTCATTGCCCGCAGCTACGACGCCAAGCCATACGTGAAAATGGGCGAGCCGTACTTCCAGATCAAACACAAGCTTAAGCAGCACGGCATCGTCCCGTTCTCCTCGAACTACGCGCTGTACGGGGACATGAGTGAGCGCGTCATGACGCTGATTGAGTCTATGGTGCCCGCAGTCGAGGTCTACAGCATCGACGAAGCCTTCGTCGATCTCGCCGGAATCACCGATTTGGACGGCCTCGGTAGACAGATCCGTAGTCAGGTGCTGAGGTGCGCCGGCATTCCGGTGGGCGTGGGGATCGCTCACACCAAGACCTTGGCCAAGCTAGCCAACCATACGGCCAAACGCCTGCAGGCGCAGACGGGTGGCGTCGTCAATATTTGCGACCCAACTAAGCGTGACTGGGTGCTGCGTAACACTGACGTTTCAGAGGTGTGGGGTGTAGGGCGTCGAATGAAAGCGCACCTGGATACATTGGGCATCAAGAGTGCGATGGATCTGGCAAAAGCAGATCCTTGGACGCTACGCAAAAACTTCAGTGTGGTGATCGAAAAGACGGCGCGCGAACTGGCCGGCACCCCCTGTCTGGAACTAGAGGAACCCGATCCTCCGAAGCAGGAGATCTGCTGCAGTCGAATGTTCGGCACCCGGCTGACGGAACTGGCACCGATCAAGGAGGCGGTGGCCACGTACATGATGCGCGCCTCAGAAAAGCTCAGGGCGCAAAAGTCGCTGTGCAAGAAAGTGCGCGTGAGCATCCGTACTGGGATGTTCAATCCTGAGGAAGCGAAGTACGCCAATGGTGTGGTGATCGATATGCCTTACCCCACGGATGATGTCCGGCTACTGACCAAAGCCGCAGTTGCTGCGGTGGATCGGGTATATCGCCCTGGCTTCAAGTACAGCAAGGCGGAGGTATTGCTGATGAGCCTGTGTCAGCCAGGCGAATACACGGATGATCTGTTTGCGGCTTCTCAACCGACCGAATCTACCAAGGTGATGGCCGTACTGGATCAGATCAACGAACGGTGGGGAAGGGGGACGCTGCGAGCGGCGAGTGTCCCTAGTAGCCCAGCGTGGGCCATGCGGCGTGAAATGATGAGTCAGAGCTACACGACTCGCTTGGACCAATTGTGGACGATCAACTGTAGGTAGTAAATCGTCCGCTATCGGCCAATAGCGGACGCTCGCAACTAATTACTGTCATTCGTATTCTGCCTGTGGATTACACTTGTTGCCTGCTGGTGGAGGCCACTACTTTTCATAGCCGCAGATGCGTTCACACTCCCTTACGCTTCACATACGCTCCAGTGGAGACGCTTCCGTCAGCCTCCTTCTGAGACCATACTTCTACGCTCGACTTTGGTTGCCACTTCGTCCTCGCAAGACCGAGCTCAGTGGTGATGCTTTCCACTAAGTCTGAATCCCCTCCCATTACGAACCTATGGCAATTCTGGGCGACGGTCATGTTGTAACGACGCAGTGCATCGGCCTCAATATCACTTCGACCTATTCGCCCCAATGATCCCTCTGCAACAAGCGCACACGTTGAAGTTAGAGGAAACAGGATTTGCGCATGCGGTGAGCCGTAGCCAATCGGCAGAGAGCGGGTTGCGGTCGAAGTCGACAACAGCACGATCGGTGAGTCCGAGGTCAGAAAACTTTGATCATTACCGGCTGCATGCAGGACCATCCAGTCGCGTTCAACGAATTGTTCGGCCACGATGTGCCAAGTTTCTAGTGAGCGGAGAAATGCAAATTGCGGGTCTACCTTGACTTCTAGGTCATGGGATTCATCCCGAGCCATTTTTGAGACGTCCCTGGCTTGTTCCCGCAGCAACACCTCATCAGCGCCGGCACCGTTCATTTTTCTAAGAATTTTAAGGGCGCGACATTCGTCCGCCAAAATCAGACGCGACCGCGTCTTTACGAATCCGGCATAGACGCTTCCCGCCTCTTCTATGGCCGCTGGTGTTCGTACTGCAGCGAGACCAAGAAAGAGTGCAAAGGTCTCGCGTTGAGCGGAGCTAATGCGTTCACCGTTGGCCAATGACCTTAAGATCGGAGCGGCTTCACCCTCGATGAGATCGAAAAGCTTCTCCAAGTCAAACCGCTTGCGGTCTTCCTTGTCTTGAAAGGTATACAGGTGTCCGACTTTCGCTACGTTTTTTGGTAGTTGCCGCTCTCGGATTTCACCTTTCGTCCGATCAAAGACCGAAAGCGCATCATCTGAGGTAAATCCCTCTAGATAAAATCTTGGGACATAGTGCTGCTGTTTCGGACCTTCCAAATGCGGTTTCGATATCAGCTTTTCGAATTTGTCCATCAAATGATGCTCCTCCTGTCAGGCGGACCATTAAGATATATGAAATTACACTCCACTTGATCCCCGGCTTGCATTCGATTTGATGAGTCATTTGCATGGCATCTAATGGTCAGTTGCATCGAAACCAGCAAGCTTCGTAACCATGATTCGCCGTGCTGCTCAACTGTGTTGCGGCAGTCAGCAATCGGCCAGAAGCAGTCGCTCAACATTTTTTTTAAACCAGAGGCGATTCAGCCAGTCAGAATGGCAGCGACTTTTCTTTCTTGACCTCCCTTTTTTCCAGTGCCTAGACACCCGCACGAATTTCCTCTACCAGGTCGCCTAATACAAAATTCAGATAATCGTTGCGACAGGCTTCTAACTCTTTGGGGAAGCTCGTTTGGATGAATGGCATCACCATCCATCCCTTCTGGTTTTCACTCGCGCGTTTACTAAAGAATTCTTTTACCCCTACCTGTTTGATTACTTGAAGCGCTGTTTCGTATTCCTCTACCGACATGACGGTGTATGGATACAAGTCCACAACGTCGCGAGAAATTTTGGCCTTGTCCAACAGACTGAGCACGGACTCTTCAAGCCTTTCATAGGCCTTTGGCCCAAAAAGGTTCCAACTGACAAGAGTCACGACCACGGAAAAAAGAGATCGGCCCCCAGGTTGCCACCCTGTGTATCCATTGGTGATGTCCTCAAGGTTCTTGTAATTCTGAACTACATATCGAGCCAAAACATCTATCTCGCTATACAAGGCTTGACTGTCCAATTGGTAGCGAGCTTTGAGGCTTAGTCGTTTGGACTTGCACTCGACGAGAATTGCTCCGGTCGTGTCATAAACGAGTAAATCAATCCCATGCTTTACATTTTTCCCGATGTTGTACGGTTCAGGCTTGACGATATTGATTAAAAAACCAGAATTACATCCCGCATTCAAAATATTGCTGACGTTATACACGTAATCCTCAAAAGCATCGCCGTACGCTTGCTCGTAACCTTGGATTTTAGCGATATCAAAAAAGAGCCCTTCCGAAAACCTATACATCAAGTAAAAAGGAATGGGGCAAATTACGGCGTTAGGCGAAGCTTGATCGATGACAATCAGCGGAGTGCTTATAAGGGGGTTAATAGTGTAGGACCAGTTTTCGTTGTATTCCTGCGTGCTGAGTGTTCGAGCCTTTAGGTCCTCAAAGTTAAGCACCACCCTTTCTAGAAAAGCATCACGCTGCTCATCACTTATTCCGAATTCTGTGTAATCCTGCTTTAGGTTGTACGCATACTTAGTGAGGAAGTGACCGCATATCGACACCCCTAATATATAAAACTGCTTTACAGAAAGAGTAGTGCCTTTCATAAGAACAGCTGCGAGATCCGGCGTGTTGTAAATTTTCAAATGACGGGCAAGCATCAGGTGCATGTTAGTACGCCATAGCACTTGCTGTTGGTAGCCGCGCTGTAACTCTTGGTAAATCGTTCTTTGAAGATCTGTACTGTTCTGACTATCTGATATTCGCCGAATTATATTGATGGCCGCTGCCAAGTGGTCTGTATTGTAGAGATCCTTCGAGTTACTACCATCGGCGTGCAGAATAATCTCACGCGTTAGAATATCTAGCTCCCAAGGATGCACTATGTCCTTTAGGGAGGCCTTACCGAGCTTATTCATTCGAGCGAATTGCAAAGGTAAGGGTTTGTCATGCTCGATGTTTCCGAAAAAACTCCAGATTTTTATGAGGGACTCGATACGATTCAATTTAGCGGCAAAATTCCGCATGGGTTTGTATGCGCTATACATTTAGTCGTCCCTGAAAATTGATGCGCCATCATAAGCTCAGTGCTATTGGGCTTGCTATATCAGGTCCGCGATACTCCCACGCTCTTGGGCGACTCATGTCTGAGCGCCATCGGCAGCTATGGGTTGAAAACAGCCGGTCATGACTGACCGCTTCTGGCCGGTAGAAGCCGCTCGCGCAACAATGCTTTCGGCCAAAAGCATTGTTCCTCAAAACTGAGCTTCCAGCACGGGTATAGCCACCTTGCCTAACGGATAGTGGTCCTAGGATCACTCACTCGCAAATTCTGCAAAAAAAAGACGCTACTGCATCCATTCCGAACGCCGCCGCGTATATCAAGCACGGACAGACTTTTCTGGCCGATTTTCCTCACAAAGGATCATCACGATGAAACGTATTTCGATCAAAACGCCATTGATTGCGGGCCTTCTGACCTTAGCGGCCGGTACCGGCTTAATGCTCAATGGTGCGCAGGCTGCATCGATGAGTCACGACAGCGTAATGGTAGGCGGCCAAAGCATGTTGCCCAGCAAGGACATCATCGATAACGCAGTAAATTCCGCAGATCACACCACCTTGGTCGCCGCTGTCAAAGCTGCCGGTCTGGTCGACACCCTCAAGGGCAAGGGACCTTTTACCGTATTCGCACCGGTCAACTCAGCGTTTACAGCTCTGCCCGCCGGAACCGTCGATACGTTGCTCAAACCGGAAAACAAGGCAACCCTCACCAAGATCCTTACTTACCACGTCGTGAGCGGCAAACTGGACATGGCCACCCTTGCCGAAAAGATCAAGGCCGGAGGTGGCAAGACCGAACTGACCACCGTCTCGGGCGGAAAACTGTGGGCAATGATGAATGGTCCGCACAACATCACCATCAAAGATGAGAAGGGCGACGTCGCCGACATCAGTACTTATGACGTATACCAGTCGAACGGTGTGATACAGGTCATTGACAAGGTCCTGATGCCGAAAAGTTGACCGGCGTCGCCGGTCGTTTTCAGCATGACCGGCGAGTCTTCCGAGGAGCCCACCCGTGAATGGAACAACCGCGCGCCGTGGGCTAACCTCTGGCTGCAATCGACTTGTAGGATCTCACGACCCAATCGTTTGGAGAAAGGCTATTCCCATCGCCGACACTGACCAACTCAAACACCTTTTAGCCCAATGTTCCTTGGGTGACCGACGCGCTTTTGAAGCGCTGTATCGTAGCGTGAGTCCGCGTCTGCATGGCGTGGCGCTGCGGTTCATGGGACGCCCAGATCTGGCTGAGGAGGTGCTACAGGAAAGTTTTGTGCGTATCTGGAACAATGCTTCACGCTACCAATCGCAACTGTCGGCGCCGATGACCTGGATGATCAATATCACGCGAAATCAGGCCATCGACCAATTGCGAAAGCGCCGCGAACGTCCGCTGAGTGATCTCGACGAGCAGATGCTGGTAGACGACAGCCCCTCGGCACATGAACAATTGAACAGCTCCCGTGAGACCACCTCATTGAATCGGTGCCTAGATGAGCTCGAAGGGATGCAACGTCAATCAATCACCATTGCTTATTTTGAAGGACTTTCTTGTTCAGAGCTGGCCGAGCACCTGTCGGCACCGCTCGGGTCAGTAAAGTCTTGGATCCGCCGAGGCATGGAGCGGTTGCGCAGGTGCCTAGAGTCATGAACTACCAAACTCCAAGTCTCCGTCGCGCACTTGCCGCAGATTATGCCATTGGGTTGATGCCTCCAGCCGCACGCCGGCGCTTTGAGCAACTTTTACTGGAGGATTCGGAACTTCGCGCAGAACTTTCGCAATGGCGGGAAAGCCTTGCGAGCCTTACCCTGTCTCTGCCTGAATCACCTGTACCGGATCGTGTATGGCGCGGAGTTACGGCGCGTATAGATCCGCAAACAATGCAGTTGCCTGTGAAGCGACCATTCTGGAGCTGGCTCCGGGTGACGATTGCAACATGTTCACTGGTAGCAGCAGTAACACTGAGCGTTATCTATAACCGTGACGAAGTTCGCTACAGTGCAACGTTGCGTAGTGCCGACGCACAGTCGTGGATGAGCATTGAAGCGCACGAGAATTATCTGAAAATCAAACCGCTGGCTTTGGCGAAGATAGAAAAAAATCGTAGCTTGGAAATGTGGGTTATTCCTTCAGATGGAAAGCCTGTTTCGCTAGGGGTGATCCCCCCAGGCGGAAACGGGGATATCAAGTTGGGCAGTGCGCAGAAAGCGCTTATTGGTGAGTCCATCACGTTGGCCATCAGTCTTGAACCCGAGGGTGGATCGCCAACAGGACAGCCGACTGGTCCGGTGCTGTATCAGGGCGTTCTTACAGCGCTATAACTCAGGGCCAGCAAATCGTTAATCTTTTTAGTGATTAAACGGCTCACTGCTCGGTCGCCCAGAATCCTTATTCAGTGCAACTGATCTCATAAACATAAACGGCAGCTCCTGGCCGAAAGCTGCCGATCACGGAATGCCGCTTTTGGCCGATTGCTGCCTGCAAAGACGATATTAGGATTGCCGTATCCGCATAATCGCATCTGTGATCGCTCTTGCATTTGTGTCTAAGGTCTCCATAGCCATCACAGCGTTATCTGCAACCACTGCCGCGCCACTGGCTGCAAGCCAAACGGCAACCTCCTCGATTGCTGCCGCCAGTGCATGCTGGTTGTGCAGGAGCAATGTCAGGGCGTCAGCAGTGGCGATATTAGAAGCTGAGTTATTTGGCATACGATCCATCCTGGAAATGAGGGGTTCGCGAAGCCTAGCTCATGCGGCCGCCGCAGAGAGGCTTAGATACCGCATGCTTAAAAATTGCTACACCGTGCAGATGATTTGAGACTTTAGCCAATCAGTTGGGAGGGGAGGCGGGCTACTGCATCCAATCCATCATCGGCGCGACGGAGAAACGGCGGGAGAGTGGGGCGGGTGTGGCGGTGATTGGGGGCATTGGGGGTACGGAATCGGTGTGGCTGGGAGGTGGGGGAGTTTATCAGGAATGCCTCCTTCTTTCTGGCGAACGTGAAACTGCGGTACGGACATAGTCGTTTGACGTGATGTGAAAAAAAGAGGGCGCGGCAGACCCCATCAGAAAATCGTGCTGGAACGCATTTGTCGCTCTGAGCAAAAAAATATGCTTTCATTCAGTAAGGTTTCAGTTGCCAACTGTGCCTGAGCTGAAAATAAACTATGCGTTGCATCAAGGAGGAAGCTGTGGCAGCAATATCGGTAAGTTTGATTAATATGAAAGGCGGCGTTGGTAAGACAACTTTGGCCGCGCAACTTGCGCATACTGCGGACACCAAGCGCTTGCGTACTCTGGCAATTGATCTTGATCCACAGGCCAATCTTAGCCAAGCACTGATGGGGGCTAGGGGGTATGTTGAACATTTGAACCAAAAAAAGCCTACCATCGTGAATTTGTTTGAGCAGTACTTGCCTCCAACAATTAGCTCGCCTAGTCCAACGAAGTGCACTATTAATGATGTGATAATAAAAAATGCGGGTTATTGGTCAAATACAATGCTGGATCTCATTCCAAGCAGGCTTGAATTGTCCAATACGTTGAAAAATCCTACAGGGAAAGAGCGCAAGCTGGCAAAGGCGCTGACATCCGTCGTCGATAACTATGACTTGATAATTATTGACTGCGCTCCGACGGAGTCTATTCTCACCGATGCTGCTTATCACGCAAGTCGCTATGCCTTAGTTCCTGTTAAGCCTGAATTTCTTGCAACTATTGGTCTTCCTCTGCTTGCTAACTCCGTCCTGGAATTCAAGTCTGAAAATTCTGATCATGCTCTAGATATTTGCGGAATCGTATTTAATCACTCCTCTTCATATTCTGACGGTCCGGAAACTTCAGCGTCAGTAAGAGAGGTTACAGAGGAAGCGAAAAAAAATGGCTGGCATATTTATGATACGCATGTCAGATACTCTCGATCATATGCAAAGGCTGCGCGGGAAGGTACCCCTATCGGCTCAACAAGTCATGTGAGGACAAATGTACCGCGTCAATTCTCCTCATTTACTCAAGAATTTTTTAAATCGATCGGTATTGAATAGATATGACTTCAAAAGAGATTCTCGAATTTGAGGTGGCTTTGCTCTTGTTGAAATATGGGCGAAAGTCGATATTGCAAGCTCTTGCTGGTCGTGAGCAAATTTCTGAAGTGGAAATTCAAAGTGAGTTGCAAGCGTTAACTCTAGCTCAGCGAAACTCAAAGGCGAAAAAGAAAAGTTCGCCTAAGCCGTTCGATATAAACTCTATAGTTCGCACTGAGGATGAAAAAGGTCGATTGTTGCGAGAGCTCAATGCAAAGTTTGAAAATAGAACATTTCTTCCTGAGTTGAAGGATGTAAAGCGTTTCTTTGATCGTCACGGGAAAGAAAACAAAAATATAAAATCTAGAGCTGCCTCCCATGGAGCGCTTTTTCGATATATTTCAACTTTCGATGTCACCGAGCTAAAAAAAATCATAGCTACGCCAGCAGCTAAAAGTGAATTCTCTTCATTGGGTCTGATTTCAGATGAGATACTAAAGAATAGCAATTTAAAAAGAAATGACGAAACAAGTTGAATATTGTAAGTGGATGCGCAGATTTAATTTTCCGAATTGCGTTTTTTGAGGGGTGGTTTTTTAGATGTTAATAAAGCCGCCCATTTCCTTCATATGTTATATTTTTTAATTTAAGGGGCGGCAAGATTTAAATTTCGACGGTTGAGGCGTTTTGCGCTGAGTGTTAGATTGTAAATAATCAATTGATGACGCTATCTGAGTGTCAGGGAAGTAATTAATTGACTGAGTGAAAGAAAGAAGGTGGTTTTTTGTTTTAGATTTTTAGTTAGTGAATCATAATTTTTAAGAGTTTTTACGAGCAGGTCCGTAATATTTTCAGTAACCGCCTACAGAAAATAAATTATCTAACGAGCAGCTAAGTTCTTCTTACGGATAGGCTACCCTACGGTTAGGTTGAATGACTCCACGGGAGGTATGATGCTGCTCAAAACAATCAAATAGATATTGGCATGTAGCGCGGATTGCCTCGTATCTTAACAAAAGGTCAGGAGATCGCCTGGCTGAGCCAACTCCAAGTGCGCTCGTCCGGCCATGGGCTATCCCATTTCTATGCATGACAAGTTCGTCAATATAATGTTTGTATGAAGGGTCAGGCACGATTGCTTGAGTGATTCCAAAACAGGCGAATAGAGCTTCTATTTTTTCAGCCCAAATATTCTGAAGGTAAAGGCCAAATATATCTGCATTGATTTTATTTGGAGATGTCGAGGATTGGGCTCCTAATAGCTCCATTCTTTTCGTCCAGCGCTTATCCTCCCCGACATTCCGTAAGGCCGAAAAATTCGGCTCCAAAGCAACGCTAAAAAAACATGGGTTGAAATGCTCTAACGGAACGTTCAAAGTTCCAACAGCTTGAAGAAAGCGCTGAGTGCTTGAGTTCACGGCATATTCAAGAGCTGCATATAGATGAACCCAGAATAAGCCGCGTAATATTTTTGCCTCTGCAGGGTCCGGTTGAGGCGGAGTAACTTCTAGCTGGCGAATTAGCTCAATCAACTGAAAGACCTCTGTAAGCCTAGCCGTGGTTTCTGCTCTGACTGCAGTAAGCATAGTATTATTTAGTCCATTAATTTATCAAAGCATCACGAACGTACTCAATTCGACCAACGACAGATTTTTTTGTGTTCGTCGCCCCGGTAGTGAATGTACGCAATTTTTCATCGTCTAGCAGCTTTACCAGATTGGCTTCTTTAATCGGTTTTCCCGACTTTATTGCCAGCGCAGTACCGACAACAATACCTTCAAAGAGGTTGACAGGAGTGACGCCACGATTGCCTCTTACTACGCCTTTAGGAAGGTTTTTGTTGAGAAGAACGAAAGTCTGTTTGAAAATTTTTTCTAGGGTTGGGGATATTTTCTTTAATGCGCAGCGCTGCATGTACTCATTTAGGAAATCTTTTACGCTGTGATCAAATTGCTTATATTGATCGTAGAAGGCAAAAAAGCGCAGGGCGTGCTCTTCTGCAGTTCCATTTTTTAAGTCTCCTGATTTGAGGTTTATCATTGAAGCAAAATTTTTGTCAGAGGCAAGTCTCTTGATGTCTTCGTTGAAAGGGCCTCTGAATACGCAGTTTCTAATTTCTTGATTTGTTAGCGATATGCCGCCGGTGTTTAGTCGTTCGAATAAATCGAAGCGTACGTTTTGATCGCTCTTGTCATTTAACACCGTAACGCGCATTGGTCGCGTTGAGAACATTAGCTGCACTGACTTTGGAAGATCTTCGTAAGCGGTTTTATTAAGTGCAGAAAGCTTTTCCAACTCTTCAATCTGTAATGGTGCTGATCGGTTAATTTTTTTTAAGAGTTTGGTGCTGCCAAGGAAATGTGCGAGCGTCCCTAGTCTTTGAACACCGTCAACTATTTCCCAAGTGGAGTCGCTATTTGTCGCCATAAATAAACTGGGAACCGGAATGCCCAGCAGGACGGATTCGATGAGTTGTGACTCTCGACTTTCATCCCAGATGAATTGTCGTTGATACTCAGGCGGAACATCAATTTCGCCAGATTCAAACATGTCGAGTAATTGACGAACGCTTAAATCATAGCTATCAAAAGAAACTAAACGTCTTTCTCCGTCGAGTTGTTGTTGAAGCGTTTGTGTTGCTGGTGACATTTTTTTAGCCATACATCCTCCTTGTGAGCTTGAGCATACCATTGGCTGACCGTCCCCGAAACGGTGCGGTGGCTGGAACTCTCACGTCATGCTTGCAGTTCAGAGCTTCGCTCGACGTCCGTGTGTGCGAGGTAAGGTCATTCACTTCTGGCCAGCCGCTATGTTGTGCGGTGGTAAACGGCGGGAGGCCTGGCATTCGCAATCGTCCGCAAGACCAAAATATGGTGATTTTCTCGTCTCCGCTTACGACTTGTCGGGCCATGGCTTGGCAGAAGGATTGCGATGTTCGAAAGGCTTGCGAATACCTGCATCTCATTTTAGGGGACGTCAGATATGGTGTTGGAGGCCAGCCAAATGATTCTTAGATTTTATTTAATCGAGTTTCCCAAAATTCAGTTGGTCGGTGCCTCGCCTGAGCCGTCTCATAATAAGGCCCCATAAACAACCAGTTCCATTTTGTTTAAATCCGAGTTGCCATTGATGTTTGAGCCCTACACATCCTTGCGCCACCCCCTACACCTAAGACAGAATCCGCCGGCTTGTGCCTCTAGCACGGGGGTTCTATCGTTCCTGGGTCACTGAAAAACAGTGATCGGGTTTGGTAGCCCGGATTCCGTCAGAAGCACAAGACTACTGTCTTGCGGAGGCTTTCAATGCCTTCGTTTTATGGTGGTCATGCGCAGGGCATCTTCGGATGCGCCGGGGTTCCTGACGGCCGGTCTACCAACCTGCGTATGGCCTCCACCCTAGTTTGGTAGCGAAGGTGGCGGCTCCTAACCTCTTATCCGTCGGGAGTTACTCCATGTTCAAACCAACACCCAACCCACCAGAAACCGATCCAGTTTCCCCCTACAAATTCCCCGATTCACGAACCCTGAACGAAGCCGCCGAACGCGCCCTCGATCACTACCTCACCCCACAACAACGGATCATGGGCAGCCACACCCAACATGACCCGATGTACTTCGCCAACCCGGCCTACGACACGGAGTCCCTGCTCGCCAATGCCAGCGAATCCTTGGGATCAGCCTCCGAAATGCTCAACAACTTCGCCGCCACCCTGGAACCCGCCCACCGCAAAACCGCCATCGGCATTGCGCAGTTGGTGATGTTGGGGTCTTTGGCGGTGAATCAGGCGCTGGATAACGTCGAGCCGAAGTAGGTTCGGGCAACCCTCTGCGGTGGAGGGTTGATCGTCAGGCGTGGGTTCAACCTGAACCCACGCTGAAACCCCCGTAAGTTTCATCTTCCCGCCACCCGCACAGGCCTACGATCCATCCACAAGATCCCGACCCCACCCGAGCGCCATACACCATGAACAATCCACTCAAAGCGCTGTTGATCGTCGCCACCATCTCGGTTCTAAGCGCCTGTTCCGGCTCCGGTGGCCTGACGACCACCAGTTGTTTCTCCAGCGACTGTCAGTCGCCGGAGGCGCGGAACGTGAATACGTTGAAGTTCGGCGGGAGCAATATCGGTAACAGTTTCAACCAGTACAGCTCCGGCCTGATGCATGACGACTGAGGGTTACTGAGCTGCGGGTACGGCGATCCATTCGCTCAGGACTTTCTGGTATTTGCCGGTGACTTTGCTCAGGTGCAGCCACTGGTCGACGTAGAGTTTCCAACTGATGTCGTCGCGCGGCAGCAGGTAGGCTTTTTCGCCGTATTGCATGAACTGGCTCGGGTTGACGGCGCACAGGCCGGGTTTGAGTTTCTGCTGGTAGAGGGCTTCGGAAGCGTCGGTGATCATCACGTCGGCCTTGTTGTCGAGCAGTTGCTCGAAGATGGTCACGTTGTCATGCAACGCCAGTTGCGCCTTGGGCAGGAAGGCGTGGACGAAGGCTTCGTTGGTGCCGCCGGCGGGTTCGACCAGGCGCACGTTCGGCTGGTTGATCTGGTCGATGGTCTGGTATTTGGACTGGTCGGCGCAGCGCACCAGCGGGATCTTGCCGTCGACGTCGAGGGTGTTGCTGAAGAAGGCTTTTTTCTGGCGCTCTAGGGTCACCGAGATGCCGCCGACGCCGATGTCGCATTTGCCGGCCTGCATGTCCGGCATCAGGGTTTTCCAGGTGGTCTGTACCCATTCGACCTTGACGCCGAGGCTGTCGGCCAGGGTTTGCGCCATGGCGATGTCGATGCCTTCGAACCCGCCGTCCGGGCGTTTGAAGGTGTAGGGCTTGTAGTCGCCGGTGGTGCAGACGCGCAACTGGCCCTGTTGCTGAATGGTGTCGAGGTGCGAGGCCGGTTCTTGTGCCTGGGCGGCGCCGGCCATGGCCAGCAGGCCGCAGAAGATCATCGTGCTTTTTGGAATTGTCATGGAGATCGGGCTTGTGCAGTGGAGGTGCGGGCCAGTGTAGTGAATGGGTTTGCCGGGTGTCATCCCGGTTCCGGGCTCAACGTGCCCAGCCACGCCACCAGTCCCACGATCAACAGCGCAATCACCAGCTCCGACGCCACGCTGCGGCGCAGGGCATTGGCCGCCACTTGATGCTGCCCGGCGCGCAACGATTGTTCGAGCAACGGCCCGAGGTGGAAGCGGTTCAACGCGGCCAGCACCAGCATGCCCCCGAACAACACAACCTTGATCGCCAGCAGAATCCCGTAGGTGCCGAGCAGGATTTCGCCCAGTGTCGGGCCGACGATGAACAGGTAATTCGCCACGCCGGTGACCGAGAGGATGAGCACAATTGCCGCGCCGACGCCTTCGAAGCGTTTGACGGAATCCGCCAGCGAACGAATGCGCGCTTCGCTGCACAGTGCGTCGAGCCGCGACATCAAGATCAACGCGAGCATGGCGCCCAGCCACGCACCCGCCGCGAGCAGGTGCAGGATGTCGCTGAACAGATGCCACGCGTTATCCATCGCCCCGTGTCCGCTCCAGGCCAGGGAGGCGAGGGCGACGGCGCTGGCCATCGATGCCAGCCACAATCCTGGCCAGATCATCACGGCGATCAGCGCAATCATCCGCAGCGCCCACGTCAGCCCGACGTCGGTTTCCAGCACCATCATTTGCAGGTGCGGCCACAGCGCCGCGAACGCCGTTTCGCCACTCATAGCGCGGGTCATCAGCACCAGTCCCGCCACTGACAGCAGCGCCCCGATCAACGCCATCCCGCGCAGCATCCTCCGAAACCGCAGCACCGCGTCAACGCTGTACAGCCCGAACAACGCCAGTCCGAACAACAGCAGCAAATCCACATACAGCGCCAGACGCAGGAGGATGTTGATCAGTTCAGCCATCGCTCACTTCACTTTGAACGTGACGTTGCCGGTGATCGGGTGCGTGTCCGACGACACTGCGCGCCATTCGACCTTGTACGTGCCGGCGGGTAGCGGTGCGAGCGGGGTGACGAGCATGGTTTTCGGGTCGCTGCCGGCGCTGACTTTGGCCTTCATCGGCATCGGCGAGTGGGCCATGCCGGGCATTTCGGTCATGACCAGTTTGGCGCCGGAGAATTGGGTCAGCAGATCCTCTGAAAAACGCAGTTCGATCTTGCCGGGCGCCGCGCCGTCGGCACCTTCGGCCGGGGTCGACGACAGCAGTTTCGGATGGGCCTGGGCCAGGGTGCTGAAGAGCAAACCGCTGGCGAGGACGAGGGAGATTTTCAATGTGCGCATGCAAGACCTCGGTGTTGTTTTTTGAAGGGATTCAGAACCACAGCCGCACGCCGAGGACGAGTCGCGCTTCGCTGCGATCCTCGCCTTCTTCCCGTGCGTAATCGGCGGTGTTGCCGTAGGTGCGGTTCCAGGTCACGCCGATGTAGGGCGCGAATTCGCGGCGGATTTCATAGCGCAGGCGCAGCCCGGCCTCGGTGTTCGCGAGGCCCGAGCCGATCCCGCGTTGCGGGTCGTTTTTGCCGTAGACGTTGAGTTCGGCGGTCGGCTGCAGGATCAGGCGATTGGTCAGCAAGATGTCGTAGTCGCCCTCCAGCCGCACCGCGCTCTGGCCGTTTTCGCCGATGAAGGCCGTGGCTTCGGCTTCGAAGTTGTACAGCGCCATGCCTTGCAGACCGAACGCGGCCCAGGTTTGTGGAGCGCCGGGTTTGAAGTCCTGGCGCACGCCGCTGACCACGTCCCACCACGGCGAAATCGCGTGGCCCCACAGGGCCTGGATTTCCGCGTCTTCGGTCTTGCCGTTGCTGCGCTCGCCCTCGGAGCGCAGCCACAACCGATCGATGTCGCCGCCGATCCAGCCGGATAAATCCCAGGCCAGGGTGCTGGCGTCGTCGGCGTCCTGCCATTCGAGTTTGTCGGCGAGGAAATAAGTGTTGATGGCGCTGTCGTGGACCTGATGCCCGGCGTGGCTGGTGAACACGGCGGCGCGGTCGGCGTCGGTCAGCGCCGGGATCGGCGTGCGGCTTTCGGTCGGCGCGGCGGGCTGCATCATGCCGTCGTCCATGCTTTGCATGTCGGTCATTTGACTGTGATCCATGCCTTGCATGTCAGCCATCCGGCTGTGATCCATGCCCTGCATGTCGCTGGCGGCGAAGGCCTGGGCCATCGACAGGAGTGACAACGAAAACGCGGCAAATCGAGTCATGGTCGGCGTCCTCATTCTTCCACCCGCACTTCGCGGAACATGCCCATTTCCATGTGGTACAGAAGATGGCAGTGATAGGCCCAACGGCCGAGCGCATCGGCGGTCACGCGATAGCTGCGGCGTGTGCCGGGCGGCATGTCGATGGTGTGTTTGCGCACCTGGAAATTGCCGTTTTCGTCTTCCAGATCGCTCCACATGCCGTGCAGGTGGATGGGGTGAGTCATCATCGTGTCGTTGACCAGCACCAGGCGAATCCGCTCGCCGTACTTCAACAGCAGAGGCTCGGCGTCGGAGAACTTGATGCCGTTGAACGACCAGGCGAATTTCTCCATGTGGCCGGTGAGGTGCAGCTCGAGGGTGCGGCTCGGGTCGCGGCCGTCCGGGTCTTCGAACGTGCTGCGCAGGTCGGCGTAGGTCAACACGCGGCGACCGTTGTTGCGCAGGCCGAGGCCGGGGTCGTCGAGTTTCGCGGCAGTGGTCATGGCTTGCATGTCCACCAGCGGGTTGTCCTTTTCGCTGTCGGGGTGCGACTGCATCGGGCCCATGTTCATGCTTGAGTGATCCATGCCGCTCATGTCCATCGAACCATGATCCATGCCGCCCATGCCCATGTCGTCCATGGTCACCAGCGGGCGTGGGTCCAGCGCCGGCACCGGGGCCGACAAACCGGCGCGGGCGGCGAGGGTGCCACGGGCGTAGCCGGTGCGGTCCATGGCCTGGGCGAACAGGGTGTAGGCCTCGGCGGCGGGTTCGACGATCACGTCATAGGTTTCCGCCACGGCGATGCGCAACTCGTCGACGCCGACCGGTTTGACGTGCAGGCCGTCGGCGGCGACCACGGTCATTTTCAATCCGGGGATGCGCACGTCGAAGTAGGTCATGGCCGAGCCGTTGATCAGCCGCAGACGCAGTTTTTCGCCGGGGCGGAACAGGCCGGTCCAGTTGTTATCCGGGGCGTGGCCGTTCATCAGGAAGGTGTACGTGGCGCCGCTGACGTCGGCGATGTCGGTGGGGTTCATCTTCATCTGCGCCCACATCGTGCGATCGGCGACGGTGGCGCCCCAGCCTTTTTCGCCGACGTCGTGGACGAAGTCGCCGACGGTGCGCTTGTGGAAGTTGTAGTAGTCGGACTGTTTTTTCAGGGTCTTCATCAGGCTGGCCGGGTCTTCGTCGGTCCAGTCACTGAGCATCACCACGTAGTCGCGGTCGTACTGGAACGGCTCTGGTTCCCGCGCATCGATCACCAGCGGCCCGTAGACCCCGGCCTGCTCCTGCAAGCCGGAATGGCTGTGATACCAGTAGGTGCCGTGCTGGCGAACCTTGAACTGGTAAACGTACACGCCACCCGGCTCGATGCCCTTGAAACTCAGGCCCGGCACGCCGTCCATGTTGGCCGGCAGCAGGATGCCGTGCCAGTGGATCGACGTGCTGTCCTTGAGCCGGTTGCGCACCCGCAGCGTCACGGTGTCGCCTTCGCGCCAGCGCAGCAGCGGGCCGGGCAGGCTGCCGTTGATGGTCAGGGCGGTGCGGGGCTGGCCGGTGAAGTTGACCGGGGTTTCGCCGATGAACAGCTCGAAGTCTGTGCCGCTTAACTCGTTCACCTGGCCGGGGCTGTTCAAGGCCCAGACCGGTGTGCGCCACAGGCCGAGGCCGCCGAGCAGACTGCCGGCGGCGAGGCCTTTGACGAAGGTGCGTCTTGAGGTGGTGGAAGGCATGCGCTGGAAGTCCCCGTTTGACCAATGACGGGGAGGCTAACCAGCGGCAGCTTTCAGCTGGCTGAGGCGCGGATTACAGTTGTGTCAGGTTCAGTTCGGCGAACTCTCCAAGATCCATACACATGCCGCCCTCGGCCTGCCAGTCGAAGCTGTTGGCTTTGGCAGTGCGCAGTAGCGGCAGCCATTCCTGTAAGGGGCCAAGATTGTTTTTGAAGCCCGGAATATGACTGGCACTGACGTATTGCATGAATTCGCCATGCCCTTCTGCTGAATAGAAAACCGGTTCCCTTGCCCCGGTTTCCTCGGCAAATTCGAACTTATCACCCTGGTTGGAAAAGCTGATGATATGTGCATGTTCCGGAATCGACTGCCACGACTCCCATGCGAACGCCGGCCGACCCTGGGCTTGTGATTTTTCCGTCAAGGCCCTACTTCCCTTGGTCGACATTGCATGAATATCCACCGCTACAAACCAACGCCTGCCCTTGAAGGCTTCGGGGTTCTTTATTGCGGCTGCAATCAGTGAGTCTGCCTGGGTGTCTGGTAAAGGACGAGACTTCTGGCGTGCAATCCAGTCGGCCTCGACTTGTTTGAACCAGTCACTGTCTACGTCGACAGGTTGAGCAATGGACCATAGGTCGGCGAACCAGGATTTTGCATGCTCGACGGCTGTTGTATCGTTGGACAGGATACCCAGTTCGATCCACTGGCTTGCAGCGTGTCCCTCGATACCCAACCCGTTCGCCGACGCGTTGGCACTTCCGACGACCAATTCGTTTTCGCCAATGTACGTTTTGGCATGCAGACGCGGGACACAGCGGATCTTTGCTGGGTGCGATTCGAGCAGTTTCCGCACGACAGACGGATTGGTCGCTCCTGCGGACAGATCAAGCAAAATACGGACATTGCGCTGACTTTGATCAAGTCCAAGGGCTGATATAGACCCCTCTCCCCAAAAGGCCACGGCAATATCGAGAGGCCCTTTCGATTCGCGTACCCAAAGGGCCAATTCTTGCTGGTTTTGAATCAGTCGAGTCATCAGTTCGGCTCTTGAGTGAATGTGCGGAGTATTGGTCGGAGTTTGATTGCCTAAAGTCCCAAACCTTCCTGGACTACCAACAGCAGGTTGTTTTCCGTCAACGCAATCGCATCCAGCTGTTGCCCGGTTTCGAGCGTCTGCAACCACCAATGGCTTTCACCGTGCTCATCGACCGTGCGCAGCAGCGATGCTTCGCGCCCCGGCAGGACGATTTGCACGCGCCCTGCGCCGTCTTCGGTGAAGCGGGCGATGGGATCGAACGTCAGGCTGTGGTGGTTGGCTTCGATGATCAACTGGTCGATGGCGTAGTCGTGGGTCTCGCCATCCGGTGAACTTTCGCAAACATGGGTAGGATTTCGCCGAATCTTCAGGCCGACTTCGGTGACCGGTTGCAACCAGCCCTCGATGCGGTGATACAAGGCGTAGACCTGAGCCGGCCAGCAATCGATTTCCAGTTCGGCGCAGGTGATTTCGTCAGCATGGGTGTGCCGGGTTTGTTTGAGTTTCGCGGCGAGTTCGTCTGCTTTACTCATGTCGGTTCCCTGTGGTGATTTCAACTTCATCGTAGTCCTTTCAAAGTAATGCAGGTTTTGCCCTGCGTCATGCGCTTGCAACACGGGCATGACTCAATCAGCGTCTGGCCAAGTGATGGTCAGACCACAGAAACCACGGACACACGCGTCCCAAGGAACGGGAACATGAAAAAGCTTTTTACAATTATGGCGCTGATTGCGCTGACGGTCGGTAGCATCGGCCTGAGTTCGGCGCGCCAGTCGTCCGCCAGCAAGGCGGAATCGGTGGCGGGGGTATTCGATTACTACCTGCTGACGTTGTCCTGGTCGCCGACCTTTTGCCTGACCCACAAGGACGACCCGCAATGCACCGGCAAGGGCTATGGTTTTGTCCTGCATGGCCTGTGGCCGCAATACGCCAAGGGCGGCTGGCCGGAATCCTGCCCGCCGCTGACCAACCTGTCCGCCGCCGAAACAGCTAAAGGCCTGACGCTGTTCCCGACCAAAAAACTCCTCGATCACGAATGGAGCAAGCACGGCACTTGCAGCGGCCTCGGCGCGATGGGCTATCTGGACGAAGCGGACAAAGCGGTGGGCGCGGTGAAAATCCCGCAAGAGTTGCAGCCGTTCAGTAGCTCTTATTACTTCGAAGCGCAGGAAATCGCCGATCTGTTCCGCAGGAGCAATCCGGGCATCCCGTCAGACGGCATCGCCGTGATCTGCAACGGCCCGGAACTCTCGGAAGTGCGCGTGTGCATGGGCAAGGACCTGCAATTCGGCGCCTGCGGCAAGGGCGTGAAAACCCAGTGCCGGGCGGGGGATATTCGAGTACCGCCGTCGCGATAACGCAATCGGTTACTGGCCATAAAAAACAGGCGCCTTTTCAGGCGCCTGTTTTTTTGCAATCGGGTTTGATCAATGGAAGGACTTTGTTCATGCTGCGCGCCCCACGGATGATGACGCGATACTGCAAGGAGCTTTTTCATGAGCGGAAAACCCGCTGCCCGAGTGACCGACCCGACCGCTTGCCCATTGCCGGGGCATGGCACCAACCCGATTGTCAGTGGTTCGCCGAATGTGAATTTCGACGGGCTGCCCGCTGCGCGAATGACCGACAAGTCGGCGTGCGGCAGTCCGATTACCGGTGGCGTTGCCTCGACGGTTTTTATCAATGGCCTGAACGCCGCCACCCTGGACAGCACCGGAGGGCACGGGAATGTGGTCATCGGTGGATCTGGCACCGTGATCATCGGCGATACCGTGGTGAACGCTCCTTTCAGCGGCCTGCTGCCAATGCCGGTGCATTTCACCGACAAGTTGCAGTTGGTGAATGACACGACCGGCGAACCGATGCCGAATCATCCATACATGATTCAGCGCGCGGACGGTCGGATGGAGCATGGCGTGTCTGACGCCGCCGGTTTTACCCACACGATCAGTTCGCATCTTCCTGAAACCATCAAACTGTTTCTGGAGGAATGAGGCATGGGTGCGGAAACGGTTACGTGCGAGAAAGGCAACAATTACAAGCTGCACAAAGAACATACGCTGACGGACAAGAAGGATGTCAGTGTGAAGGCTGTGCCGGTGGAGAGTACCAAGGCGGTTGTTGTGTTTGTCGGAGGCGCTGGGGATAAGGAGAGTTATTACTTTTCAGGGCCGTATGGAAACATTCAAGAAGCCCATAAATACTTCGATCAGCGCGTTCAGGATTTGGCAACGGAGGGGAAATATAAATCGGATTGGTTGGGGTACAACGAAGTCAAAGGAAAGAAAGATATTCAGCGGTATGTTCTAAGCCTGATCCCTTACAAAAGCTGCCCCGTATATATCGTCGGCCACAGCCTCGGTGGCTGGAATGGCGCGCACCTGACAAAGATCATGTCCGAATGGGGATACCGTGTTCAGATGCTGGTTACCCTTGATCCCGTGGGTGAGGGCGCTTTGGTCTGGTTGGGTTCAGATATCTATTTTGACCGTCCTGATCCGGTTGCGGCCAATTGGGTCAATATCAAGGCTACGCCTAGCAAAAGAGACCCTTCAGATGGGGTCGCCGACTTTGGCGAAAAATGGCTTATCACTTGTGGCCCGTCACTGAACGTGAATGTAGATACCAATCATGCAAACGCTTTGGGTCTGTTTACCGCACGTATCGCGGGAAACAAGTCTGCTGGTGATCTGCTGTTTGACTCGATCATGGAGGGATTTTCCTGATGTATAGACTGTTCGCTTGCCTGCTTTTCGTGATTTGTTCTGGTTGTGCAAAAGACCATGTATGGCCTCCAGCGAATTTGAGCTATGTGTCTGTTGAGAGAGACAGATCTTTATATGTAATCAGATATCAGTCGAATATTGATGTGTTGGATCTTTTTGGTCGGGGAGAGAGGGTTGGAATGGCTTCAGGCATGCTTCATTGTGCCTTGGCTGAAGATCAGGATTTCTCGGTTGGTAAAGCCATTCGGTTTTCAGCGTTTGGATTGATATCGCCGGATAAAAGAGACGGAGCCCCGGCGGGATACTCTTATCTGACCCATGCTTTCATTTCCGAGACCTCCAGCAACCGAAGCTCGGAAAGATATTTGTCAGTGGCAGAAATCAACCAACTCCTCTCAGGCAAACAACAAATCCCCTGCAAAGTCGTCGTCACCGCTTACGGCTACAAACCCTACTACTCAAACACCATGAACCTCCCGGTCGCAGACCTGCTGCGCGAAGTCAACAAGCCCTGAGCTCAGCGCCATTTGGGGGGATCAAGCAAATCCCCCTGCATCCACCCCCAATTCCCCGCGCAAAAACTCCACCAACCCCCGCTGCAATCCGCTCAACACCCCCTCGCGGCTGACCAGCGCCAGCTCCGTCGGCGGCAGCGGCGGCAAGTCCGTGCACACCCGATGCTCCGGCAACACCGCCGACGCCGGCAGCACCGAAACCCCAAGCCCTGAGGCCACCGCCGCTTGAATGCCGGTCAGACTGTGGCTGCCGAAGGCCACCCGCCAGGGGCGTTGCGCCACGTCAAGCAGGCGGATCGCCCGTTGCCTGTAAAGGCAGCCTTGGGGAAACAATGCCAGCGGCAACACGCCAATGGATGAGTCGAATTCCGTGCCTTTGACCCAAACGAGTCGCTCCGGCCAGGTCGCCCAGGCCGGGCCGCTGTCGGGTTCGCGTTTGATCAGGGCGATGTCGATTTCGCCGCTGTCGAGGCGTTGGCGCAGGTCGAGGCTCATGCCGCTGACGGTTTCCAGCCGTGCTTGCGGGTGGCTGCGGGTGAAGCCGGCGAGGATCAGCGCCATGCGTCGGGCGTCGAAGTCTTCCGGCATGCCGATGCGCAGGATTTCCAGATCCAGATCGCTGGCCAGGGCTTCGCTGGCCTCGGCCGACAAGGCCAGCAGGCGGCGGGCGTAATGAATCAGCAGTTCGCCGTGCTCGGTGACGCTGACGTTCAGCCCGGTGCGGTCGCGCAACAGCAGCGCGTGGCCGACCAGGTCTTCGAGTTTGCGCACCTGTTGGCTGACCGTTGACTGGGTGCGGTGGACGCGTTCGGCGGCGCGGGTGAAGCTGCCTTCATCGACCACGCAGACGAAGGTTTTCAGCAGTTCCAGATCCAGCATGGCGGCGCTCTCGATATTTGTTTGGCAACTGACGGTCGGCTATTTATTTAATTTCACACTATCACCCCGAGTTCATAAGCTGAAGCCCTCACTTGCAGAGGAATTCCCATGACCTTGATCAACACACCGCGCCCGCAATGGCTGACATTCGATTGCTACGGCACCTTGATTCAATGGGACGAAGGCCTGCGCGCCGTGGCTGAGCGGATCCTCAGCGAGAAGGGCGAACACCGGGTCGACGCCGGGCGCCTGATCGAGGTTTATGACCGCCACGAACATCGCCTGGAGCAGACGCCACCGCATCGCTCGTTTCGCGAACTCAGCACACTCGGCCTGCAACTGGCCCTGGAAGAACTGGGGCTGGCGAGTGCCAGCCAGGACAGCCAGCGCCTGGCCGCCGCGATCCCGCAGATGCCGCCGTTCCCCGAAGTCGTCGAGACCCTCGCGCAGCTCAAGGCCAAGGGTTTCAAGCTGTGCATCGTCTCCAACACCGATGACGACATCATCGCCGGCAACGTCGCTCAATTGGGTGGCCACATAGACCGGGTGATCACCGCGCAGCAGGCCGGCGCCTACAAACCGGCGCCGAGGCTGTTCGACTACGCTCATGAGCAATTGGGCGTCAGCCGCGATCAGGTGGTGCACATCTGCGCCAGCCCGATGCTCGATCACACGGCGGCCCGCGACATGCATTTTCGCTGTGTATGGATCGACCGCGGCACCGGTCGTCAGTTGCTGCCGGACTATCGGCCCGACGCGATCCTCAACACGCTGGATGAAGTGCTGCCGTTGTTCGCATCCCTTGGCTGGTCATAAAGGAGTCTCGCCATGGCCCATACCCTGACCGGCAGCGCCCGACCCGCGCGTTACACCTCGTTGAACCTCGACAGCGAAGCCGTCATCACCGCTCGCAAAGAGCTGGCGGCGTGCTTTCAACTGGCGGCGCTGCACGGGTTGGAAGAGGGGATCTGCAATCACTTTTCGGCGATGTTGCCGGGGCATGCTGATCTGTTTCTGGTCAATCCGTACGGCTATGCGTTTTCCGAAGTCACGGCGCATAACCTGCTGGTCTGCGACTTCGACGGCAACGTGGTGGACGGCGAGGGTCAGCCGGAAGCGACTGCTTTCTTTATTCATGCGCGGCTGCACCAGCGACTGCCCCGGGTGAAAGTCGCGTTCCATACGCACATGCCGAACGCGACGGCGTTGTGCCTGTTGGAGGGGCCGCCGCTGTTGTGGCTGAGTCAGACCGCGCTGAAGTTCTACGGGCGCACGGCGGTGGACGAGCATTACAACGGGCTGGCGCTGGACGCGCGTGAAGGCTACCGGATTGCCGGGGTCATTGGCGAGGCCGACATTCTGTTTCTGAAAAATCACGGGGTGATTGTTGCGGCGCCGACCATTGCTGAAGCCTGGGACGATCTGTATTACCTGGAGCGTGCCGCGCAAGTGCAACTGTTGGCGATGGCCACGCAACGGGTGTTGAAGCCGGTGCCGCACGCGGTGGCGCAGCGGGCGTACGAGCAGATGCGCGAGGGCGATCCGGAAAGTGCGCGGGCGCATCTGCACAGTGCGATGCGGCGGTTGGCCCGTCAGGGCTGATGCGGGCAAAAACGGGCAGGCAAAAATAATTTGCGTCGCAGGTCATCCAATTGCCCTGCGCGCCGATAGCAACTGGGTCGGGATCGTCGCGAGGGCACTTGGTTGCCCCACACAACCCGGTGGGCTACGCTCACAAAAAACAAGGGTTTCGGGCTTTTGCCCCTGTCGTACCTGCCCAGGACACGCTTTTGCCTATCCCCATTCACGATCCGCATCAGGCCCCCGGCGGCACTCTCAAGCGTTTGCCCCTGCGCAAGGCGGCGGTGTTGTTCATCGTTGCCGTGTGTCTGTGCCTGTCCGGTCTGCTGTATTTGCAGATCGAACAGTCGCGGCGCCAGGATCTGGCCAACGCGCAGGTGTCGTCGGCCAACCTGACCCGGGCGATGGCGCAGCAGGCTGAAGACACGTTTCTGGCGGCGGATCTGGTGATGACCAGCCTGGTCGACTGGGTTCAGGAAGATGGCTACGGTGCGGCGCAGAAGCCGCGATTGCAGCGAACCTTCGCGCGGCGAGTGCAACAACTCGAGCAGTTGCACGGCATGTTCCTGTTCGACCGCGAAGGGCAGTGGGTGATTACCTCGTTCCCGGATCTGCCGCGCGGCAATGGCGTGGCCGATCGCGAGTACTTCAAGTTTCACCAGCAGAACGTGTCCGGTGTGGCGCACATCGGCCCGGCGATCCGCAGCCGCGAGAACGGCGAGTGGATCATCCCGATCTCGAAACGGGTCAACGACCGCGCCGGCAATTTCCAGGGCGTGTTGCTGGCCGGGATCAAGATGTCGTACTTCGACAAGTTCTTCAAAAGCTTCAGCCTGGACGACAACGGCACGATGTTTCTCGGCATGACTGACGGCACGTTGCTCGCCCGTCGGCCGTTCGACGAGTCTCTGATCGGCACCTCGCTGGCCAAGGGCGAGATCTATCAGAAGCTGCTGCCCAACGCCTCCGCCGGCACCGCGATGATCGATTCGGTGGTCGACGGTGTGACGCGTCTTTATGGTTACCGGCAGCTGGAAAGCTACCCGTTGGTGGTCGCGGCGTCTTCGTCCCGGGACACGATTCTCCAGGGCTGGTATGACCGGGCGTTTCAGTCCAGCGTGATCGTGGCGCTGGTGATGCTCGGCGTGGCGCTGTTCGGCTGGGTGTTCATTCATCAGGTGCGCGATGGCGAGCGGATCGAAAAAAACCTGCGCAAGGCCCAGCAGGCGCTGGAGCAGATCGCCACCCACGACAGCCTGACCGGGCTGGCCAACCGGCGTCTGTTCGAGCGTTCGCTGGAGGTAGAGTTTGCCCGCGGTGCGCGGCAGTCGAGCCCGGTCAGCCTGATCATGCTCGATATCGATTTTTTCAAACGCTACAACGATGCCTACGGCCACGTGGCTGGCGACCATTGCCTGACGCAGGTCGCGCAGGTGGTGAAAAACTGCTGCCAGCGCAAGTCCGATCTGGCGGTGCGCTATGGCGGTGAAGAGTTCGCGGTGCTGCTGCCGGACACCGACATCAACGGCGCACTGGCAATTGCCGGGCAGATCCGCCGCAGCGTGATGGACAAACACATCACCCACAGCGGTTCGCCCACCGGGTATCTCACGGTGAGCCTGGGTTGCTATGCGTTTATTCCGACCGGCAACGACAGCCCGGAACTGTTCATTCAACGCGCGGATGCGGCGCTGTATCAGGCCAAGAACGCCGGCCGCAACCGCGCGGCCGTGCTGTCAATGGACGTTGGCGTTGGCGAACTGATGCGTTCGGATCGCTGACAAAATCGAATCGGTTCAGACACAGGCCATGGCCTTCACCATGACCTGCTCTTGTTCGTTCAGCCGCCCGTGCCACCGCCGGCACCGCCCGTGCCGCCACCGGCCGAACCGGTGCCACCTCCCGCTCCCGAACCGGAACCGCTGGCGCCGCCGTTGGTGCCGGTGCCATTGCCTGCGCCGCTGCCGCCGGACGGCGAGCCCGGCGTGTTGTCCGGTGGCATGGGCGAGCTGTTGGTGGAGCCGGATTTGGTGCCCGTGGCATCGGCGCCGTCATTGGCGGCGAACGTCGCAGCTGAGCCTGTGGCCAGCAGGCCGATCAATAACAGCGAGGTGAGTTTGCGCGTCACCATGGTCTGTCTCCGGAAAGGGGATTTACCTGATATTGGTCAGACGCGCCGAACCCTTGGTGCCGGCCGGATGACGAGCGGTCAGAAGTCCACGGTCGCCGACACCTTCAGCGTGCGCGGCGTGCCCTGGGTCAGGTAACCGCCGTTGGCCGAGGCCCAATAGGCTTCGTTGGCGACGTTCTCCAGATTGGCCCGCAGCGTGATCTGTTTTTCATCCAGTTTGAAGGCGTAGCGCGAGCCGAGGTCGAAGCGGTTCCACGCTGGAATGCTTTGAGTATTCGCCGCATTCAGGTACTGGCCGCCGGTACGCAACATCCGCGCGCTGAGGGCGGCGCCTTCGAGGCCCGGAATGTCCCAGTCGGCGCCGAGGTTGAACTGGAAGCGCGGCACCCCGACGGCGCGGTTGCCGTCATTTGCGCCGTTGCTGCTGCCTTCCAGTTCAGTCTTCATCACGGTTGCGCCGCTGAGCAGGCGCAGGCCGTCGAGCGGTTCGCCGTACACGTTGAGTTCCACGCCTTTGTTGGTCTGCTGACCGTCGACCCGGAAGATTCCGTCCTGGGTGTAGCTCGACGGTTGTTCGATGCGATAGACGCCGAGGTTGGCGCCGTAGCTGCCCATGTCCAGGCGCACGCCGGCCTCGATCTGCTTGCTGCGCACCGGGGCGAAGGTTTCGTCGCGGTTGATCGCGGTGGTCGGCGGCGTCGGGCCTTTGGCCAGGCCTTCGATGCGGTTGGCGTAGAACGACACGTGTTCCCACGGCTTGATCACCAGGCCGTAGACCGGGGTGGTGATCGACTCTTCGTAACTTGAGGTACGGGCGCCGCTGGCGGTGCTCCAGCCGTCGACTTTCAGTGCCTGACGGCGCACGCCGAGGGTCAGCAGAATGCGGTCATCGACGAAGCCGAGGGTGTCGGAAATCGCCTCACTGCGCAGGATGTTCTTGCCGGTAATGCGCGGGTCGTTGATGTCGCTGGCAAACGAGGTAGGCGCTGGGCGCGGTTTGTCGGTGACGTTGTACAGGTTGGTGCTGTAGCGCCCGGCGGTGCCGATGGTTTCGAACGCCGAGCGCTGCTCGCCCCAGATGCCCGCCCAGCCGAGGTTCAACTGGTGCGTGACGGGGCCGGTGTCGAAGCGGCCGTTGAGCCCGGCCATGGCGCTCTGGTTGTCCTCGTCGTGGGGCGAATAGAGCATGCCGCCACGGGCGTTGCCGTTGAGGTCGGTGACGGTCAGCGACGAGTACACGCCGTTCTCGCGGGTGTGCTTGGCGCCACCGGACACGTAGGCCGTCCAGTTGTCGTTGAGGTCGTATTCGGCGCGGGCCATGCCGAAGGTGTCTTCGAGTTGCGAGTAGCTCCAGCTCTGGGCGTAGCTGGCGTTGGCGTGCGGCACCTTGGGCGCTTTTGCCAAGCTCGAATCGACATAGACCACCGAGCGGCCCTGGTTGATGACCTGCTTCTGATAGCCGAAATCGGTCGAGACTCGCAGGCGATCGCCACGATAGTCCAGGCCGAGGCTGAACAGCGACGAGCGCTGGTCTTCGTCATCGACGGCAGTATCGCCTTCGCGCTGCATCAGGTTGACCCGCGCGCCGAAGCGGTTGTCCTCGCCAAAGCGCTGGCCCAGATCCAGATGGCCGCCGACCCGACCGTCGGCGCTGTAGTCGAGGGTGACGCTGCGGGTCGGCGTGTCCATCGCGCGTTTGGGTTGCAGGTTGATCCCGCCGCCGATGCCGCTGCCGCTCGGGGTCACGCCGTTGACGAATGCATTCGGGCCCTTGAACAGTTCGACCCGGTCCAGCGCTTCGACGGCAATGATCTGCCGGGGCAGCACGCCATAGAGGCCGTTATAGGAAATGTCATCGGAGGCCAGCGGCAGGCCGCGGATCATGAACATCTGCGAGAAGTTGCCGAAGCCGTTGGACTGGCGCACCGAGGCGTCGTTGAGCAACACATCGCCGACGGTCTGGGCCTGTTGGTCGGCCATGGTCTTGGCGGTGTAACTGGTGACGCTGAAGGGCAGGTCGTTGACCTCCTGGTTGCCGAGCATGCCGATCTGCGCGCGGCGCGCGACCTGTTCGCCGCCGTAGGTATCGCCGCTGTCGTCGCGCAGGGCGCTGACGTTGGTGGCGCCCAGTTCCAGCGCGCCGTCCGCCGCAACTTTCGGCGCCACGGTGTAACCGTTGTGCCCGGTTCTGATCAGCTCGAAACCGCTGCCTTCCAGCAACCGGGCAAAACCGCTCTGCGTGGTGTAGCTGCCTTGCAGGCCCGGGCTCTGGCGATTGCCCAGTTGCGCCGGATCGAACGACAGCGGCACGCCGACGCTGACCGCAAATTGCGCCAGCACATGGCTGAGCAGGCCGGGGCCGATGTTGACGCTGCGGCTGGCGCTTTCACTGACGCTGTCGGCGGCTTGGGCGGCGCTCGGCAGCAGTGCGCTGAAGGCCAGGGCCAGGCTCAGGTTCAGGGCCTTGAGCGCAAACGTGGCGGGGCGGGGCGATGGCATTGCGGTCATTCGGTGTTCCTGTCGGGGGCGTGGAATCGGAAGGTCTATCCACTCACCGGACGAGTCGCGAAAAGGTATCAGCGAATATTGAAAATATTTTCCGAGGGCTCAGACACGGGGCTCCACCGACAGCCAATAGCGGGTCAGGCTGTTGATGTTCAGCGGCAACGTATCGCTGAGCAACCGCAGGCTGGCGTCGGTGTCGCGCAGGGAAAACGCCCCGGACACGCGCATCGCCGCCACGTCCGGATGGCAACGCAGGACGCCGTGACGGTAGCGGCTCAATTCGCCGAGCAATTCGTCCAGACGCATGTTGCTGGCCAGCAGCATGCCTTTGTCCCAGGCCAGGGACGCGGTGTCGAAGGTTTCGCTGCTGTCGAAGCTGTTGAGCTTGAAGCGCTGCCGTTCGCCGGCCTTTAGAATCGCGCTCTGCTTGAGCAGTTGCGGGGTGATCTGGACCTGGCCTTCGAGCACCGACACCAGGCTGCGCGAACCCTCGGTGCGCACGCAGAATCGTGTGCCCAGTGCGCGAGCCACGCCCTGCGGGGTTTCGACAATGAACGGGCGGGCGCTGGCGTCTGCGGCGGTGTTGATCAGCACTTCACCGTTGAGCAGCAGGACGCGGCGCTCTATCGGACTGAAAGTGATGTCCACGGCGCTGTCGGTGTTGAGCACCAGTTGAGTGCCGTCCGGCAGTTGCAGGTTCTTTTGTTCGCCGACGGCGGTGCGCTGGTCGGCGGTCCATTGCTGCCACGGCACATGCTGCGAAGCGATGCCCAGCGGCCCGGCCATCAACAGCAAGCCGAGGCGGGTGAGGGTCTGGCGACGGCTGAGGCCTTCTTTGCGCGAGGCGCGTTTCAAGGTCTGGATCGCGACGTTGGCCGGCACGCTGCGCAAATCCCCCAGCAGCGCTTCGGCCCGTTGCCAGGCCATGGCGTGCTCGGCGCTGCGGCTGCGCCATTGGGCGATGGCCTGATGGTCGGACGGGGTCGCGGTGCCGGAATGCAGTTGCACCAGCCAGTCGGCGGCTTCGCCGAGAATCTGCGGATTGATCATCGACGAATGCATCAGGCGACACTCAGGCAGGCAATGAACGCGGCACGCATGTGGCGTTTGACGGTGATCAGCGAAACTTTCAGGCGCGTGGCGATCTGCGCGTAGGTCAGGCCTTCGATCTGTGACAGCAGGAAGGTCTCGCGGGTCTGCTCGGGCAGTTCGCGCAGCAGCGCTTCGATGCGCCACAGGGTTTCGAGAATCAGGTAGCGGGTTTCCGGCGACGGCACCTCGGCGGCGGTCAGGTGCGCGATGGTTTCCAGGTACGCGCGCTCCAGGTCCTGTCGCCGCCAGCGGTCGATCACCAGACCTTTGGCAATGTGCGTCAGCAGCGCCCGGGGCTCGTTGCCCAAGGGCTTGATCACCTGCCGGGTGAGCAGGCGCAAAAAGGTATCGTGCGCCAGATCGGCCGCATCGCAGCGATTGCCCAACTTGCGTTGAAGCCAGCCCTGCAGCCACCCGTGGTGTTCGCTGTAGAGCGTCTGGACTTGCTGATTCAACGGCTGATCGAGGGACGACATGGAGGGCAGATACTCGTTTCGGGCGTCCGTTGCCAGAGATGCAATCGAGAGTGCGATTAGGGTGCAATTAAGAATTGATCGCATTCTAGTGGCGCGCAACGAGTGATGGCAATTGTCCTTTCACACTTTCTTTTCTGACACCGACGCAGTGGCCTACCCATCTTCCGGGAGATTGGCTATTTGCCGGTCCGGGCGCCGGGACTAACGTAGCCCCACATTCACTTGCCCCGGAGATCCCCGATGAAACCTCGTATCGATTTCTACACCGCGTCCCCCGATGCCCTGAAAGCGATGATTGCCCTGGAAACCGCCGTCTCGAAACTGCCGCTGGAAAAGACCCTGATCGAACTGGTCAAGCTGCGCGCCTCGCAGATCAACGGCTGCGCGTTCTGCATCGACATGCACACCGCCGACGCGATCAAGGGCGGCGAAACCCCGCGCCGTTTGTTCGCCGTGACCGCGTGGCGTGAAGCGCCGTTTTTCACCGAACGTGAACGCGCCGCGCTGCTGTGGACCGAATCCCTGACCCAACTGAGCCTGACCCACGCCCCGGACGAAGACTACGAAGTGGTCGCTGCGCAGTTCTCGCCTCAGGAAATGGTCGACCTGACGGTCGCAATCAGCACCATCAACAGCTGGAACCGCCTGGCCGTGGGCTTCCGTAAAACTCCGCAAGCCTGATCGATCAATGTGCATCGGCACTCGGCGCGGCCGGTGGTTGCACCTTGCGCATCAAGGGCACCATCGCCGTGGCGATGCCGAAGCACACCATGATCATCAGGAACGTGTCGCCGTAGGTTTGCGTCTGCGCTTCACGGTAGGTCAGCAGCCATAGCTGACGCAGGCTGGCGGTGAGGCCGACGTCGCCGCTCTGACCCAGCGCGGCAAAGTTGCCGCCGACCTGGGCCAGCCACTGATTCACCGCTTCGTTGCTGCTGTTCAGATGCTCCGCCAACCGGGTGAAATGCAGGTTGGTGCGGTCATTGAGGATGGTCGCGCAGGCGGCAATCCCGATAGCACCGCCCAGATTGCGCATCAGGTTGAACAGGCCCGACGCATGCTTGAGCCGCGCCGGTGCCAAGCCCCCTAAAGTCAATGTCACCGCCGGCGGCACCGCCAGTTGCTGGGCAATCCCGCGCAGGGCTTGCGGCAGCAGCAATTCTCCGGCGCCCCAATCGTGGGTGATCGGACTGAATTCCCACATCGACAAGGCAAACAACGCCAGGCCCGCCATCATGATCCAGCGCAGATCGATGCGATTGGCGAGAAAGGCGTACAGCGGAATCGCCATGATCTGGAACACCCCGGTGGAGAAAACTGCCAGACCAATATCCAGCGCGCCGTAGCCGCGTACCCGGCCGAGAAACAGCGGCGTCAGGTAAATCGTCGCGAACAGGCCGATGCCGGTGACGAAGGAAAAGAAGCAGCCAAGGGCGAAGTTGCGATCCTTGAGCGCGCGCAGGTCGACGATCGGATTGGCCACGTGCAGCGTGCGGCCGACGAAGGCCAGCCCGGCCAGGCCACTGATCCACGCGGTGGTCAGGATCGTCTGGTCGCTGAACCAGTTCCAGCGCGGGCCTTCTTCGAGGGTGTATTCCAGGCAGCCGAGAAACAGCGCCAGAAACACCATGCTCAAATAGTCCGCGCCTTTGAGCAGCGACAGTTCCGGCTGGTCGATCTTCACCAGCATCGGCACCGCCACGGCGACGAAAATCCCCGGCACCAGATTGATGTAGAACAGCCAGTGCCAGGACGAAATATCGGTGATCCAGCCGCCGATCACCGGGCCCAACGTCGGTGCCAGCGAAGCCACGGCGCCAATGGTCGCAGCGGCGATGACCCGCTGCTTGCCGGTGAAGAAAAAGAACGCGGTGGTGAACACCAGCGGAATCATCGAGCCGCCGAGAAACCCTTGCAGCGCGCGAAAGGCGATCATGCTCTGGATGTTCCAGGCGATGCCGCAGAGCAGGCTGGCGAGGGTGAAACCGACCGCTGAAGCGCAGAACAGCCAGCGCGTCGAAAACACCCGCGACAGCCAACCCGACAATGGGATCACGATGATCTCGGCGATCAGGTAACTGGTCTGCACCCACGCCGTTTCATCGGTGCCGGCGGACAACCCGCCGCCGATATCGCGCAGCGAAGCCGAGACGATCTGGATGTCCAGCAGCGCGATGAACATGCCGATGCACATGGTGGCGAAGGCGAACACTTTGGTCGCCGTCGTCATGTCGGCGGCATTGAATGGCTGCGCGGAGGCGGTGAGGGCGGTGCTCATGGCGCGCTGGCCACAGCCGTGGTTTCGGGTTGGGCGCGGGTGTCGACTTCAGCGGTCACCGACAGGCCTGGACGCAGGTGGCCGAGCACGCCGTCCGCCGGGTCGAGCAGGATCCGCACCGGTACACGCTGGACGATTTTTGTGAAGTTGCCGGTGGCGTTTTCCGGCGGCAGCACGCTGAATTGCGAACCGGTGGCCGGGGCGAGGCTGTCGAGGCGACCGTGGAATTCCTGGCCGGACAACACGTCGGCACGGATGCTCACGCGCTGGCCGGGTTTCATTCGCGCCAGTTGATCTTCCTTGAAATTGGCATCGACCCACAGACCGCTGGCCGGCACTACCGATAACTGTTGCGAACCGGCCTGTGCATAGGCGCCGACCCGCGCGCGGCGGTTGCCGATCACGCCGTCGACCGGGGCGCGCAGCTCGGTATAGCCGAGGTTGAGTTGCGCCAGATCCCGTTCGGCCCGGGCTTGCTGGAGGGCGGCGCGGGCCTGTTGTTTCTGGGTTTCGATCACGGTGAGCTGGCGCTGCGCGGCCAGCAGTTCAGCCTGGGCCTTGGCGCTCAAGGCTTGTGCGGTCTTGAAGGTGGCGTCGGCCCGTTGCGCGCTTTCTACCGAGACCGCGTTGGTGGTCACCAGACGTTTATAGCGCGCGTTGTCATCCCGCGAACGAGCGGTTTCAGCGCTGGCGGCATCAATGCCGGCGCGGGCCTGACCGATCACCGCTTGCTGCAGTTGTTCGGTGGCGTCGAGGTTGGCCAGCAGCGCCTCTT